>Ga0065711_1035986_pt1 | contig 21588 bp, 13 predicted proteins | sample Hoacrofraction12_FD_59098 | JGI IMG/M metagenome (GOLD analysis project Ga0065711, IMG submission 59098) | Hoatzin crop microbial communities from Cojedes, Venezuela - Epithelial fraction 12 v2 (version 2) | ecosystem: Host-associated > Birds > Digestive system > Esophagus > Crop | place... | reverse complement strand
ATTCAAGACCTGCCTGGACAAGGTCCTGTGCAGCCTGCTGTAGGTGACCCTGCTTCAGCAGGAGGGTTGGACTAGATGACCCACAGAGGTCCCTTCCAACCCCTACCATTCTGTGATTCTGTGATTGTCCCCATCTTTCCTATAGGCCCTCTTCAGATACTGGAAGGCTGCAATAAGGTCTCCCCAGAGTCTTCTCTTCTCCAGGCTGAAGAGCCCCAACACTTTCAGCCTGTCCTCACAGGAGAGGTGCTCCAGCCCTCGGATCATCTTTGTGGCCCTCCTCTGGACCCACTCCAACACATCCATGTCTGGGTCTCCAGAGCTGCATGCAGGACTCCAAGTGAGGTCTAGAGCAGAGGGGCAGAACGCCTTCCCTCGACCTGCTGGCCACGCTTCTTTTGATGCAGCCCAGGATACGGTTGGCCTTCTGGGCTGCGAGCTCACATTGCTGGCTCATGTCCAGCCTTTCATCCACCAGTAGCCCCAAGTCCTTCTCTGCAGGACTGCTCTCCATCCCTTCATCCCCCAGGCTGTATTGATACCAGGGGTTGCCCCAACCCAGGTGCAGGACCTTGCACTTGGCCTTGTTGAACCTCACAAGGTTCCTGCAGGCTCACTGCTCAAGCTTGCCCAGGTCCCTCTGGATGGCATCTCGTCCCTCAGGCATGTCAACCCCACCCCTCAGCTTGGTGCCATCTGCAGACTTGCTGAGGGTGCACTCGATATCACTGTCTATGTTATTGATGAAAATGTTAAACATACAGACCCCTGAGGGACACCACTTGTCACCAGTGTCCTTTTGGACATCGAGCCATTGACCACTACCCTCTGGCTGTGACATTTCAACCAATTTCTTTTCCACCAAGCAGTCCACCCATCAAATCTGTATCTCCCTGATTCAGAGAGAAGGATGTTGTGGGGGACTGTGTTGAAGGCTTTACAGAAGTCCAGATAGATCACACGCATAGCTCTTCCCTTGTCCACTGATGCAGTCACTCTGGCATAGAAAGCCACTATGTAGGTCAGTCAGGTCTTGTTCTTGGTAAAGCCACAATGGCTGTCTTGAATCACCTCCCTGTCCTCCATGGGCCTTAGCGTAGCTTCTAGGAGGATCTGTTCCATGACCTGCCCAGGCACAGAGGTGACGCTGACAGGTCGGTAGTTCCCAGGGTCTTCCTTTCCTCCCTTTTTAAAAATGGGCACAATGTTTCCCTTCTTCTAGTTACCAGGGACTTTGCCTGACTGCCCTGACCTTTCAAATACCATGGAGAGTGGCTTGGCAATGACATCAGACAATTCCTTCAGGACTCTGGGATGCATCTCAGACCCATCAGGTCTCTTCATTTAAATAAAGCACTGGCATTTTACCCTTTTACCTAAAATATTGCTAACTTTGAAAGCAGTCAGAAATCTGTACATTCTTCAAAAGTATCTTATGTTGATGAACAACAGAGATGTGCTACCTATTCCCAAATCCATTCAAGAATTGGTGAACTAAACATGTTCTTATAGCAGACAAACTGAAGCAAGTTTATTTTCTGATATTTAGTTTTCCCAGATGCAAAACCAAGCCCCATTTGCCTCCATTTCTGTCACTACAAAAGCATCAGCTTTTACTGAAGCCAGAACTTTCCTCATCTTTATCGTGAGATACAGTAAGCTTTGTTTACTTAAAAAAAATTTTACACTAAGAATTATTTGGCTCTAAGCCCTCTGCCCATAACTCCTTGTTGTACACCTAACTGACCGACATCAAGCTGCAGCTGATACATTTTAAGTAAATGTATTAGGAAGTTCAGGGAAAAAGTATTCTCTATTAGAGCTATTTTTAAACATTAAGTAAGCTGTCTTTCACAGATAGCACAAGAATTCAGCAGTTTGCCTTAAAGCGCAAGCCAAACTTTGAAGTATAACCAAGGTGCCCTCAGAGCAGGGGTCTGTTATACAGAGCTATTTTCCTTGCTTACTTGAGCAAAGCATGCAAAGTACTCATTTCTTAAGTGAGGTTAAGAAAAACACATGCAGTACCTTAATTCCTCACCGTTTCCCCTTATTTCAAGATTCAGTTATTCAGTGCATTCACATAGGTTGAACAAGTTATTATTGGCATATCTTCCTTCAGACAGTGACAAATATCAGGGCCTAAGCAGTGATTTCCTTTAACCACAACTGGGATGGTTCTCACATTAAGTTTCACAAAGTAGATCAGCACTCCTGCAATTTACCTATCCACTACCAAGCATGCTGAAATGATAATTTTCAGCACTAAATGCAAGATGTCTGAACACATTACTAGATTAAAACATAGTAAATACAATTTATCAACATTCAGATGCTCTGCGCAGACAGGTTTTACCCAGAGTAAACAGCCTTGTTTCACTTCACTGGAGAAAAGTAGGTTCTGGAACAGGCTGGCTGCACAACGAGAGCAACTTACTATTGAGTGCAATCTAGTCCTAAATTAAATATTACATCCAGTAAAAGAAAAGTTATGAAATCAAGTCTTCTAAGGCTCTAGGACAGTGGTCTTCAAAGTGTGGGGGGTGTGTACCCCAGGGGGTGCACAGGACAATTCACTGGGGTATGGGAAGAAATATTACAACTTCAGTAATGTGTATGTAACTTCTAAATAAGTAGATAGATGTTGCAAGTACATGTTCAAAAACTATTTTTTTTTAGATAGGAGTGCACAATCAAAAAAGTTTGGAGACCACTGCTCTATGAGTCAGTAAGAGATCCAGCTCTCCAGCATCCATTACGCATCCAATTACATCAAGTAATCCCTGTTTGCTTCAGCCTCTGCAACAAGGAGCATCTTCCTAACTGAAGTAGTATTAGGTAAGCAGTCTCCTTAGACCTCTTGCATCTGCTTTTGCAGATGATGCAGAGCATCTGACCTTCAGGCACACTAACCCTCTTCGCTCCTTCTCATCATGACTCAGATCTTTAGGTTGACTTCTTAAACCAGCAAGATATATGTTAACTTCCCTTCATGAGAAAGCTTCTAATTCTGCTGATGAACTGTCTACTTAACTTGGTACTGTATTCCACGTCTAGTTGCACAGTTTAATACTTAATTTGTTAATACAGTTAACAAAAATACAGTGCAACACTGAATTCAGTTTCAGTTATGTATTGAACCCACATCTAAAACAAGACTTACCACTCTAAGTGATGCTCTTCAGTAGAGGCACTAGCAGTCAGCACAATATAATGTCTAGAAAAAAGGAAAATTAATGTACTAGCTCAGGACTTCATATTCCTTCAAGTGAAACCAAAACTGCCTTCTATGTACAGAATATGACTTCCAGACATAATAGATTATGTCCTATGTTCAGCGCAGTATTAACTGAAGAAAAACTGATTACATCCTTTAGAATTGCATTCTACTATATTTGAAGTATCATAGTTGACTTTTTCTAATAAAAAACACTATCAGTGACATAACACACACAGTTTTTCTATCTTCCTTGTCCTTACCCTTACCAAAACTCATATGACTACCTCCATTTTCTGCATACCAACATTAATGCCATCTTCTTATTCAGACTGCAAGTTAACTATGCTACACAGTAAGTAAATAATTTCAAGTTCAGACAACAGATTTAATACATACTTGTACTTCTGAAAGAAGTTCAGTGGTTCAAAGAGCTTTGACCAGTCTGATTTGCCTTGAAGAATCTCATTTGTAACTGCAAGACCTACAATTAAGTTTGAAAACCTTATTACCATTTTGTTTAAGAGTAGCAGAGCATGATACAAACTTTACAAGACAAAGGTTTTTAACAGTAATTAACAGAACAAAAAGCAGGAATTCCCTTGGCACAGTGCAGGTCTACTACAACAGTTCATTGTAAAACTAGTCCCTTGTTGCCTGCAATGGGCGTACTTCCCAAAAGGGCAAAACACCTCGCAGAATATAACTGATTCAGATAATGTGGTTTCATATAGCAAGAATTATACTTTTTAATCAGCTAATAAACATGGAAAGAACTTTACCATGTTTGAACTCCTCTACCATTACTGCTCGCGTTGATGTAGATACATTGTATGTAGAGTTTTGCTGTGGATAGGCTGGGGTGATGATAGGCATTACATGATATCGGTCTGCTGGGTTCACCTATGACATTAAAACAATTTTGCTTAGCATCAGTTTAAGTTAGAATAAAGTTTAAAGGCTTTGAATTCGATGTCTACATACCCTAGGGTCCCATACTGGTAAATTAAGATTGCTCTCTTCGGGTTGTTTCAGCAATACAGGATTTGGCCATTCCCTATATAAGAAAAGCCAGTAACTAACTGTACATTTAAAACTCTGTCATGTAACTCAGGGGAGGACTGAATGTTGTCCATGTAAATCTTTTATAAAGAACCATCCCTAGAAGTGTTACTTCTTTATGCAAATTAAAATAAACAATAGCTCTTACCATTTTGAAAATACCAAGAAGAACTTGTTGACAAGAGTAGAAGCCAAAGCATTTGGATAGAGTTGACATGTTCTTGCTACTAGCATTGCCCAGGAAACCCCACCAAGAAATCCCAGCATGTTGGAGTAAATGCCACGTCCTAGAATGGATGCATTGTAGTTTGCCTGTAATCTTTCAACACCCAAGCATATTCCTTCAAATTTACAGCACCAATTTCAGAATCTATAGAATACTTAGTAGACTTCAGCCTCAAAGTCAGTTATTTTTACAGTGCAGTGAGGCCATAATTGTTGGTCCTTACAGTGATGAGAACAAGAATCATTACCACACTACTTCTCAAAATACTGGTACTCTGAAATTTGCCTACGCTGCTAACAGCTTCGCTCCAGCTTCCCTTAAGAAAGTTCTGCCACTCTTCTAGCACTTGCTCTAGCCACATGCGCAAACAATATTTTCTTATTCCTTATGTATCAAGCTTTCATACTTAACTTGGCATTTTTATCATTTGTAGTCGGGCTCCTGATACGCAATGCAACACCTTGTCTTGTAGACACTCCCCTCTCCTCCCCATGCTACCCCCATTAAAAACCACACAGAATCTACCACATGGGCAGACCTTGAATTTGAACTAAACACAGCTTTTAGTGTAAAAACTGTCATTTAAACAGCTATCCAAAGCTAAGTACTTCTAATGGTCTTATTTTTTCAGCATGAGGTACCTCTGAAAAGTTCAAAGATCGTGAACAACCACATTACTCACGTTTTGCCCACAGTTTAATTGCACGGAGTGTGAGCCGGAAGTTCTCTTTATTTGGCACTAGATGTAGTATTTCATCAGTAACTCTGCAGCCTGTAAGAAAAAAAGTACAGAAGTGCCTAGTTACAGGTACAAGTCAATTTTATGCTATACTGGATCAACAGCTTACAGTTGAATATTAAAGCCCATGAAAACAAGTTTCAACTACTTGCTTTGTATTATCTTAAAAATTATAGATTACCATAACATTCAATATCACTTCAGGTAACCGGTGCCCTCAACAGCTTTTTTTATAGTTTAGACTATAGCCAACACCTTTCAATAAGGCCTTCCTACAGGATTCTGAATGGCAGGTTTCTTTTGACAACCAGGAACAATTAAACCAGTCAGCATTAAACAGGGAGCAAATTAGGCTTCAGGTACTTTAAATATCTTCATTGTTTTTCATGAACTACAACACATTCTTCTCTATCAAGTGCTCTACCTATTCATCTGAAGCAGTTTGTGGCACACTGGAACAATGCACACACTCTGATCAAGAAACACAAAATACAGGTCTATCTGAACACACAACTCCTTGAAACATCTAAATTTAAGTCCACTTGCCACCTCCATGGATCTGAAGTATACAGGACACCAGTTTCTGCATCTTGTACAGAAGTCTGGGTTGCATAATGTGCATTCTATACTAATTTTAGTAACACTGTCTTTTAAAAATATGTGCAAATATGCTTACCATTTAAGCTCCGTATACATCTTATATCCAGGCTTCTCAGACACGAGTCATCTCTGAGATCAAGATTATCAGAAACAGTTTGCATAGACAGTCTTGCAAACACAAGATCAATCTTAAGAGGAAAAGAAGTGTCAGCCGTGGGTTAGAATGCTGCACTGTTTGCAAAAACACCACACTAGTGAGGGACAGTTAGTCAAATGTAAAAAGAGTGGTTAACATTTGTATTTAGAATTATGTGACTATCGATACATCTCCCAAGAGTTTTATTTGCCAGAAAACTCAAAAAAATTGCTGTAAGTTGCATACTTTATTTACAAAACCTTCATTGCACCCCCTCTTTCTTTTTAAGCTAGGGAAAGGAAGGCGTTTTTTTAAGTTGAAAAGATACTCTAAACTTAGAATTTCCATTAAAAGGGAACTTAAAATTAATCCTAGAATTAAGACATAAGTTCGGTCACTTCAGCCATACTTCAGTAAAGCAGATAGCGTTTTCTTTATGCACTAAGCTCTTTTGATCCTGCAGTACCTGGTTCTTAGTACAGTCTGAGGCAAGAAAATTATTCTGTGAATGTCTATACCAGATAAAGGCCACAAAAAAGTCATTCAAGTGTCTTCACTTGAGATACCAAGCACTATTCACTGTCTAGTATGTATTCAAGATACAAGGATTGCTGTAGCTGACAAACCTGCAGCAGTCAAATGAATACTTTTCATTTTCCAGATTGTTTGTCTCCTAACCACTTCATTTTTTATTTGCAACAAAACATTTAGTCTGCTCACATGATTCATACAGTGAACTACACTATGCAGCCCTTTGTAGAAAGCTAGCTTGTCAGAGCTAAGAACAGTCAGCAGGGACACTTGTCTCTATTCCCCCTCTACACAATCCTCACAAGATAAATACTATTCAATGTAGACTACCCTGGCAGATTTAAAAAATATGTCGCTGATGTTCCCATGCCTGCCAGGCTTCCTAGAGTCTTATTTTCCGATCAGGTCCCATTCTACTGCAATGTCTGCTCCTGGGATAGACTGTGGTCAGCATATTTAAAGAGGTATTTAAGATGCCAATAACCTTCCAAAAATAGCACAGTCACAGGTCCCTGGAGAAGGTATCCTATTCCAAAGCAAGAAAAAACAATTTACTCAAAGAAAAAAATTCAATGCTTACCTCAATGCCATCAAACTCAAACTTGACAACTGGTACATACGCATCTTCAACTGCCTGTAAAGGAGAGGATAATTGTCTAAGAAAACACCTTTCGCTACTTTAACATTTTTCCTAAACTACAATACAGTACAGAATTTACAATGCAAAATACTCAATATAAAGACTGAGTTGCTTCTGAACCAACAAAACTGTTTATAAGCTGCAAGCATTCTAGCACCAATACAGTACTGACTAGCTTTAAAAAGTTATTTAGCCAAGAGATTCAGAGGCTGATCATGTATTGTAACGAGCACTCCACAATGAGCTATCAATATCAGTGGTTGTAAGGTACTTACCTTGGCAATGAGGAAGAAAAGTAACGAATTTCTGTAGCTATATTACTACTGGTTAACATCCAGTCTAAAACATTTTGTCCACATTTGACAGTGTGTTCTAGTCTCCTGTATTTTCATTTTCCACCGTGCCCGAGATGCTGTCAGCTACCTTATGGGATAGTTTTCAGTTTTGTAGACCGCTTGCTAGAACTGACACAGCCCACAGTCTGTTTCATGGTGACGTTCATTTAAATGAAGGCTCATTAGCTATGCACATGAAGTCTTTCAAAATGTCTGCATAATGAAGACTAGGCCAAGAGCAACACTTCTCAGGAATTCAGTTCACAACATATGCACCTGAGGGTGATTTTACAAAGTAGTTTTGTATGTTCACAGCACAGCTCCTATGAACTTTAAGTAAAGGCGACTGTGCATCCCTTCTGCAAAGTCTCAGGCTGAGTAGCCAGACAGGAACACGACCAGAGAAGAATGACTTCGAGATCTTAAAGTACATCCAGAGGAATTCCATGGCAAAGGTACCTGACAGAAGCCTTTCCATATCACATTTAATTTCCTCAGTTCTCAGGCTGCACCTTCCTCTTCCTGCATGCCATTACCTTATTTCCTAGCCCCTTACTACATCTAAGATTATAGGAAGGCTCCTAGAGACAGCCTTGCTTTTTGATACAGCTGACTCACTCCCAAACCATGGGTAGGGAAGTGTACCACCAAGATTCTTATGTGATGTACAGTCATTGCGGAAAGCAACAAAAAGTTTATCTTCAACATTTTCCTGCTCCATAAAATAGAAGGTGCTCAGAAACAATTTCTTGTTTGTATTTTGGCTTGCAAGACATTCATGACCAATACGAGTCTTTAACATGAATATTCTTATTGTAGAAGCCATACAATAGCTTACTCACTCTCAGATTTTTTATTTTCTCCTGATGTTTTAGTTTTTCAAAGAACGACTGAAAAAAATCCGATCTTTCCACATGTCTAGGAGCAACACAAACAGCATCTATATCAGCACCTGCAAAGAGATTCCATTTCTTCTGTTATTGTTGGAAGTCATTTTCAAACATTATGACCAGACAACAAAAGTTTCTACCTTTAGTGTGTACTCCAAGCCTGTAAGAACCAAAAGTAAATATTTTGCCACCAACATTTGCTACTGCTGAAGGGGGAAGATTCTGTGGGTAGAAGAGAAAGTCTACTTTAGAACACAAGATACACATTGACCTATGTGCAAGTTTAACTAGCACACAAGTTATTTGGAAAAGCTACAACAGCCTCTATAAACGGATGTCTTCTCACTCCCATACCGAGTCGTTATTCTAAAAGATCGATACAGTTTTTTCTGAAGCAAGTGCTTGCAACTCAAAAGATGAGTAATGTAGCAGTCCTGTCATTAGTTTACACAAATTAAGACCTATTATTAGTCTTCCCTGCGGCAGAGGCACATAAATTAACACAATCTAAGAGCTATACAAAAGGCAAGTCTAGTGTAATAATTTCAAACTAGATTGAGTGTTGTAGGCTGTTTAGGGCAAGATTAGTGCCTATTTAAGATCCATCTCACCCCACAATATGCTCTTTCAGCTTTGTTAACCCCTACAAGTCAACTGATATGGCCACTTCAGAAATTTATTCAGTGCCCCAAAGACTTCAAGATCTTGATCCAAACTATTTTTTATACCTTATTTCAATGGCAGTTACTACAGCTCTCCTTGATACTTTAGAAGTTAAAAGTTGAACTTCAGCATAAATCCTTGCAAAATGGCCTTTAAAAGAAATAAAAAGGCTGCAGCTGTTTTGACAAGAGCATATAAAAAAAATTCTTACCTTGCTCTCACCAAGTTCTGAAATCCATTCTTTAACCAAGTTATTCAATTTACCAAGAACAACCAGCCTGTAAAGAAAATTGATGTTAACTTTGCCTTAAAAAAGCCCAGGAGGTTAAAAAATGTTGCAATCTTGTTATACCTATGATTCAGTTCTTCCTCATCTTCAAACACCCCAAATGGCTTCATTGCTTCAACTAGCTTCTGAGTATGAATGCAATCTACATCCTTAGGAGGAGTCAAGCTAATCGGAGAGGTAATTCCATAGTGCCTTTGAGGCTGGTTCTGCAGCCTAGAAGTACTGTGGGAGAAAACAAAATACTGAAGACTGCACAAAAGCAAAAAAACCACAACATCACTGGAAAACACCCTACAGTTTACAGGTTTTCAAATAAACTTCTACTCTTTTACCCAGCATTAAGAAAAAATGAGAAAAAAAATCCTGCTAATGATTTTTAGATAACTTGACCTTAGAAGTTACAACTACTTTTTAAAAAAACATTTGTGGGTATAAGAAAAGATCCAAGTTGCTACTGTCTTAATACAACTTATTTGCATTGCTCTAGACAGTTAGAACTGATCACCAGGAAACAAAAAGGTTTGAGATCCAAGGGTGGCACTACATAGAGCAGAAGTTTTGGACACATTTCTGTTTTGTATCAGTTTTGATTTAAGGATATTCCCATCAGCTTCCTGCTAACTTTAAACAGACAATTTAACATTGGCTTCTTTTAGATAAATCTATTTGCTGTGCTTCTACTGATCCTGGAAGGGCATTACAGTGGATTCTAGAGGAAGGACATATAATGAAGTGTTCTGTTAAACATAGTTGATGCAGTAAATTCAGTATTACCTTGGTTTTGTTTATGGAAGAGTATGAATAAAAACATCAACCAAGCTGCAGCTAATGTTGCTAGGAGAGACTTGTACTCTTAAAAGATTGTTCAATTTGTATAGTTCAGAAGCTTAGCTCTACATACATCTTTTTTTTACCTAAAGCCAAGAGACATACGTCAGCGTATAAAGCAGCCCAAGTTAAGCTCTGTTTGTAGAGGATGTTCAAATCTGGTTTAGTTAGCTCACTGCCCAGTTAGGCTGAGCAGGACACCAGGTACCTGGGTTTGGAAGCCCACAGGGCTACTGCCCCTGGAATTCCAATTACAGCAAGGCATAATTTCTGCCTCAAACTCTCTGCTTGCCCTGTGCGTTTAGACTTACTTGGAGTCAGAAGGAGCACAGGACTGACACGGCAGGACAACATTAAATTAAAGGCAGCATTAGCTGTTTTTGTTACACAATAGAACCCTTGCTTTAGGAAAGGAAAAATGGAGGAAAAAGCCCTACTTTGCATTATCAGCTGAAACCGGGAGAGGAAGGAATGGGACAGGAGATAAGAACTATACTTAATGGATCAAGGGTTTCTACAGAAGCACTAGTACCAAAAAGGGGAGACATTAAAAGGTCTATACACCTCATCATGTTTGTCAAAGAGTCCATATCCAGACTCCAAGGCTAAAGGGATTAATTATGCCATTATTCAACTGGGTATTTTTCTACTTCATATATGGACAACTTCAAATATTAGCTGGGTTAGCGCAGAGATGCTTTTAACTATTGAAGGCATCTCACCCACTTCAGCTAGAATGTGATTAGAAAATGCTCAAAGGACAGCTTCAACATGATTTCAAAAAAAAAAAAAAAAGCTTACTAAAGTTCCTCATTTCTTGTTGTTGCCTTTACTCTTCCATGGAAGGAAGATGGATTTCTCCTCTCAGAGTAGCTTTATCCAACTACAGATGCACCTTTTAGTCATCTAGTGGGTTGTTTTCTCCCCCTCCTCTCTATGAACTCATTTTTCAAATTTTCTTCTACATGTTCTCAAAAAAGCTGGGGGTTTATTAGGACTGTAGTCCTATCAACTAGCACCCCCAATCAGAACGGCTGTTTACTTACAACCTTGCCTTGTTTATAGGCATTGTCAACTTCCACTTCATAAGTAAAAATATTCATAATGAATATTTCCCTTCTTATATAATTTACATAACAAATACAGAAGAAAAGCCTATGTTTAACTGCTGTGCATTACATCTAAATTAAAACACCTACAGCAGCAGCTTCCTACATTTCGTGTATTACTTGCATTGTACAACTTGCATTTCAGAAAGTCTGCACAAGACAAGAATGGGTTTTTGACTTAGCTAGCGTTCACGATCTTTCCAGCATACAGAAGGCCACCATCTGCCTTTCACTGACCCGTTCTTCCTATGGACACTGTAACTGATATTATCCTTTATGTCAGTCTCTAATTACATATATCAGATATTATTAACATTATGTTCTTTTAGTCAATAGTAGATATTTTTCAGTTGCTTGCATGATTACTGAAAGTTTGATCTCACAACTTAACAGCTGAGGAAAATAGGACTTGGAAAGTTTTATCGAGAAAGTGACTTATGCCCAACAGAATTTCTTCCCCTCTTGAATTAAAAAAGAAAAAAAAAGGAAAAAAAAAAAATCTTACTTCTCTCTCTCTCAAGCATATCAGACTGCTAGGCATATTACATACCAGGTATAAGAAAAGAGATAAAGCAGCATACATGGCATACTATCTATTCATCCATCAGCCTTCTGTTTAAATGAGAAGTCTGTTGCAGTTTAACATTTCACTGACTCTTGCTACGATTTGCCTACCACAGTGAACAGCTCCACCATATTTCTGTTCTTATAGATCCTAATTCTATAAAGACATTAACTTAAATTGATTAATTCCAGGTTTTGTCACTTATTTATAGCTCTACAAAGCTGCAAGCTATTTCTCCTGCATACTCTGGGGGACAACAGGTAAGCTGACACTATTGCAGCTCAAGGTGTTGCCTTCAGCTATCAGTGCAGTACATGAGCATTGACCACAAACACATTTCCTGGACTCATGAGATCAGCTTGCCTCGAGCTGGATAGGAATTTATCACTCCAGCCTCCTCTTGGGATGACTGGAAATCACCTCGTAAGCCACCAAAAATTGATAGTACAAAGCACAAAAAACAACAAACAAAAAAACCTAAACAAAAGCAAACCCCAACCCTGTGACCTTCACTGAAATAACACCAGCTACACCTTTCATTCCTATCACGCAAACTCAGGCTAAAAAAAGCCTGCAGACACCTGCTGGCAAGTTCAAGCACCTTGTTCTTGACGCCAACATTCGGAGAAAATCACTTTTTTTCCCCCCCTCGTTTACGCTGGCTGCGCAGCCCAAGCCCAGCTTGCAGCCCGCCAAGCTGTTGCTAGGTTACAGCGACAACACAACGCCAAGATAGGCACGGAGAACCACACCGAAAACGGGGGCTCCCGCAGCGCCCTTAACCCGCGCCCACACCCCCTGCCTTCACACGGAAAAGGTTTACAATTTATTTTAAAGGCGGTTTTTCCCTGACAGGAGGCAGGTTTCCCGCCCCGCCAGTCCCCTCAGTTGGCTGCGGCGGGAAGAACCCCTCAGGGAGACAGGAGGGGAGAGGAGCCGGCCGCCTCACCCGCACGTCTCCTTCATGGCACGCACCGCGTAGCCCGACCCGCAACTGCCGCCCAAAGGCTCGCGCCCCTTCTAGCCGCCGCGCCACCACTGCCTCCTTCCCGACGGGCACTGCGGCGCCCAACCAACGGGGCGGGGGAGCGTACTCGGCGGGGTGGGGCTTGGCGGGCAGGCCTCGCCCCCACCGCCCGTCGCCCCCTGGCGGCTGTTGGCGGCGCGCAGCTGTGAGGCGGTCACCCTCCGCACCCCGCCGCCCCTCGTCTCACGGGGACCCACGAGCCCGCCTCGCTTGGCGGGTCACGAAACAGGCTAAGACGCAGCTGCAGCGGAGCAGATACTCCCCGTGGCCCAGACCGAGGGATGCACAAGCTGCTCGTTTCCTCGCAGGAGGGAGGAGGCGGGCTGGTGAAGCAGGGTTGCTGCGGTGGACGCCTGCTGAGCGGGTGGCGGGGCGGGATCTCCCCTGAGGAGAGGCTGCGCGAGGAGGGGAGGGCTGCCTCCCGCCCCCGGCCGAGGGAGGTTTTCTTACCTTCAAGATGCGCCTCGACGTTTCTGCCAGCCGCCGTCCCGCTCGGAAGCTGGGGGGAAACTCCTCGGTCGGCCCCTGCCCCCGCGGGACCATTGCGTGGGGAGTGAGGCGCTGACAGAGCCCTTGCAGCGGGGCGAGCGCCGAGCTGCCGGTGGGGCGGGGCGGGACCCGGTGGTGAGCGGGGTGGCCTACTGCCTGAAAGTGGGTCCCGCCAGCGCGCCTTCCCTTCCAAAAGGGGCTCGGGGGCATTCCAGTTCACGTGCCACCTTCCTGACACCCCCTTTCAGAGAGAGGAGAGGTAAAAAGACAGAAATTGCTCTTGTATTGGTTTGTTCTCATCCAGTAAGCGCTGAAGAGCAAGCTAAGTCTCGCTTGACTTAAGCTGGTGTGGGAATGACAGCAGACGGTTTTGAGTACTCAGCATAATTTATTGCCATGTATCGTTTTGGGCTAACATAGTCTATGCCAAACTGGGTATTAAAGCAACCAAAATACCAAGACAACATTCTCCTGCACTATGGCATTTAGACGGTGATTCTCTTCCCACATTCGAGCCTGCAAAAAGTTAAAAGTAAAACCGTAATGCTTTTGTAAAGTTGAATAAATCTTTGGGAAAAAAAGTTGCTTCCCGATGGCCTTGATGCCTTGCCGTATCAGAGCCTTTCTCTGAGATTAGCACATTCATACCTTCTGTACTTTTCTGCATTGTCTGTAGTGCCTTTGTTGAAGTAATACATATTTAATCTTGCAAGATACTTTAAAGAAACATAGACTTAATTTTTGATCTGAAGTTTCAACAAACTAACAAAACAAATGTTTGGTGGTCAGACACGAAGGTAGTCCTATCAGGATAGCCTTACCTACTCTACTGAAATAAATTCATGCTATGGAGATTTAAGAATGACTTTATTTATTTATTGAATAGTTGCATGGCAGTACTTGCGCTAACATTTCAAAGTCCTTGAAAGTCAGATGCTTCTACAAGCAGTTGCACTGTTAAAGCAAAAATTAAAAGGTTTTCAAGCAAATTTCTGGAGAGTTTTTTGTTTAAACCTCTTGTCATGCCCTTTTTATTCTCAGAGGTTTATCATGGCTTTCTTTAACATTTTATGTTCATCACAACACTACTGTTGTCCTAGAATCAGGAAAACTATTGCTTGTATACTGCCCCTGTTCTTTTCTCTCAGTTTGCTACTGTTCATTTTGTGTGACGAAAACACCTGCCTTTATTTTTTCCGAGTTTAGATGGCTGACTAGTAAGTTCTTTTTATCTGTTTCTGCTGCATGCTTTAGTATCGCGATGGTAGCTGCATTTGCCTACAGATGTAAGTGCTGGAATGTTTTTAATGGAGAGGTGATACCTTTCTTTAAATCACCTGCAACACTTAGGAAAAAAATTAACAGATCTTCAAGCACACAAGTTTTTCCTCAGGTGCAATTCTAATGTTAAATGGAAATGAAGACTAATCAAGCTTAACTTCATTGCTTCAATCGCATAAATTATCAAAAAGGCAGTACGTGCCTGAGAAACAAATGGCTATAACAATGGATGAAGTGAGATAGTTAGCTTGTAAGTTCTTATAGTGGCTAGATCTTGAATAAAGAAATAATTTATTTTTAATGGAAAAAGGATGGTTATGAAGTGCTAAGCAGTAGTTCGATAGCGCTCCTGGTATTTTGCTTGAGTTTAGGGATTCTAGTTTCCAGTATTATCTTTTGAAGATACTTGAGAGTCTTCTTCAAAGGATAAATGGGAAGACTGATTGGTTTGCTTATTCTGTGAGTAACACTATTTTCATAGAAATCAAGGCTCTCTTGTTGTTTGCTAGCTATTTATGTAAAATTATTTCTAATGTAACTGTTGCATTCTACCTACATAGTTTCTGCAACACAATCTATAGCAGTGGCTAAAACATACTGTGTTTTAAAATGTGTAGAATTTGGCAAGAGTTCATTTCAAGGTAGTGCTTTCCTCTACTGCGTGTGTTATAATAACTTTAAAATACTTCTGTGTAGTGCCTGATATAGAAATGCATGATAACCAGTTAAATACTCCTAGCTGGTGCTGTTTTTTTGGTGTGTGTATGTGTTATCCAGATAGCACACTGAAAAAATGAAATCTATTATTTTAAGAGTGATGGGTGGAATGTTTGGGGTTTATTTGTAGTGTTTTGCTTTTTGTTTTTATTTTATTTGCTGGTATGTTCTAAGGGAGAAAATACTATCCGTAGCATAAATGAGGTGATACCTGAGCACTTTTAGTCTGCTGGAGGGTATTACTGATTTTATGGAGATGTGCTTTGTAAATACATAGGCTGTGTGTTTTCCTATGTCCTAGTCTGTATATATTGCATTTTAATTTCATCTGTAAAGTTAATGGTAGTGTGATGTGTTTTGGAAACCACTTGTGGGAAAATGTGTGTTTGATAGACTTCTAAAATACAACAGTCTAAATGCATATTCCTGGCTGAAATAGGACAGCTATTCCTAAGATGTCTCTGTGCTCACTATAGATTTTGCCTTTATTGTTTCTTACCTCTTTTCCCCTCTGGTCTATTTAGCTGCTGTCCTGTATTCCATAGTGAGTATTTGCTCGTAAATGCCTGTCCCTTTTCAGGAGAAGGTGGCAATCTTGTCCTTCTGTTTGTTTTTGTTTTTTTTCCTTACAAACTGTTCTTGTCTATTCAAAGTGATCTAACTAGGTTTTTGCTCGGTTGTTGTTCAGGCTAATATTTTAAACATAAGTCTTTGCCAATTTTTGTCTAGATAAGTCAGTTCACATGTCTGATTCTGTAGCTATGTGGTCAGAAACATCAACCTAAGGAAAGGAGAAAAAACATATCATGAGGAGAGAGGAGGATGAGGTGGTTTCTTTCAATATGCTGAAGTTAAATCCTGTGCACTATACAGATAAGATCCTTCTTGCTTACCTAAACTATACTGTCATCAAGTAGCTCCATGGCAATTTAAGCTGGTCTAACCCAGGCTGATGTGAATTCCTCCTCTGCCCAAAGAATCTATGCTGAATTGGTGCTGAGCTAGATCTGCTTCCTAATTATTGGAGTATGGGCAGGCTCCTGAATGTTGCTGGTGGTGCAAGGGAGAAAGAGAACTACAAACACAGCAGTGGAAGAGGAGAGGTGGACTGATAGTAGTCTAGATTTAGATTGGTTTACAATGTATCCTAAGTCTTGCATCCTTTTCTAGTGTATCAGTTGGTTTAAGAAAATTTACAATCTTCCTCTGCTCTTAATTCGCCTTCTGCAATTCTGTGCATTATGAAATGTATATAGCTGGGTGTGCGTATCTGCCAGTCATATTTGTACTTGTAAACAAGCTCACCTGTAAATGCATAGATGAATGCAACTTCTCGTGAAGCACTTGGCATTCCTATGTTAGCGAGATGGCGGGACTCCTTGGTGGACAGGAAGTGTCCTGCCTCTGCTGAGGGAAATTTCTGGACTTCTGACCGTGAATGACCACAGGCCAGATGTGACCAGGCTATAAAAGGGACCCCCCACCAGAAGTGCCCAGAGAGACCTGGTTCTCGGGAGCAGCGGGCCTGTGATCGGGGACTCTTCCCATGGGTTGAGACGTCTCCCATGGAAATGTCCTGGGATTGAGTGTCCTTACCCTTTTGATGAGTGATTATTTCTTCTGGATATCCTTGAGTGAGCCCTCACACCTTCCTGGGGTGAGTGATCCTGTCTTCTGGGTACCCTTGAGTGAGAGTTTCCCTGTTGTGAGTAAATGTGTGCACACCTTGGGCCACCATTCTCGTGTGTGTTGTTGTGTAGTGATAGACTTGTAATTTGTTAAATGTTATCAGTGTCGTCCTAGTTACCCCCTCACCTTGTTTTGTTAGTTTGGTTGTTTATGGCCTCAGGTTGCGTCAGGGGAGGTTTAGGTTGGATATTAGGACAAATGTCTTCACTGAGAGAGTGGTCAGGTGTTGGAACAGGCTGCCCAGGGAAGTGGTGGAGTTGCCATCCCTGGAGGGGTTCAAAAAACATGTACATGTGGCACTTCAGGACATGGTTTAGCAGGCATGGTGGTGTTAGGTTGACGATTGGACTCGATGTTCTTAGAGGTCTTTTCCAACCTTAATGATTCTATGTTATGTGGGAGAATACAACTATTAGCTTTATAGGATCAACACTTATCCATAGAGGGATGCATATTAATATAACCATAGTCAAATATCTTCATGATGCATATGTCACAGACTGACCTCTCTGTATCTTATGGGTGTGTGCAAAATTATATGATCAGATTTGCGCTTTCACACATGTACCATTGTTGTGGTTTGGCCCCAGCTGGCAATAAAGAACCACGAGGCCGCTCTATTGCCCCTCCCCCCAGTGGGGTGGGGAGGAGAATTGGAAAAAAGGCAAAACTCATGAGTTGGGGTAAGGACAGTTTAACAGAACAGCAAAGGAAGCAAACCGTAACAACAACAATACTGAGAAGAATATAGAAAAGCAAGGGAATACACAGAGCAACTCTCACTGCCCTGTGCCCACTGTGCTCCTAAGCTGTGATTAACTCCCCCACTCAGAACCAATTAACCCTATCCCAGCTGAACCCAGGACATTATCCACCCCTTATTCTATACCATCATGATCAGGTCACCCATTTTCCAATTAATCACCACCCCTTTCCCTGTCTTTAACATGTTACACACAGATATCATTCCCTTACTCTACGGACCATCCCTCTAAAGTGTCCATTGAGTCAATTTAATCCGTGATGTTGGGCTCCATCTGGTGCAACTGTATATCAGAGCAGAAGATATGATGTGTGGTGTTGGATGGTCACATGTTGCATCCAGAGGTCATGGCTGGTGTGTCTGGCGTGGCCCATGGCCATGGTCTGCACACTGAAGTTGTTGATCTTCATGAAGGTGCTGGGCACCAGTTGCTGAAAACAGGTCCAGTCCCATCACCGCTGCACTTTGCTTGGTTTCATGAAAGTCCATTCTTCATTAGTTTGGGTGATTCTTACTGTAATACCATTGATATAGCATGTAACAACTATTGTACTGATGACATACAGTGGCAGGGTTATTCAGCAATTAACATCATGCAATTTAATTTATTGGCTCTTCTCCCCCAAAATCAAATCCTCATGAGGTACACATCGGACTTCTTCATCCTTCTGCATCACCCACCAGGTGCACCCAGGTCCCTGAGCAAAAGCAATCCCGTGGACAGGTTTATCTTTGCCTGAGGCAGGACTAACCCAGACTGTCTTCCCTAGCATATTCTTCATGTGCACTATGGGGACTTTATCCCCTTCTACAAGGCATGGAAGTTTTGATTGGGCAAGGCCAGCTTGATTGGTGGATCCTCTGGTGTTAACTAACCAGGTGGCTCTTGCTAAAGGAGTATCTCAGTGCCTGAAGGTCCCACCCCCCATTGCTTTCAGAATAGTCTTGAGCAGTCCATCATACCGTTCAATTTCCCTGGAGGATGGTGCATGATAAGGGATGTCATACACCCACTCAATAACATGTGCATTGGCTCGGGTGTCTATGAGGTTGTTTCGTAAATGAGTCCCATTGTCTGACTCGGTTCTTTCTGGGGTGTGTCCTGTCACCATAGGACTTGCTTTTCAAGGCCCAGGATGGTGTTCCGGGCAGTGTCACCGGACACAGGATAGATTTCCAGCCATCCGGTGGTTGCTTCCACCCTTGTAAGCACATGGCGCTTGCCTTGGCGGGTTTGTGGCAGTGTGATACAGTTGATCTGCCAGGCCTTCCTGTATTTATATTTCAGCCATCGTCCTCCAGACCATTGAGCTTTACAGGCTTGGCTTCCTAGATTGCAGTGCATGTTTCACATTCTTGGATAACCTGTGCGATGGTGTCCATGGTCAAGTCCACCCTTCAGTCACGAGTCCATCTGTGTGTTGTGTCTCTTCCTTGATGGCCTGAGGTGTCATGGACCCACTGAGCTATTAGCAACTCACCCTTATGTTGCCAGTCCAGATCCACCTGAGCCACTTCAATCTTGGCAGCCTGATCCACCTGGTGGCTGTTTTGATGTTCTTCAGTGGCCCGACTGTTAGGGATGTGGGCGTCCACCTGACACACTTTTACAATCAGCTTCTCTAGCTGGGCAGCAATATCTTGCCACAATGGGGCAGCCCAGACTGGTTTGCCTCCATGCTGCCAGTTGCTTTGCTTCCATTGCTGTAGCCACCCTGACAGGGCATTTGCCACTTCAACATAGAGATAGAGCACTGGCCACTTTTCTCTGTCTAAAGCCAGCTGGATGGTTTTCACCCCTGCAAACTGGCTTGACTCACCTTCTTCTTCCGTAGTTTCTGCGACTTGTCTTGTAGGGCTCCATATAGCAGCCTTCCACCTCCGCTGCTTCCCCACAATGCAACAGGACCCATCAGTGAACAGGGCATACTTGCTCCTCATTTGCTGGCTTATTATACAGTGGGGCCTCTTCAGCATGTGTCACCTCCTCCCCCTGGCGATACTCCGAAGTCTTTGCCTTCTGGCCAGTCCATGATTACTTCCAGAATTCCTGGGCGACTGGGGTTTCCCATTCAGGCGTGCTGGGTGATCAGCTCGACCCACTTACTCCACATAGGCATCAGTGGCATGATGCATAGAGGGGACCCTCTGTTTGAACATCCAGCCCAGGACTGGCAGTCACGGTGCTGGAGGAGCTGTGCTTCAGTACAAACCACTTCTGAAGCAGCTCGAACGCCTTCACATGCTGCCAGAATCTCTTTTTCAGTGGGAGTATAGCAGGCCTTGGATCCTCTGTATCCCCGACTCCAAAACCCCAGGGGTCGACCTCGAGTCTCCCCTGGTGCTTTTTGTCAGAGATTCCAGGTTGGGCCATTCTCCCCGGCTGCGGTGTAGAGCATGTTTTTAACATCTTGTCCCAGTGAACCCAGGACAACCATCTATCAGCTGACCTCCTGGTACTGTTTGTTGTCTATGTTTGTTGGGAGCTAAGTCTTTCACCAAGTGGGATGTCTCCTACAGGCTGATATTTATGAGGGAGTGTGTAGCTGGAGTCATACTACAGTGGTAACAATAAGCAATGTGCCTATGTGAATGGAAAAGGTGTGATATTTTACTCTGTCATTTTCTTAGTCTTGTAGCTTTTTCTCAGATGAATTGTGTGTTGCAACCCATAAAAAAAAGACATCTTCAGATTTTTATCATATTTTATTTGGCAAAGTGCTTCATGACTTTTATTACATTTTAATATTTTAACATTTCAAAGATTAAAGGAGAGTAAAACTTTGAACAGTTTGGTTTTTTATGGCAGTTTTAGGAACTTTAGGTATCTGCATGAAAAGTTATGTAAGAACTATGCACATGAACCTTTCTCTTTCAACATACAAAATCTGACTAAAAGGTGAAACTGCTACAGAGAAAATAGTTGTGTGATATTAAAATATTATCCATAGAACAGAGAAAAGCTTATCAGAAGAAGGTTTTTATTCAGACTTCGGATTTTTCTTGCGAATGAGAAGGGTCTTATCTGTGTAATGTACCATATTTCACTAGAGAAAGATTTTGTTAGCAATGGTTTGTGTATATATACATTTAGACACTGATAAATATCAGCTAAAAAGATCATGAAATTCAATTCTGGAAAGCTGCATTTTGTAACAAAAGTTCTCAACATTTCCTAATCTATCACACTACATGGGAAGATATATGGTAAGAGATAACAGCGAACAGTAGAAGGTAGGGTTGCTGAAGACGTTTCAGATGGATGGATTTAAACAACTGTCGGTTGAAGGTTTTTTAGTTGTTTGTGGTTTTGTTTCTTTATGCTTGAATTTCATCAGTTTACTTAAGGGACATAATTCTATGAAATGTTGGTGCTGGTAACCTAACAAGCTACTTGGAAATGTAAATGCATATAACATTTGTATTTTAAGTTAGTCCTAAGTGTTGCTGCTGAAACACTAAGCTTGCCTTGGAGGGCATGACTTTAGGACTGTTAGTAGGCTGCTGTATGTCTTTCTAGGCTGGCTTGCTCCTAATGGCTGTTAGCTCCTCATACTGACTGTTGTAGTGGATTCCTAGCTCAACTGCAATTGCTTGGTAGGATTTCAACTTGATGCAGTACGTTGAGCCAGCAAAACAGTAGCTTTGTTCTGCTTTCCCAGGGAAGCCTTTAATGCTTGTGCCCCTTAATGTGAAATTAGTTACAGCTCTTCTACCTGGTTGACAACAATAAAAGGCTATACATAAACTTGCACTGGCTTGTAGGGCAGATGCAATGTCATCAGGATGGGT
>Ga0065711_1035988_pt1 | contig 21589 bp, 13 predicted proteins | sample Hoacrofraction12_FD_59098 | JGI IMG/M metagenome (GOLD analysis project Ga0065711, IMG submission 59098) | Hoatzin crop microbial communities from Cojedes, Venezuela - Epithelial fraction 12 v2 (version 2) | ecosystem: Host-associated > Birds > Digestive system > Esophagus > Crop | place... | reverse complement strand
CAGAATCCCCCCCCTCGACCTGCTGGCCACGCTTCTCCTGATGCAGCCCAGGACACGGTTGGCCCTCTGGGCTGCCAGTGCACATTGCCGGCTCATGTCCAGCCTGTCGTCTATCAGTACCCCCAAGTCCCTCTCAGCAGGGCTGCTCTCGATCCTTTCATCCCCCAGCCTGTATTGATAGCGGGGATTACCCCAGCCCAGGTGTAGGACCTTGCACTTGGCCTTGTTGAACCTCATGAGGTTCAAAAATACAAAATACAGAAATTAAAAGAAGCTCCTATCTTTGGCCTCATCAAGCAACTACCGAGCCCCTTTCATCATTTCAGCAGCGTGTAGATGGGAGCAGCAAGCAGGAGGACAATGCAAGGGGATGACTCTCATCCAAGAAAATGACTATGTGAGAAGACAGACGGACTACAGCCACATAAGTGCTTCAGTCCAACAGGAATGTGCTGTCCTTTGGACAATTGATTACTGAAAATGTACAGGCCATTTTAAATTCTAAAAGACAAGCACCCAGATTATTCTACTAAAAGGAGGGCACAGCAGCCAACGCAGCAATAGACTGGCAACTGACCGGAATTGTAACAACCAAAATTTGGAAGTCGCATCTCAGACCTAGAAGTTCAGAACTTGACAAGGAGCCTTTGGAAACAGACATGGTGTTCTAGGTTTGGCTTCTGAGCTGGGGGAGGCAGGGCTGCTCCATCCTTTTCTCCAAGCTTTGTGAGCAGAGAAGCGTCACACTGACTTACTGACTCACGTCACGAACTCCTGCAGAGCCCGAAAGCCCTCCCATGTCAGCTCTGAGTAGCATGGTTTTCAAATAGAAAATCTCTTCTTAAACATCTGGACTTGAGATGGTTTTCACTAGATATGCCAGCTTGCCTTTCCTTAGAGATAAACCCATTTTTTGGCATTTCTTGTATTTCTAATGTCACCATTTCCTGGATCATTTATCTGTCAACACCAACTTTCATTTGCTAAAGTACTTTGTTGAACTGGAGAATTTAATGAACTAGAACCTCCACCCAGAGTTACCTCTACTCAAAATTGCTACTTTACTGACTCTTCAATGTTTAATACTAAAACATACTTCAGATTATCTAATTTAATCTCCCATTTGTCACAGACCGAGAAACCCCAAACGTCTGTCCTAGACCCATGAACCAAAAAAATGGCATCTGACAAAAACATGACTTTCCAGATGGCTTCAAAAATGTCAGGCAACAGAACTCACCATTTTCTGCAGCAGTTCGTGGCCATGGTCAGTCACTCCCTTTAAAATTTGGGTGTCATTCCTAATTTGTCTAAAATGCCACAGTTGAGCTCTAGGTCTGGGTTCTCAGACCAAATTAATCTCCTTCAGTGAATTACACATAATCCTTTAGTGAATCTTAATTATCCTTTAGTGAATTACTAGTTAATGACACATAATGAACTCCAGCGTTCTTATATGCAAGAGAAATGGTTGACCTTGTTTTGTGGGAAAGTCCAATTTTTCCCACTTTGATGCAGCGGGGACCCGCTGCGAATGTGCAGTAATTTCAGTTGCACAGGGATGCAAGGGCTGCTGGACAAGGCCATCCTCTGCTGGAAGAGTAAGACATTCAATGACTTCCAACTTGTGTTCTACAAAGTCCTGATAATCTGTGGACGGCTTCTAAACAGTTTGCAGAAACTCATCTAAGAGTAGCAAACCTACTGTCAAATTAATGCCATTATACTATGTTTAAAACAATCACTAAAAAATGTTAGCAATTTGAAAAAAAAAAACAAAACCAAAATCAACAATCTGTCAGTCCACGCAAAGTATTCTTCTAGCCCTCCAACCCTTTTAGACAACTTCTGTGTAACTCTTCAATGCTTAAAAAGGTAAGAACACCAAAATCAGATACAGTATCTCATTGCTGGTCTCACTAATGTCACATACAGATGTAAAAACTGCCTCACTTCTACCTACATACCCAGCACATATTGCATCTGACATACTTCTTCTTGGTCTTCTGGATTTTGATACCCTAGTCACATTTTCACATGCTTCTCCACACACCCACGAGATCTAGAAACAATGCTTCTGAATATGCTTTACGTCTGGAAAACAACTGCAAGAACTGGGAATTTTCCATTAAAAACCCAAAACAAATATTGCAAAACCTGGTATTATTGAACATGTTCCAACACTGCCAACTATCTACTGCTTTTTAATGAATAACTACAGTAACATTATTTAGAACCGTTATCCTAGCAGGGCTTCAGTTATTTTCCCTTTTCAAAATATTTTAATAAACTTACCCTGTTTAAAGATCAATTTACAAAGCAGTTAAGTAAATCAGCCATTTTAGAATCATCATAATTTCATTCACCTCATTAATTAACGGATATGCTCCACTACTTCATCCCCCCCGTACTGCTGTAAGAGCCTCTTATCCTCCTGAACTCCTCTGGCTAGCTATAATTCAATTTGCTTCCCCCCTCTTTTTCCTTGCGAAATAAAATCAACTGCAAAAGTAACAAGAAGTAAAAGAAGACAGGGACAAGCAGAACGATTAGAAGTGTGCAGCAGAAAATAAAGACAGCAAATACTTTCTCCTGAGAACAAAGACCGTGGACCGACTGCTTTGCTGTGGTCAAACTTTGGCAAACTTTGCCGTCAGTGTAGGAAAATACCCTCAACGCTAGCAGATCTTAGCTTATAATCACGTGCTCTATCTTCTGATCATTTAGCAAAACTCTCAGCAGTTACAACAGCATGTGAAATATCCTTGTGGAGATATCTGAAAAAGACAGCCAACCAAGGGAGAATTGCCATGCGTTTTTCTCCCTGAAATTTTGAAAGCAAGATCTCTGCAAAGTACTAATTAAGCTCAAAATTAAAATTGACCAATTTTTTAACAACTGAATCTGGCCCTTAAAACACATTAAGTTTATTTAGATCCTGACAGGGGAAAAAAGATAGCTTAAAGTATCAAATTTATTTACATTTCTTAGATTAAGTTGGTAGTCACATCACAAGTAAGATGGACCAATTTCACTCACTGCCTCTCGGTATCTACAAAGCATTTATGCTTATCTTTCGTGGCTCATCCAAAAGGAACCTGAGGTACCCAAGTATCAGACTGAAGGCAGAGCTATAAGGAGCTAAATAAAAAAGAACTTCTTTTCCCTCCCAAATGCACCGATGTGAAATAACCAGCAGGTCTCAACCAGCCAGACGCAGCATCGCTCTGTCACCTCTGATGCCACTTTTCCATCTGAACATGAGGAAGAACTTCTTCCCTCTGAGGGTGATGGAGCCCTGGCCCAGGCTGCCCAGGGAGGTTGTGGAGTCTCCTTCTCTGGAGATATTCAAGACTCGCCTGGACAGGGTCCTCTACAGCCAACTGTAGGTGACCCTGCTTCAGCAGGAGGGTTGGACTAGATGACCCACAGAGGTCCCTTCCAACCCCGAACATTCTGTGATTCTGAAGCGAAGGCTTTTCAGGGGCATAATCGCTCTCAATGCCATTGCTTTTCCTTGTCACACTGCCAAGCCTTATTTAGTCTATTTTTAATACGAATTTCACCCTGTAGACATGGGAGCTCCCTCCCCACTTTGGAAGTGCTGATCTTGAGTGGGGGTACGCGGCCGGATACAGAGGTGTTCTCTTCCTCCTGCATCTCACAGAGAGAAAAGTAAGGGAAAACACAGCAAGATTTTCTCACCTACAATCATAGCCCAAGCCCGCACAGACACAAGAATCATTTACCCGACACTGACTTTTTAGGTGATGGAACACAGCAGAATAATCCTGTAAAAGCAGCTATGAGCTAAGTCCATGTCCAATTGAACTTGCAGAAGTTCAAAGCAATTCAATTACCCATTTGGCAATAAGGCCAGACACCAGCCTTAACACCTCTAACACTTGAGAAAATGGCTCTGGACTCTTTAATGTTCACATGAAGTATTTTTTTGCCACTGTTCCTCTCACTGTACATGAGTAGGAATTACTCTAGCATCACTGAAGAGATCCACTTTGGCTGAGGTTCTTCTCCAGATTTCAATTCAAACGCACTGCTTTATCTAATAAACTCTGCAAAGCTCAAGACTTATAAAATCAGTTGTGCTTTTTGATATAAGACCTATATTTGATCTATTCTGCACAACATGGACATAGGCTAGTGCCAAAATGTTGAGAACAGGATCCTAGGTCTGGTAATTGGTTTAAGAACGATTCTGATAAAGTCACATCAACTGCAGCAAACAAGATGGGGAGAGATGCCAACTTCTACCCTTCTCTGATGTATGGCACATACTGCTGGTCCAGAGTAGGACCCTAACAGCACTACACTGTCCTGTTAACAGCATCTCCAGAATTTGTAATCTTACCTTTTATAGCACCGTCATTTTTTGCAACATAACATGCACCTTCTTGCTGTCATTGAAGGCAGTCTTGCCCTTTAAATGGAAGGGCAAAATCACAAGATAACGCTGCGGCTTTTCAGCTGAAGTAGGTTATCCCAAAGTACATAGCAAAAAAAATTCCTTTCTACAGCTAGTTAACTAAACAAGTGTTTTAACTACCACAGTCTTTCTCACAGCTTGAACTCCTTAGCCTGCCAGGTTTCTTCCTGTGTGCCCGTGGGTATAGTCCTGGTGAGAACGGCCATCTGAACAACTGTGGAGAGGGACGTCCTCCAGCTACTAAAAACACAGAGCAGAGAGCACAGCCGTGCTGGCTTTGCACACCCTGTCCCCAGACCATGCACTGGTGTAAGAATCCTTGTTCGGTGTCGTTTCCCTTCTACGTGAGGTCTCTAGGCAGCAAGCAAAAATGGATACTCAGGGTGGCATTGCTATCTCCAAAGGCAATATAATTGGCTTATCAACCATCCCGATATTCAGCAACCTAATTCGTATGAACCACAACTCTGGATGCTTTCTGTCAGAACGAGTAACTACAAAGAAACTCCACTTCCAGCTGCCCAGTCTGATAATTTTTTAACCATACTTTATATTATGCAAGCTTGTTTCTCTCTCTGTACATTCTTACGAGATCCAAGGACCCAAGCAAAGTTTCATTCACTCCTCGTTCCTTCTCTACATCTCACCCCACCGTTACCCAGCCCAAAGGATGCAGCTGGTTCTCACAAGATGCTCCAGAGAGAGACTTTCAATCCGAGCTACAGTCGTTGCGCAGAGCAGTTGACGCATGTCACAGATTAAACGGTGCACACCACACACACACGTTCAGAGGCAAAGACTGTGACCCATGAAGTGCAGCTCTAAGGCAGCGCTGGAACAAAACTGGGACATTTAGGGCATAACGCTCCTTAAGTCTTCTGAAATTCAAGCTTTGGCCCTTCCTGTTCTTGCTGAACAAACGCTGCTCCTTTCATTCACAGCCAATTTAAATACTTCAGAAACGCCCAAAGCTTTGCACCGTACTAAGCAAAGCTGCCTTCAAAACAGTGGTTGATGCTATGAATTCTGGGGCGCAGCAGAGGATTAAGGATCTGACTCATCTGAGCCAACACTTCTGCTCATCAGTTGCAACTCCAGTATTTTCAGTGGAGTTGTACCAGTTTTCAAGAGAGAGAAAAAAAAATCAGGCCTCAAGTGCTCATCATGTCATCGAACACAGAGCCATCCTTACCCATACGTTAGCATAATTATCTCCTGCAGTTGCATCTCTTAGTTCTGATTTTCAAAGAGGACTCTACTCCCATTCATCCTGATTCACAAACAAAATGTAACGCTCGTAATGACTGCTCTCATCCCAGGGAAACGAAAGCCTCGCATTGCAGCAAGGAGTGAAATCAGACTACAAGCTGATCTATCGAGGTTAAACGTCACCGGTTCTGTTTATGAATGCAAAACGCTGTCTTATGAATGCAGAACACTGCCATACGCTTTCGATCAAAATGGTGACAGTTAATAAGAGCAGCCTGAAACTTCTGAAAATAAATCCAACGTAATCAAATACTCACCGCTACACAAATTATAGAAGGCAAGCTGAGAGCAGAATATCAACATATCATTTCTTCAGGAGGCTTCGAGTTTCTCAGCTAGTTAAAGAGCCCCAAACCCAGATTCACTACTTCTACAGAAGCTGTTCTTCCACTCAGTCTTTGAAATTCCTCACTGCCAATACAGTATTTTTTACTGGATGCCGGCACACAGGCAGTAAGCAAACCCTAGCAGGTTTTGTAACTGATTCCACTTGGGCGAGTAAGTTACCCTGCTCTGTAGTATCCGCTTTACATCTTTGGGAAAGAGAGAGAGAGAACTTGAGATCGATCTTACAAGGCAAAAATATAATATAAATGCCAATTACTGTCATAATCCAAGTCTTACAAAAAGGACTGACCTCTGACTAAGCACAGGGCTAGGAGCCAGATGCTTCTGAATTCTACTCAAGGCACAGACTGATTCACACTGACACCTTATCTGTCTAACCCTAACCTTCCTCACTTCTAAAATCTGGGTTTCCTACTCTTGCTGCAATTCTACAGCAACGAGGCAGGAATTCCAACTCTGAGGCTGGATTCAAGGGCAGAGTGAGGGATCAGAAGGACTAACAAACAGAGAGAAAAGCCGTAGTGGCAGCCGAGTGCTGAACTGGGCCCAAAGCCCAAACCTGTGCCAAGAGCAAAGGAGGAGCTCTTGGATTCAGCAGCTGAAGACTAAACTCTGGATATGTAAGCTCTGTAACAGAATCAGGGCAGGACTTCTGTGCTTGTGTTACACAGCCAATCAAATCTCACCAACACACTGAAATACTGTCCTGAACCCACATGAAGAAATGGGCCGTGGTGGCAATAAAATTGAGAGTGGACCTAACCTAGACACCAGACTGGCAAGTCACGTATTTTCAGCTGTCAAGATTACAGGGGTAGGTATACTGCTGTCTTCTGCCTCCTCCAGTCCACTTCAGAATTTGACCAATCCTTTATTAAAACCCAGATGGAATCTCAGAATTCTTCTCTATTAATTTTGCTAGCTGAGTATCTAAATACTTAGAACACATCTTTCTATGGAATATCCCTGTGAGGCAGGGAAGTGAAGCTAAGCTAATTTGTGAGACCCAAGAGCTCACAGAAAGCGGCTGGCCCTCAAACAAGTCAAAAGGACTTGTTCAAAGTCACCCAGGCGTTCTGCAAGAAGGCAGACCAAGTGCCTGGTCAAACTTTAAGCGTCTTCTCACCACGCATATAGCCATCCTACAGGGTCCATCTACAGCATCAGATACGACAAGGCATAGGACAAGATTCAGGATTCTGTGATTCCCACCACATCTCTTCCACAAGTAAAGAAAAAGAGACCTTCTGAAGCATGCCAGGCACCTGCGTTCTCCCTCAGGTTCTATCAGCAGCAGTAACAATCAACACGCTTTCTTAAAAGAGAAATTTGTTACTTCAGAAAACTAAAATCCAAACCCAGCAAGTAATTGAAACTTACCTACCCCTAATTTTGTACTTAACTACAAAGCGATTTTTTTTCCACTAGGAAACAGTTTCTAAGTGTAGTTTTACTGGCACACAGTAAAACAGAAATTATAATTTATTATATAAACTGTGAAAGCAGAGATTATACTTGGAGAACAACTCAGGAATAGCTAACAACAGTTCCCTGAAGAATGGAAGTCATAACGGCAAAACCATGGGCTTTTGGCCACAGTTGCTTCCAATATAGAGTTTATTTTACTTAAAAGCATTTCAAAAAGAAACACACGTCCTAACAAATCCTCTTAAAGCAACAAATCTGTCTCTGTGTAGCCCAGACCTGAACTAGGGAAACTTCTTCTTGCATGACATAGAGAAGACCTCGTCTACATTCTCAGGGCAAGTCCAAATCTTTCTGTGTCCTGCTCGGAGCAGGATAACACCTACAGATGGCAAGTCCTGAGGCTGCAGATGCATGAGAGGGTGAACCCACTTACGAACTGTTCCTCCTGCCCTTCTGCAGAGCTCCAGGACTTGGTGGAAATCTCCACAGACCAGTTCAGTAACCCAGCAGAAAAATCAATCAGCCAACCCACCCTCCCACAGCTGGTGTCTGCTTGGGTTAGCGAGTGGAATTAGCTTACAGAAGGCTCTGATGATGGCTATTACCAACTCAATAGACGGGGAGAAGCCACTTTGGCCAAAAGCAGACGTAGGCATAAGAGGCACACATGCAACAAGATTTCTTTTAGGTCGCTTTCAGAATGGCTTAGCTGTCTGTGAAATCATGAATTAACTCACCTGGTTTATCTTAAAGTAAAGCTAAGGGCTCAGACAAGACGCTGTTTCAGTTAAGCAAGCTTAACACGCCAACTGAACGTTCCTACAGCCACCAACTGTTTACACAATACCTTGTCACTGAAGACAAAAAGAGCAAATTAGCTGAGTCCTCTCAGCTTTAATTAACATGTTTTGTGTCACATTTCAAGGAAGCTGGACAGTTAACACAGCTCAGCCCTGGGGTGACTTTCCAAGCCACTGTAACTCCACTGCCTGTTCTTCAGTGTGTGCTGACTTTGGTATCCTTCACATACTCGTTCCTTTCTTTCTGCTGTTTTTTCTAAATGGTGACAAGGCTTCAATCTAGTCCTCTTTCACCTGCATGACTCACACTGATTTTCTTTCCCCTCAGCAGGCTTTTACTCACTCCCAGGACAGCTCTGTCATTGCTGGCAGTTGGATTCATACGCGCCGGCCTGATAATTCAGGTAAGCTTTAAGTGACAATGTTGAAACTGTCTAGTTTTATTAGAAACTGTATTTTGAGAGATAGTTTGAACCATGCAACACAAATACTGATGGTCATATCTCACTATTAACACATATGAATTAATCAATGCTGCCACAATCCTGTGAAGTACAAGTAATTATTCATATTACAATTATGGAGAAACCAACAGAGATATACTTGCATTGGCTAGAGGAGGACTAAATTTCAGATCAATAACTAATTCTTGTGAGACCAAAATCAAGAGCCTTGTGTTCACACCATGCCTCAAATTCCTCTCAAGTACTGACTCTCAACCAACTGTGGATAAAGATTAGGTAGGTGCAACGGTGATGGCAGTCAGCCGGCACCGTGGTAGCGGTAAGCAAACTACTCTCTAACCATGCTAGTTTTAATACTGTTCAATTTTAATCTTGTTCAGCATTTAAAACTGTTTTTTTTTTTAAAGACTCTGTTTTCTTCTCTCCCCTTCCAAAACCACAATGTCCACTTACCATTTTTAAAAGATATCTACGGTTTAAACTGGAAACTTTGTACCTAACTGGGTCATCCCAGCTCATTCCCTCTAATTTAATAGTCTCTAATCCCCTCCAAATAGTTTCACCTCAGCTTTCCCTCAGTCAGAAATGATTCACCTATATTTATACTGCATTCTTGATGACTGTATTAACTGCACATATACTGGAATATATCAAAAAAGCTGCTACTTCTCTGATGGAGGGGGGCAGCTGATTAACAGGGCACGTCAACATTTGACAATGTCTCCAGAAAGCAACGGAACAAGGTGATATCCAAGTAAAACTGCACAGGGGCAGGGTGTGACTGAAATCTCGCTAAAGCATGGGAAATGAAAACTATGCAATTCACAGTTTGGAAATTTACGTTAAAACTGATTCAAAGTTAAAGCTGACAGACAGTCCTCGTGCTCACACAAATCACAGAGGAGCTCCAGGATCGCTCGGCAAACTCTGAATTGCCAGTATAACAAAGACACACAGGGCAGTGTGTGGCCTTACCTCCAGACTTCTCTCCTGCTGTGAACTAGATCTTTACAATTTCAAGGGGTGATTTTAATACTGAAATCCAACACATTTCCAGCTAAAAGGAAGAAGAGGAGGTGGCTCCGGGGAATGGCAAAGTAGGCAACCACTAGTTTTGAACAGAAGACTAAGCCACCAGCAACAGAAAATAACTAATTAACGGTTGTATCAAGAAGTCGTTTTGAAATACACCGGCAGTCCCTGGCAGTCATTACTTTTTGCTGTGACTCCCTCTCCAGAAGTCTGTGACTGCACTGCCCCTCGCACTACAAATGTCCACGCGCTGGATGAATCATCTTCATCCTTGAAATAATCCAGCTGGGAAAATCTGACTGCATTCACGGTAGCCCAGTTTCTTACTACCTATTCTGTAGACAGGATTTCTCTTTCCAACTCGGTCTGACAGGAGGCAAACTCAGAAGTCAAGAGGTCAAAGTACCTCAAGAATCCGACTGCCAGTGGACAAGCGTTTGGTTGTGCCTATAAAAGAGGTATGGGTAACAGTGACGCAGGTCTGGCCAGTGAGAGAGATGGATGGCAGCACAGTACAGGTCAAGCCTTGCCTTTCAGCCTGCCAAGCTTCCAATTCTGAATTCATTTGCTTATTTATTGAAGAAACAGCATGGATACCAATCACATCGAAGACTCAAGACAGAAGTCATTTAAAAGAACAAACTAACAGGCTCAAATTCAAGGACGAGATTTAGGCAACTTCCACTTGTATTGGGGTTCGAGACACAGCAGTGGTTCCTTGGACCAACACATCCAATTCTAATGTGAGGTCAGACACCGTAGGTTTTCTGCCTTTGCTGTATAATACAGAATCACAGAATGTTTGGGGTTGGCAGGGACCTCTGTGGGTCACCCAGCCCAACCCCCTGCCCAAGCAGGGTCACCCAGAGCAGGGGGCAACGCACCGTGTCCAGGCGGGGCTGGAATATCTCCAGAGAAGGAGACTCCACAGCCCCTCTGGACAGCCTGGGCCAGGGCTCCGTCACTCTCAGAGGGAAGAAGTTCTTCCTCGGGTTCAGACGGAACTTCCCAGGCTTCAGTTTGTGCCCAATAATGTTTGTGTGTAATAATACCACATTAACAGTGTACTCATCCCCTTTCACCAAGTCTCTAGCGGTGCTAAACTCTCGCACAGCTCTGATAGCCCTCTAGTATGTTCAGCAGATGTACAGAGATCATTCTTTTAACACCACTACCTTTTCCCTGGTCAAGGCTGAGTTTCTAAGAACTGCATGATTTTCCTTCTCTTTTAATGACATTAAAGTAGAAGTAACGTATTAGCCAGACCAAGTGAAGAATTAAATGTCACTGTTACCTGGTTTACAAGCCTAGCAAATATCAAACCAGTGGAACTGCTCAATTTAGCCAACTGCTGATAATCATCGTAACCATTTCTCTGCTCTTTTTCCACAAATTAACAGAAAAAAACCCACCAAACAACCCTTAATTTTTGTGGGGTTTTTAGCTTGTACTTACACTACTGGAAAAGTTCTGAGCATACTTTACATGGGGATGGGACGTTATAAAGCCTCTTGAGGGTCTTCAGTGTTATTCACCATTCTGTAAGACACAATTAAAATACACAAAAACATTAAGAGATTTCTGGGAAGGCAAATACATTCTGACTTCTTGTTATGTGGCACACAATTATACAACCAGCTGACAGAGGGCAACCTTCTGGCTGTTTTACCAGGCCATAGCGCCAAATTACTTCTCGTTTATAAAAAAACAAAGACAGGACCCTTCAGGATCCTTCGCTATCACCCAGTCCATCCCTCTGCTAAAAGGCAGAATATACACCAGTCACCAAATATAACCATGGTTAAGAAAATGCTCCCTGGAATGACTGAATTATCTTATATCTTCTTGCAATTTTCATTTTTTTAAATGGATCGTTACAGCCTCACCCTCTTCATTCCCCTTGCCTTCAGCGGGAGCTTTGACAAGGTTTGCAACGGACCCACGGTCTTAAAGTCTGGTAAATAATCTTTTACATCCCAACAGCCTATGAATTATAACGACTCAAGTTACAAACGGATACTTTGCAGATCTAAACAAGGCCAACCAGCCGAGTACTCTAAGCTTCTGGAAATGTTCAATCACATTACTCTGGATAATCTGTAACTAATCCAGACCCGCATACAATCACAGACATATACTTCACTGCACATGGTAGATTCTTAAGGAGAAAGTTGATATCTGGTAATCAGTCCAAAGACAGAAATTTAAATTACAATTGATTTCTTTTGGCCACAAGTAAATTAATCTATGCAATCATTTAGCCTTATGACAGTCACCTACCCTTTTAACTCACAAAAGCTATTAAAAGGATTATTTGGCTAACATCCGCACAGAGCTTAGAAGACAGGTACTATGTTCTGAAAAGGAATGACCTAATAGAATTTCCTTTAGCTATCACTGCTGATGTCTTTCTCCACAAACTAACACGGACTGAAAGTGCTTCAAAAGTCAAACTATTAACCAATAGGAAAGAGAAATGCAGGATATTATATCCACAGAGGCGCAGAAAGAACAGAGAGAATATTTATACTTTGGGCTCTGGGTGTATGCGAGCTGGAACAGAAAACAAGTGGGTAGAGTAGCACAGGGATTTGCATGGGACGATTAACTCTGCTCCATAAAGAGATGTCTGTAATCTCAGCAACCAAGCCTTGTGGACGGACGCATCTTCGCTCTTCTGAGTGGTTAAGGGTGGTCCAGACACTACAGCACAACTCTTCCTCTATCCCACCTGCTTCCAGACGGAGTCCGCCGGGTATACACAGACTATACTGTCGTTTACATGGCTTGCTTCTTTTTTTCCTTCGTGAAAAAACTTAGGAACTCTCAAGGCAAAAAGGCTGGGCTGAAGTAGCAGCAGTCAGCTTCTGGCCACCAGCCTTCCCAGAGGTTTTCAGCCTGTCCCCACATGATTGCTCCAATCCAGATGTGGCAAAGGAAAATGCTGGGTGTTTTCGAGGAAGGAGCTGATGAGAGCTGGCTGCTGCCACTTCCAAAACAATCCATTTGGCCCACACTTAGGTCCTAAGTTGCCTTCTTCCTCTCCATGAAAGGAAGGAGGTCGCCAAGAGCATGGTCACAGAGAAGATGAGCAGTCCCAGCAGACCACAGGTCATGTACGGTGGCCTGGGAGACAAATCAGGACACCAAAGGACTGATGGATGGAAATGACAAACACACAGGTCCCTTGCAGTCAGTCGCCCCAAACCTTTTAAAGGTAGTTCCACCCCAAGTGACCTCTCTGTTAAATCTCTTAACTGCATTTAAAATATTCTCCCTGATGCAGTCACAAAAAACATGAGATCATGCTGTTGACTTACTGCCAAATTTTGAGTTTAACAGAGAGCTGTTCTGTTTTCCAAAGAGGAACAAGTTAGACTTAAATATACATACAAACTTTCTGAAGGTCAGAGAGGCTAACGCCAGAGAACTGGATTCCTCAGAGAAAGAGTTGCTTCCAGGGTGAGGAGTGTGGAAGAAGCAAAGAACTAAACCCACCAAGGAAAGAAAAGATTACCTTCACCATCATGAAATGCAGTATTAAAACTGGAACATGAGGAGAGGAGATAGAGAGCCAAAGAAAAGGCTGCAGTAACTTCGGTGTGAGATGACAAAGGCAGGACAATGATATTAGTGATACTAATGGAAGAGAAAAAAAATGGTACAGACCTCAGATGTTACAAATGAAGAGCCATTAGGATCTAGACCAAATTTGGGATGTGAACAGAGGAGGAAGAAGGAATTTTTCCAGGAGACTCCAGATCTGTGAGCGCAGGCAGAGGACGATACCATTCCAGCAGAAACGAACAGGAGAGAGTTCATGAGAAAATAAGAGGAAATCTCAGTTTTTGCTGTGGTAAAGGTTGAGGCAGTAATGTTACAGTCTGAATGCAATCACAAACTGTCACAGACGCAGCCAGGCAGTAAGGCAGCTCGGGGGATCCTCAGGTCTGCCTTGGTAGCTGGACTTGGGAAAGCAAACGCAGTTACACAGAAAGGAGAGGAAGCCAGCGCTTCCCACGTCCGATGCCGGAACAGAACGGCTGCTATTGAAAAGGGTTACAAACAGTCTTTGACTCCACACTGGTCTAAAGTTCAGCAGCACAGAAATACCTTCCCTGCCCCCATACACATGTAATTCTTGCTTAAATGTTTTTGTAATTTAAGGGCACATCAGACGGGAACCTAGCAACCCCTTGCCTGTAATTTTAGTCAAAAAAAATTCAACCCAAAACAGCATAACTTCTGTCACCAACAAATGATGATCCTGAAATCATGAATCACCATCCTGGTGGCTCTCAGCCTCCTTTAAGCATAAAGCGAAGCACCAAACCAGGTCTGATCACAGCAAAGGCAGGTGTCACCACTATCTATAGCTGATATGCAAGTAAGAACTCACAAACCTTTGCCCTTTTCGCATTATTCATTAAATAAATTATCTACTAACACAGGGAAAACACTATCAGCTACCCTTCCCGTTTCTGGTACAGGCAATAAAAAAAATTCAATATTAATATGGAAATCATGGCCACAGATGTAGAATCAGATGTAATGAACAATCATGTCCCCAGCTTAAGTTGCTATAAAGGCAGCTTAAATTTACAACGGATGAGTCTTCATGGCAATCTGTTTTTCAGATATTAAAAATCTCATTTTCTCAGTGCCAAGGACAAGTGGAAGTGTGAAGCACTGGAGTATCAACTCTGCATTTGTCTCACTTGACATGAAATCATTCTCATGGAAACTCAGATTTTGAATACATTCTTGGGATCCACTTCAGTTTCTTCATTTCTCACTGTATGTAATTAACTGTTTTGAAGTATAGTTCACCCTGATCCACAACACCCTGCAGAGGCAAGGAGGAAGTCACTTGGTACAGATGAGGCTGATATCACTTACTTGGAAGAGAAATTCCTTTTCCCTTTTAATTTCTGAGTGAGTCACATCATAAAAAATAACACCACCACTTTGTATTTCACTAATACCTTCCTTGGTCAGTTCTCAAAAAGGGCTCTACAAACAACAAATTAGAAGCTTTTGTCCTTGGGGAAGAGAAACATCACCAAGTAAAACATGTACAGAGGGGTTAAATGCTTTGCTTAAAGCCACACAGCATAGTATCAGTGGCTGAACGTGGTATCTGCCCGAGCATGTAGGCCCCACTACTACAAGAAGACTATTACCAAACCAGCCAGTGAAATGCAGAACCACCAAGTTACAGTCTGCTATCAACCTGCTGCATCAAAAGGTGAAGAGAACACGCAAACTCAGGTCCAAGAATAAAGTTCTACCAACGCTGAATTCGCAATAAAGGCAGATTCCCAACACTATGCCTAATTACAAACCAAGCCTCTCCTAGAAGTAACAAAACATCTTAAAATCTAAGTCTTTACTTAACGTACAGCTTAAAGGAATTGTCCAGTCTTCTGGCTAGAGCCTCTGTGCGTGTGTGCATGCTCGTGTCCATAAACATGGGCTGTTATGTTTCATCCACGCCACCTTCTCTACGCTGAGGCCAGCATAAAGTAAAATAAATCTGTTGCTGGCTTAACCTATGTCCAGAAGACACCTTGCCTCAAAAACAGAAAGGGAGCAAGGATCCATCCAGTCAAGCCCATTCTAGTGGTTAATCACCCTCTTCCATGACAAACCTGCACTTGATTTCTGCTTTGAGTGTGTCTGGCTTCAGATTCCCAACAGTGGCTCCTGTTAAGCCTTCCTTTGCCAGCTTGGAGTCCTTTATTCTTGGGAGATGTTCAGACAGGCTGTTGTTTACCCAGTGGTTTTAGAACCCCAGGTACTGCATTTGTATCTAAACTCAAAAGACAAATTCATCTGGGTGCATGCACAAAAGTAGGACTAGTGTCCAAAATACTAAAGCTAATCTAGGACTCTCTAGCCCATTTTCCCAAAATAGGCCTATTAGGGGGAAAAAAAAAAAGCTCTGCCATATGACTTCAGGATGTGTTACATCTGTGCCCTGGAAAGCAAGGCTAAGAACCTGCTCTAAGAACTGCCACCTCCCGAGCACGCACTGAGGCTTGGCGACGTGCAGCAATCAGTTTCACGCAGTCATTGTACCACAAAGAGCTGTTTCTTAAGTCTCCAGGCTCCAAGTTATTTAAATATCACTACTTTAACTTAGTGCATTGACCTGTACCTTGAGCATGGTCTCGTGCAGACTGTCAAGAAGGTGACAGCAAGCTCTCGTCAAGAATCATTGCTAAACAAGCAACGCGGTCACTGCATTTGGTGCAGCTTCTGGGTTACCTTGAACCGATGCTTCCAAGGAGCGTGTTGGCTGAGCTGCAAGGTAACCGGGCATGAACTGCTATGGCAGAGACCTTATCTTGAGCGACAGGTTGTAACCTTCTAATCACAGATAGTAAGAACAGCTGAGGTTGGAAGGGACCTCTGGAGGTCATTTTGTCCAACCTCCTGCCACCCAGAGCCAGTTGCCCCAGACCACATCCACAAAGCTTTTGAGTATCTCCAAGGCTGGAGACTCCACCAACCTCTCTGGGCAACCAGTGAATCAATGAAAGCCAAAGGGACCAAGAGAGAATACTTTTCATAAACACAACAATTATTGAAGAAACTGCTCAGAAGTTACCTCCAACCAACGCTGTTTTCAGTCTTACTGTGACTGTGTTGGTTTACCAAACCCTTGAGAGTACACCGCAGGAGAATGCCATATTTTGGGATTATGGTGAGGGAGTACAGTAGCATCTTGCCAAGCTTACAGCAAAAATTTTTTTATGGCATCCTCTTCTTCCTCAGAACTCTTTAACTGAAAGGAAACCACTGCAACACGCCTTTTTCCCTCTAGAAAACGCACACTTCAATCTCATGATAAAGCCACAGCTGGTAAAGTTCAAAAGGCAAACAAGCAAATCATTGCCTCCACAACATGCCCTGCAGTAGATCTCCACAGAACAATTAGCCAAGGACTGCAGTCCAAATGGTTTCACTCTTCTGTCTCTAACCCCAAACAAAAGAAACCTCCTTATCCAAATTCAGTGGAATTGCTTAGAGTGCAAGCGGGAGGCCAGGCTCCATCTTGAAGCAGACTACCAACAGATCCTCTCCACAGAAAGACTGAGGTCACAAAATCACACAGGTTCCCAAACTCACCCAAGGTTTCCAGAAAGGCAGAAAAGTTTGTGTGTATTTCACTGGAAAGGACCTCGAGCTAACCAGAAGTCCCAGAGATACATAAAAGGCAATGCAGCCCCAGAGAAAGGACATAATTTAGTATTGTTTTGTTCTTAATGGCAGCTGGAAAATGAAACGCTGTCATCAAGATACATCTGCAGACACGTTCCAGCAGAGAACCCCGGGTTATATTTTCATTATTGCTTACAAATGAGCTTCAGGCCTTAATGTACCAAACACCTACGCTGTTGTATCTCCTGAATTTCAGTACGTTGTCCCCTCCAATCATGTCTGAAAACTTGCCTAGAACCAAAGGCCAGACATGAATTAGTTCTTCTGGCTAAAACTACAAGTGAATCTTGACAGCGCAAGACTGACAGCAAGGCACACGAACTCCTGGCTAACAGCGATAGCTAACGGCTCCTACAAAGACTACTTCCCTAATGACCAAACAGGTTGTCTTAATCCACTTAGATCAGTTTGAGCAACTGAAACAGATGAGGAAGAGCGAGATGGTCATTCACATGAGCGAGAATTTAAGGAGATAGTGACTCTCATTTGAGTGGTTCAGTTCAAAATGTTTGACACTGCATTGCAGAGAGCAGAAGCTGTCATAAAATTAGCAGCCACATGTCAGAAGGCAGCAAGTAAGAGCAGAGAGCTGAAGGAGCAGTCCGATCCCAGACAATTCCTGCAGAGCTACAAGGGGCAAGACACACCCTGAAGAAGAATGAAGATTTTAAGCGCTTAGATGCCAACAGTAGGGATTACACCTTGAACCCTGTGGATATGTACGCCATAAGGCATATACGTTAATCTGGACAAAACCGCAGATGGGAGGATCGCCAAGTCCTCAAGTCCAAGCCAGGGCCAAACGTGCAATAAATGAGAGGCTCATTCAAAAAAAGACCCCAATTAACAGTAATTACCTTGACAGTTTTCTGCTAGGAGTACGGTGACACAGTAGCACTGGATATGCCAACTGAAATGAGATTCCGTAGTGCCAAGCGTAACGTCTGCGGACCGCGAGTACATCTCCACTGCAGAAAACTGTTAAACGTGAGCATCTCTGCTTATTCCGGCATGCTCATGGGCAGTCCACACCTGTGGCGTTAGGACTGTAATAACACTGCGGTGAGATTTCTCACCACCTGGACCTCCTGAAGTGCCCCAGGTTTGCCATCTCTCTCGTCTAGCTAGCACCAAGTATCGGTTTTGGAACAGAGGAATTACCCTGTTTGACTGCAGTTTGGGTGTAACAAGACGCAGACCAAGCACACTATGCCCAGCAGCGCACACCAGGAACAAGAAAGAAACTACTGTTGTTACAGCTTGCAGGTCGCCGCGTGGAGCTCGCTCACGTTGGAGAACAACCTGACAGAGTTGCCCTACACACCACACACAGCAAGAGGTACCCAGCTGAAGGAAAACCAGCAACCGCAGCAGAAGCACAGCATCCTGAAGCCTCGAGACGGTCAGCAGTGCCTTCAGAACATCCATCTTGTACATAAATCTTTGATAATCTAATCTCAGCATGCTAGTAACAGGACATTAAAAGATCAGAAAATAAATTCGTTTTCTCAATGTCTAGAGAACAACTAACGAAGGTTGCTAGAATCTGTGCTTACAGGGCTTGGCTTCTGATCTTGTAGCCATGCAGATTTAGATACTGGGCTTAAAATAAGTAGTCTTTTAAAGACAGGCTTTCCTCTTTGGCTGTCAATTCTGCTCAGACCTGTGGCTTGCTTGCCCCAAAGAGGATACAAACTTCCACTACGAAGACCAAGGCCCAGCTGCCAGGTAGGCCATGGCTGGTGACAGGCAAGTTCAAGAGCACGAAAACGGGAGGCACTGCAAAATGTACAACAGCCTCAATAAAACAGAGCATTCATCTGACTGGACAAGCAGAGACCTTTCTTCATCCATGATGCTCCACGGGACCCTTATGCACCTCAGCAGATGTCACCAAACCTTCTTCAGCAGAACTCTGAAGATCGTACTTGGCATCGGGTCACTTGACAGAGGGAGATTAAATGCAAGACAGGGGTACCACAAACCCTTGGCAGGCACAGAAAACTGCTGCTATACAGTCCTGCGTCAATATGAATGTGCCCAGTGCGAGATTCCCAATGCAAGACACATGCATATACAGCAGAAGGGAGCAGAAGACCCTATGCCCAGCTGCTGACCTAAGAGAAGAAACCAGAAGTGTATCTGTCATCACTAGTTCCAGGAACAAGTATGGGAGAGAATTAAGTAATGACTTATGATCCTTTTTTTTGTGCCGTGCAGCAATGCAAATATAAAGTATTAAGAGGACAGTGGTATCACTTATCAATAACAAATGCACCACATAAAATTTAAGGGAAGTATTACCTGTTTCAAATAGGTTTTGGATTTAAGATCATCACCCCCTTTTCCCAAACAGTAATCTGGTAACATGCTGCACAAACAATAAACTAGTTAGGAACTTTACAAAACATTAAGCGGTGTTCTGAAGAGCTCTGCAAGCTCTCAATTACTTCTAATAAAATAAGCATGCAACCCTTTTCCAACCTCAAACCAGTCTGCGTAAAATTGTGCCATACAAGGAGCCTGTAAGCACGGCAGTCTCGCCGACGTCTGCCCTCTGCCTTACAACTGCAGGTAGGTTTGACGGACAGCCATAGGGCACCCAAGGCACCCATCTGTCGCTCACTTCAGAATACGATTAGTTATCAGAGACTCCGCATCTCCGCCAGCGATGCTGGGACCGGGCTGGGATCTGGCAGATGTGTCCTCACCGCAGCAGCACACCAAGTTTCCTTGTCCCTCTCCATCCCGTTGCCCTTGTCAACCGATTGTGCTTAAAATACTGATCTGTGGCTCTGCCCTCCTTTTCTGCTTTCCCCTCTTCCCCTCTCTGATGACCCAGGGTTCCATCAGGTCCACCTCGAGCAAACCGCCCGGTCCAAGTGTTCTTTTCCGCCTGCTTTGCCAGAAAACCTGTGGGGCTCTCGCACCCCTGCAGAGGCACCTGGTTCAGCAGATGCAAACAGAGAAAGGCAATCTTTTTTTCTCCGAGGTAAAGCTGTATTCTGGCAGATTTATTCTCGAGACACTCCACCTTTATTTCTACTCACTGACTAGTTTAGAAGACACAGAGATTACTTTGGACAGCAGACTAGCAGTGATGCAGATGTTCTGCTTATACTGGTGTTAAGAAAATGGAATTTTAAAAGGGGGGCATTTAGCAATATGCTTTCCTAATTTTAAGGTTTAAGGCACTTCATTCTTTGGAATAGCACACTTGAGAAAGAACAGTATCTGACCATGAAAAGGACATTTACTTGTTCGTTTGTTTGAGGTGTTTTTCATGTGGTTGCTTATTGCCTGGATAGCGTACGAAGGAGAGGAAGAGATCAGTAACTACAGGCCTTACCGTCAGAAGTACACGCTGTACAGCAACCTCATACACGTCTGTCCAAATAAATAAATAAACAAAACACTCCTAAACACCTATCAGAAGTGGCAGCAACATTCGAGCAAACATCACGGGGATGCTCAAGCAGGACATCCCAACGGCCCGCACAGTCACTCCCCCGACCTGCCCCTGCAGCCTCGGCAGCACGCCCCAAACGCCCAGCGCTCGCCCGCTAGGGATTATTCTTGCAAAGGTCTTCTCCTGCTTAACATATTAACGGGGATTTATAGGAGTGACTCTCTGGAACACTGCTCAACAATGCTAATAGCAGAGCTCCAAGAAATCAGTACTTTGGCAATTACAAATACACCAATACATGCTGAAATGTGCGCTCACGCTTGCTAAACCTGTAATCCGAGTTGGTTTTTTTTTTTCCTCCCTCCCTGTAATAAGTGGTTTAAATTTAGTAGGAATGATTCACTCAGCGCAAGTTTGCTTGCTTTATTTAATTTTTTTTGCACTTGGAATCCATCTTGGATGACGTCTAACAGGAAGACTGGAGGAGGGAGGCAGAATCTGGTTTTCTAAAGAAAAGCCAGCCCATTAAATGCAGTGTCTTCCATAATTTTGTTGTAACTTAAATATCTCCAGAACTTGGAAATTTCCTCCTGGCAAAAAAATGGCAGATACAGCGCAGACACATATCCGACTGGTATTCTAGTGCTACTTTCGCTCTAAGCTGGGTTCAGGCCAAAAAAGAGCCATTCCCCATGGTCTTAAGACATCCCTGTCCACAGCTGGTCTGCTCTGGCATCCTGATACAACTATAGGAGCCTCACTACCCCAACCAGGCTGAGCAGCATCTTCACCTTGTACAAGCAGGCTTGGGGGCAAGGACTATGCACTCGTTTGCGTTTTGATTAAAAAAAAAACAAGAAAAAAAACAACAAAAATCCCCCCCCTACTTTGAGGCTTCATTAATGGCAGTCTCCAATTCTGCTGCTGTCATTCATAACACAAGCACAAATCCAGGCTGGGCGGGGAATGGATGGGAGAGCAGCCCTGAGGAGAAGGGCTTGGGGGTGCTGGGGGATGAGCAGCTCAGCACGACCTGGCAGCGAGCGCTGGCAGCCCAACAGGCCAACCATGCCCTGGGCTGCATCCCCAGCAGCGTGGGCACAGGGCGAGGGAGGGGATTCTGCCCCTCTGCCCCGCTCTGCTGAGACCCCCCCGGGAGTCCTGCGTC
>Ga0065711_1035987_pt1 | contig 21589 bp, 12 predicted proteins | sample Hoacrofraction12_FD_59098 | JGI IMG/M metagenome (GOLD analysis project Ga0065711, IMG submission 59098) | Hoatzin crop microbial communities from Cojedes, Venezuela - Epithelial fraction 12 v2 (version 2) | ecosystem: Host-associated > Birds > Digestive system > Esophagus > Crop | place... | reverse complement strand
AAAAAAAAAAAAAAAAAAAAAAAAAAAAAGCTCTGGATGCTGCAATCCATTTAACACCTTGGTATAGCCACTGAAGAAGTTGGGATATGTGATGGTAAACTGGGGAAAACAAAGGATCTTGCTGAAGGTTAAATATATTTATGTATGTGTATTTTTTAAATATATATATGTACACATATAGTGCAAAAGAAGGTGGAGCATATGACCTCATGGTCCTCTTCCATACCTGAATTTGAGGTCCACAAACTCTACAACTCTGCATGTCTTTTAGGCAGAATATCTATACTCTTTTTCTCATTCTCTCCTTCTCTGCAGCATCTTTTAGGTACAGAGTGAGCTCATCAGTATAATATTAGGTCAAGCACCATGCAACACTGTGTATATATAACAAGGCTGTGGTGTGTGCAATCCAGGGCTACTGATGATATCAAGGTCTCTGGGAAGAACAAGTAGCTGTCTGCTTTTATACATAATGCTGATACTACAGGAACTGTGAATGATCTCTGGTTTGCTTGGAGCACATAATTAAATGCAGAGACACATCAGTGACACTGTCCAGTTGCATCAAACCACCAAAAAAAAATCCAGAAACCCACCTGACTTGAACCTTATAAAGATCAGTGGGTAGGATTCTCATTTTATGCTCAAAAAAGATGTGCAAGAGTGCCAGTATGCTTTTAGAATGAACAGCATTGTGTATAGCCCATTAAAAATAAAATTAAAAAAAAAAATCCACTGCACCACTGGAGAGTCAGCAGAGGGAGTGCGAGTTAGGAAGCCCCTCTTTGAATATCTGAATGGCTGCAGTGCAGGAGGAGGGAAGTAAACAAAAAGACATGTGTGAGCTAGAATTGTGGGAAAGAAACAGACCTAAAATAAAATCTTGATGATGAAGTTAAGGTGACAGCAGCAACACCCCTTGATGAAAGTTGTGATACCCCTACCCTTGGAGGCATGTGAGCTTGATTGAATACGTGCTAGAAAATGTAATAAATTTCTTGAGGTTGCCTAAGCACTTCCAGCTCCTGTGATTTTAATTATTATCCTTGCAATATTTTCAGCTCACACCCTCTAGTCCATCAAATCATAATTACATTAAAATCCTTTGCTTTTCTATATTTTGACTCTTGAGTTTCTTCTGAAATGATATGGAGTCTCAATATTACTGAGATGGTTATGGAGTCAAGCTTAAATTGTGATCTGGGTGCATTTAATGTGTGAAAAAGCCATAAGGCAAATAACAAGATTCTCAGGGCTTGAAAAGTCATGATGGTGCTTAAACGCTTTGAGTTGGCAATGATAGCAGTACTTAAAATGACATTTAATGAGAGTGCATTTCTGGGCAACTCCATAGAATCTATTTTACTTCTGCATCTTGCAGGGTTTTTTCATTTCAGTTACAGAGAAAATATGTAATAAAAAGCTTGAAATGGTGGTGTTTTCGCATTTGTGTTTAATTTATCTGTTCCAAGAATACACACTTATTCCCTAGAGCTGTACTTTCTTTTTTTCATGCAGTTCAGGATTTTTCCTTCAGCCATTGCTATAGCGGATCAAGTCTGAGACCAAACATTTTCTTGACTGCGTTTTAGAAGGATGACCAGCAGTGGCCTTAAAATTTAAACCAAGCTGTGGTTTTAATTAGGGAAAACCTTCTATTTCTCAGTCCTTGAGGTAAGAATACCATAGTAGCTGGATGATATTTTAAATAAGTGAATGTGGTTTTGTCTTGTCTGGTGCTTCAGAAATACATAGCATGACCTTTTTTCACTTCCCAACAAATCTACATCTATGCTGAAGATTGAAATGAAGATAAGTGGTTGCATGGGAGATACTTGTGGGCTACTTACATTTTTGCTCAGTTTTGAATACTGTGCTTTATCTGTACTGTAATTTCCTTTGAAGTTCATGCTCAGAAATAAATGCTCCTTGAGATTAAGGGAGAAAAGATGCTGAAAACCTTGGAGGGGTGGTGGTGGTGTTTGTTTTGATCTAAGGTCCACTCTAGTTTTGACTGCTAAAGATCACTCTTTGTAGGACAGAGGTGTGGATTTTAACTGTATCTGTCTGGTGTGGGCTATTGTGCTAGTAACTCCTCATGCATTCTCAGTTTGTTTCTATCCAGTATTATGTTACCCAGTTTATTTTCAGTGTTGTTTGGTTTCTTTTCCCCTCCCCTCTCCCCTTCCTAAACTTCTGTCAATGTGTTATGGTAATGCAGCTCTGCTTTCCACTCGTGAGGTGCCTGCATTCATTGGTGGGTGATACGAATAAGTAAAACCTGTCTCTTAGTGCGCATTCACAACAGTGTTGAACTGAGATTACACTGACATCTGAAATTCTGGCAGTTTGTAACTCCAAGTGCTTACACTTTGTAAATCTCAATCGCGTCCTTAATGTAGATTTTGTTTCGTTTCTTGCTAAAGAGTAAAAAATGTAAATTTAGAAAAGACTGTCACTCTCCCCCTTGGTCTTTGAGTGATTTAAGTCATTCCTCTGTCAGCTGATCTAATGTGTTTTTGCAGCGATAATGTCTGCCTAGTCTCCAACATCTGTGCGATGGACAGAAACTGAGATTCCTAGATGTGTCTTGGGTGCACCAGATCTTCACCATAGCACAACGACGTGTAGGTAAAATGCATGGCTGTATGCAATAAGTACAAAAGTGACCGATTTGATCTGAGCATTGTTTGAAAGCTGTGATGAAAGAAAATAGCATCAGGCACAGGCTTATTTGATTTTATCGAAACTGTCCTCTTAGTTGAAGAAACTGGAAGCAGAGTCAGTCTGCGATGCCGTGACTGGCTCTGGTGCTGCCGACTCCCGGGGAAGGTCAGGTGTGGGTGAGCGTGGCATGACTCAGGGCTCTTGCTGGCATGGGCTGAGTCACAGCGCCAAGTTCATGTGACTTTCTGGTGCTTGCAAAATCTGAGATCTGTGGCTATAGCCTCTCCTAAGAAGAGACTGAGCCATGTCTTGAGTGTGGAGAACCGAGACCTGTGAAGAACAGAACATTTTCTCCTGATTTAGCTGAACAGGCATCTCTTGCTTGTGGTTGTCCCCATTGGGACTGCAGGGCGCTATAGGTTTGTTCATGTGTTGAGTTTTGATACTGCTTTAGCTCTCATAACTGAGCATGATCTGTTTCCTCACCTTCGTGCCTTCTCCACAGACATGTCATCTTCTTGTCCACTCCTATGTGCACGCATTTAAAGACTTTTTATCAACTGAATTAGCCTCGATGTTACTGTGTGCTGCAGGATGCCTGTGAATATGGCTTTTTTTATTTAGAGCAAAGGGAGCCAGAAAGAGTTAGCTCCATGCTTCTGACCCTGAAAGAGCCCAGAGGCTAAGCAGGTACCCAAGACACAGTTGCAACTCGTAGAAGTTTGGCGGGTTTTTTTCTGCCTTGTTGTTTAGTGGGGCTTGAGTTAACACTGCCGCAAAGAGTCTTTCTCTGGTCTCGACCTTGGAAAAAAAGACTGTTCCCCAGCAAAGAACTGATGAGCCTCAACATGTCAAACCAACGACTACCATTTGCCCTTGTACAGTATCACCTGCTAAGCAAGGAAGGGAAAGTTCCAGCTACAAAATTACATGGTTATACAAATACAGAATACTTCTTACAAAATAAGAATAACATGCCAAAATAAACCACCGCTCTCTGTAGCGGAGAAATAGAGCAGCTGCTCTTGGGCAAGATGAGGGGTGTAACCGTAGATGCCAGAAGCTGGCCTTTGTGCAGGGGAGCAGTGATGGAGTAAGATGGTTTCTGTTGCGCAAAGTGTATGGTCTTTAAATAAGTATAGGGCTCTGCTACTTGAGCTCGTACCTTCCTGAGGAGAGGTGAGACGTGGCCACGCTCGCCTTGCAGGCTCTCTGAGCTGGCTGGTTTCATGACACTGGTGTGCTCAGTGGTCCCTGGAAGGGGAAAAGGAAAGGGACTGGGGGGGGAGGGTGTGTGTGTCCAAACTCTGCCCGCAGCAGTGGCTTGCAGAGTATGGCCGTGGGTGTCTGGCAGATGTGACCAAGGTGGTGTAGAAGCAGAGAGCTGGGACAGGCTTTGGCTGCTGGTGGCCAGGGCTTTCCACTCGCTGTGGTGGGGCTCGGCCTCAGGCGGTGTCCCGCCAGTCTCTACAGGTGTCTCCAGTCACTTCATTGTTTTAATTACTATTTTCCCTTTCCCATTTTTGACATAGGAAAAGAAATAGGTAGCAATGCTGACAACTTAAATGCAGCAGTCACAGACCCTCTGACTTCTGCATTCAGTGTCTCCCTGTAAAAGATTACTTTGGGTCAATTGAAATGGACTTAATTATTCTTCTTCTGAATAAAAATTGTCACAAGAGAAATGTCGCTTCTGGCCAAACCGGTAACATTTCTTGTTATCTGAGCCTTTTATCATTTTTATTAAAAGAAAGAGTGACATTTCAAATTAAACCATTTAGCTGTTGAACTATTCCTCCAAGCCCAGACATTTTTTAAAAACTCGAGGGAAGCAGTTTGACTTGTAGAAGTTATTGTTCTCAATTCTTTCAATATACATATCCAAGTTTGACATGCAATATCAAACCCTGTTGATCTGAAATAAATTGATAAATCAAATAGTTATCAAGAATGTTGTCAAGATTTCCTCGTGTAGACTTCTGAATGCCACTGTATTTGGTTCTTATTTTTAGGATTTCTCCATATTGTAGTAGGTCTAAGCCTTAAAAATGAAGGTTGGCATCTTGAAGACCAACATCATCATCTCTGGAAGCCTAGGCCAAAAGACACGAGTTGCAAGATCACCGACTTGTGTAACAGTGTATTTTCTTGTGTTTGAATAATAAAAATGCTGCAATTACTTTTAATTAACTTAAGAAAACAAATTTTCAAGCATGCTCTACTTTTCTTTCCCAAATTAGTGGTTAAGTGGGCCAGCAGAATTTTCTTTAATTGCAGCATTTTCTTTCTGTGCTACTGCAGGTCGCCTTACTGGCTGGACCTTGTATTGTGTTTGGAGCCAATGGCAGGTGGATAATCTGGTCCTTTAGACTAGGGGCTCCTGTGGTGGTGCCACCAGAACACCCACAGTCCTTCCCAGGGAGCTGGGTGGGGGGAGTGCTCTTGTGTGTTTGTGCAACATGTAGCCAGAGCAAAGACCCATGAAATGTGCTCTCAGTTCTGTTGCGTTGAGTCCTGCTGCTTGTATTTGAAGAAATATCTGAGAGACTGGCAGAACGTCCTGGATCTCCGTGCTGTTTTATCTTCAAGACTTGCACCTTGCCGTAAGTGGTTTTATCTATTGATAAGACCATGTAAGCTATGCCTTATGGTTTCAGGTGCGACGTTAAAGAGTGCAAGAGGAAATACCAGTGGCAAAGAGCTTGGCTAGTTTGGACAAAAAAAAGTTGTATTTGCCGATTATGTAGTACAAATTGTTTCTTGAGCTCTTGCCTCAGCTGAGCAAGTGCAGTTGTCTTTGGAAACAGAATCTGGAAACCCCACAGGTGCCTGTAGTCACCCAAAGAATTATGAATATTCTGCCAGTGCAGTCCCTCTTGCTGCAGAAAGCTCAGAGGGGAGCCAGTGCTACAATCCAGGTACATCAGCACTCTCTGCTGCTTGCACTGAAGAAAGCTGCTCGTGGTTGACTGTAGCAGGCCTCATCTGTGGGGCAGCCAGCCAGGGGCATCTCTGTCTCTCTCCTTCACCCACGGGCTCATATTTCTCCAGGAATCCATGAGCTCTTTGTCTGTGGGTTCAGGAGGGATCAGGTTGTGCTTATCCTTCCTACTGGATAGGTGCAGGTGAAACTCAACGTATGGTATTTAGGCTGCCTGAAATATCAGCCTCAAGGGCCATGGTTGGATTTGAAAATAAGTAGAGTACGTAGCTGTTTGTTGATTTAAAAACTCTTAAAAAGAAAAAAGGGAGGGGGCAAAATACCCCACCCTTGTAATTGTTTATTTCTTGGCACTTCTTTCAGTACGAGTTGGACTAGTGCTGCTTCATTGATCCATGTGGAGATTGTTGAGCTACATAAAGACCCTGCTGTCATATGCCTGTCAGATATTCTGTCAAGTGTTCCTGCCCAACGCGTAAAATGTCATGCACAACACAGCCTTTCCTACACAGAACAGCCTTGGGCAAATGCACTCTACTAGTGCCTAACAGCCCATGGGATCTAATCTCTGCTCCCTTACCGACTGTTTGTAACCTTTCTGTGCACTTCAAGACTTTTCTGACTAATCCTTTTGCATACAATTGTAGCAAATAACATTCTGGGAAGGGAGCACCAGCCAGGGCTGGATATGGGGACCCAAGAGTCTGCTATGGTAAACCTACCTTTCAGTTGCTTTTCCACATTATTTTCAGGAAGCGGTCTCTGTGATGGCTGAACCACACAGAAAGGTTCAATGTGGTGTTACCTTTTTGCCAGTAAGAATAACCCTTTAGTTTAGCTTGCTATGGATTGTGTTTCTAGATTTTGATGATCCCTGAAAGTAACAGCAACGGAGCTTTATTATACATGGCTGTCCTCCTTGGATGACATGCTGAGATCCAAGGAGAAGCTAACAGAGGGATGCCTGACACTCACTAGTAGTGCTGTAGTTTCCAAATAACTGTGGATTTCTACAGTCTGCCAGCACTGGTTGATACACCCAGAGAGCAGCATGCCACTCCTGAGCTGCAGTGGGAGAGGCTTATTCTGTGGATGTGATGATATGGCATTTCCCATGGGATAGTCTACTTAAGAGCATGTGTGCCAAAAGTCCTGTGAGGTCCTGGAATAATTACTGTTATGGAGATAATTTTAAAGTGAAGCAGGTACTGTGAGGTGACATTTGAGGTAGGGTGGAGTTGAGATGCCTGATTAATTGTTGTAGTTTATTAAATCCACCTCTGAAAGTGGAGAGAGGTGGAGAGATGCTGGCTGAGGAGGCATGGGAGTGCAGCAAGCATAGCATTGCTCAGGTGAGCTGCAAAATGTTGGAGCTTGCTTCACGCTAATGTGTCCTTCCAGAGGCAAATCTCTCTCTGAAATCCAGTGGTTATTGGGTCTGAATACCTCATGGGATGGTATTAAGCTTCAGATCATTTTGTACATGTGAATCCAACATGGTTTCGTAGCTGTAGGAAAGCAAGTTAAGTCAATAACTGCCTGGTGGCTGCTGTCTGTGGAAATCTCCATTGTGACACCACATTGCAGACCAAACTCACTGCTGTGTGCTGTAGGACTCAACAGAGCTTGAAGCTGCAGACACTGAACCTCTCATCTCCTGCAAGAAATTCAGCCCTGCAGGTCAGGGCTGGGCTGAGATGGCCTGGCAGTAAAGGAGCCTGTAGATAGATCACATTTTTCATCAGCTCTGTCAAAATGATTTCTTTCACCCTGTGATAGTTCTCTAAAGCATTTTTACAGCTACACTTGAGAGATGCGAATCAGGTGACTTGTATGTCTGCAACTAATGACCTTTGCACTGAAATCATACCAGCAGCAGCACAGGTACCTTCAGCTCTGCTGGTGAGCTGAACACAGCTCCTCCAGTGGCAGGAGCCCCGGCGACTTGCCCTCTTCTCCCTCGAGCAAGGAAGAGCCACCTTGTCATTAAAGCAGGGCTGGGACCCGGGAGGTCAGGCTTGAAGTCCCAGCTCTGCCCTGGATTGCCTTTGTGGCCTCGGAGTTGACTGCTCAGAGGAGTGACCTGCTGGAGGTGCGACCTGTTGGTGTGGTTGCTCCCAGACCTATTTCAGTCCAGGCAAGCTATGTTAGCCAAAAGCATTTGCTCGAGCAGTGTCAGTGGATGGACCTGGGGTGCTAGCGTAAGCAGCTTGGCAGGCTGAGCTGGAGAGAAGGTGGGACACAGCCGGAGGCAGGCTGAGGCACAGCTGGGCTTGGGAGGACTCAGGGTCATATTTGCAAATGGGGAGATGCCACTTCCTTTCTCTCCCCTCAATAAACAAACAAATCCCCCAAGCTGTTAGGTAGTTCAGTGAATTACACCTGGGATTAACCCGTGCTGTTGGCTTCACTTATCTTTGTGTGAGGCAAGGGGGAGTGCTGAGGCCGCCCCTGGGACCTGGGAGTGCTGCACTATGTGGCATGTTCCAAGGGCAAAGAACAAGAAAGACTTTGCGTTATTCCTTGCATATGTAGCAACTCTGAAAGTACCAGGAATCTTGCCCTGGTTTCTCGGTACGCTGTAATCCCACAGAGGTGTTTGCGATAGCAGCTTTGAGCGTGCGGTACCTCTGACCTCTACAGGCTGGGGTGCTGGAACAGATTCAGCCCAGGACGGCTCCGCTGGTCCAGGGGAGAGGTCAGACAGCCTGGGGACAGAGGGAGGAAAAATGTTCACTGGGACAACTGGCGTCTGGACTGATACGCTTTCTTTAGTCTTGGAAAAGGTTCAGCATGCTTAGCTTCTCTTGAGACAAATGCTCCTTAGGAAAATAAGTTCAACCACGGGAAAGTGCCCAGACATCACATTTTCAAAACAGAATGTTTCCATTTGCTTTCATGCATTCACAAGGTTTTAGTCAGTCTGTCTGAAACTGTAACTGTGCTGTTACAGCAGGAGACCCGGGACTCTCTATCTCACTATGTAATCCCCATGTTTGCTCTAGGTATATCTTAGGAAACAGCCAGAGGCTGGTGTCCCCTTCATGAAACCCTTACAGGCCGAAATGACAGATGTGATAAATAAAGATTTCGCAGACATTAGAAAAGGGTGGAGCCGTATATTATAGCTTGTGGATTCATGGTTTCGGAGTTTAGATGCATCTACATTTTATTGGGTCCTCTGTTTATACCAAGATGGGAGGCCAGATTCTCATGCCGTGTGAACGACGAGCTCAGCGCAGGGCCTGCACTTTGATGTTTGTAGGCAAAGGGATTTCTCAGGAGCAGTTTGAATGAGGTGAGGGGCTGATGTGTGCTGACTAGAGCTTGGAAAGCTGTTCCAAGCATGAGAGAAGGTGTGGGAGATGGTGCAGAAATGCCTCTGTGATGAGGGAATGAAGGGGAATGCAAGGTCAGTGCCACAGGACTCGCGGGGGGGGTGGGTCGGGTCACATGCGGGACCGTGGGCAGATCCATTAACTGCTCTGTGCTTAAGCTTTACTGCTGTAAAGTGGGGCTGGTAGTGCAGTATATTTGGCTCCTGTGGTAACTCACAGTTGATAACGGAGATGTCCAGAGTAAACACAGCTAAGCCTGGATCTGGGTATGCGTTTGGGTTTGTGCTGTTCTTTTTGGTGCTTTTAGATATCCTGCCAAAGTCAAGGGGCTATGAGAAACCAGGCTTTCTGTCAGCATCCAGAGGCTGAAATCCCAGCAGAAGACCAGTTATTGTATTATTCTACTTCATTAAGTACCTCCTTGAGGGGTTAAAGTAGCCTGTGAAAACATGTTATCGCAAGCAGTGGAGTGTGTTACAGCCTTTTAGGAAAAGGAAGGATACGCTATCTGTACACTTCAAATCCTTTCGGAGTGGCAGTCATGTAGATTGGACCCCCTTCCCCCCAGCTCTCCTCCCATCCTAGTACCTGGGCACTTCAGATACTGCAAATAACTGTTTGCTCCGCAGAAGGAGATTTTCCCAAGTAATGCAAGTTTGGTACTGGCTGGAAGGCAGCCTCACAGCAGCTTGTACATCTTCAGCCCTGGACCTAAGTAGGTAAAAATTCAAATACCAATTGTGCAGGAATAGATGTTCTGTTACCCATGTAGCCGTAGAAGGAAAAATAATTTCAAACTCTTACATCCACGTAGAAAGCTGGTTTCTGTACTGACTACTTTACTGTTGCTGGGATGCATATGGGTTAGTGCATGCTGGGCAGTTCCCTATCTTTTCCTGGTGGTTCTTGTCCCGAAAAAAGTACTGCTTTAAGTCACCACGTTCCATGGAGTTCCAAGCAGTAAATGCAGGGAACTTGTTTTCAGGACAATGGAAAGTTTAAATGTGAGTTCAGGGGTTTGTAGCGTAATAGATCTTGTCCTGTCAGATTCAATACCAGAGGGTATAAAATATGTCAGACAATTCATCAGCTTCTGGGATTAGATAACTTAATTAAGGTACAGTTTTGCTGAAAAACAAGCATTAAGACAGGAGTAATGCTATGTAGCAACATGAAAATATCTTTTCTAGAACAGTAGAAGAATAAACAGACATCAAAATGGATAGATCTTTTCATGTATTGGTAGAGATGATCCAATAATTTATGGCAAAATCTAGCGTTGTTTTTTTCCACTTTTAAATCCTTCATAATCTGGTCCTTACTTCTATTTGTGACTTGTTAGTGTTTGCCAAATTGCTTCTGAGTGATTTTCAGCTGATGAGTTGCTCAGGAGGCCTCTGCTCTGTAAGTAGCTGGTGTTTGTTCATGATGTGCTTGACTGGCTTCTGCAGTCAGTCTGCACTCTTTCTTTCTGAGCAAATGGCTTAAACTTTTTGAGCACAGAGAAATAATGGAGCAATACACGCTTATACTGTGTCATTTGATAATTTACATTAAAGTCATGAAATCTTTGGGTTTGGGACTGCTTTCACAAGCAGTGATCCAGGCAATCCAAAAAGGAAATAGTACTACTGGACTGGTAGCAGCAGACAGATTTCATTGACTATCCCTTCCCCCTTCTCCATATCTTTGTGTTATTTAACTTGATGAAGAAAAGTATTTGAGCTTCTGGTTCTTGTTCTTAGTGGGGTGCAAGGCGTCCGAGTGCAATGGCTGACCTTTCTGCTGGGTTCCTGCATGAGTTTGGGTTGGTTGCTGCCTTCCTGCCTGTACCGCTGAAGCAGCACTGCCTGATCCCCTCCGGCTGTAGGGCTGGTCCCCTCTTTGCAGGCTTGTCTTGAAGGGAGTGGAAACAGCCTGAAACAGGTTGAACTCACAGCGAAGTACAGAGGACACTTGGGATGCTCTTGTGATTGAGCTTGGTCCCTGGCCTCCTTTAACACTTAACTTTAACATATAACCTATGCAACTTTTCCTTGATGTACAGCTGAGGAATTGATTCTTTGCTATCTTGGAGAAGTATTCCTGGGGGAGCAGAAACATTATTATTTAGGAGTTGTTTTAATAATGGACTCTTTTCTTTATGGGCAAAAGCAATTAGGTAAACCAGGAAACATTATACATGGACTCAGGGTAGCCTTCAGGATACCCAAAGTTGCAGTGTTTCCCCAAAGTAGAGGTTGGATATGGACAAAAAGGAAGGAAAGCACAACTTCTGGATAGTGAAAACCTTCAGGTGGCTCAAGGGTGATACCCGTAAAGTAGTCTTCCACTCCTGCTTTTCATGTCATGAAGGAGAAAGGATAGGCAAGATCCCTTAGCCTGTAGGTCACCCCTGTGTTGTCAGGAGAGCAAACTAAAGCATGTGAAGAACATGCATATTTATATCTGTGGTTTTACCAGAGGGGGTTGTCAGATTAGACTTGATAAAGCTTGAAAATGTTTCTGCATTTATGGCACTCTTGATTTGCTGAAAGGAACAACAAAGCAAATAACTGATGACTGATTTTTGCCACCTTGTGCAAAAATATGTCTAAGTGTGTGATTTCAGCAGACTTCCCTACCACTGCAAGTGAGAGTAACATTCTTATTGTGGACTTCTGGGGCAAGGGAGGAAAAAAAAGTTTGCTCAGAAGTAAGAGAAGGGGAAGGAGGAAAATGATCATTTAAGTATATTTTAATGGGACATAACTCTATCTGTATGTATTTTATCTTGCCTGTGCATTGACTCATGCGCTTTGCTTTGTCCATCTTTGTTCTTAAGAGGAACAAGGCAGTGATTCATCACCAATATGTAGGGATACCTCACTTTGCATTTGTATGGTATTGTCTGTCTGAGTGGCTCCAAGGCCTTTGCAGATTTTAAGGGCTGTGTCTACAGCTGGTACAGCAGTCTTATGCTGACCACATCTGAAAATCCGATCCTACCTTGATTCCCTTTTTGAGTATTTTAACTTGACATACTGTAATATTACAAATTTAAAAATGCCTCTCCCTCCCCCCCCACCCCCCACCCAATAACAGCACAATCTGCTCGTGGATGGCTTCTCTAACAGCAGCTTTTAGGGCTGCAGAAGCACCTGTTGCTTTATACTGTAGCAGTTCCTTGTTCCTATGGCTTTACATATCTGTACTGAAATGCACTATTTGAATGAGTGCAGGTTAGCAACTGATGTGAATTATTTTGTACTGTAGCCCTGCATTTACTGACTATCTGTCAGTCCTGGGGGGCGGTCTTTCACGCATTTTCTGATGGTTTATCTTGTACATCTTAATTTTATGTTAGTAAAAGTTTCAATGCTGGACGTGCATTCAGATGTAGGGAACTGCTCAGAACTCCCTCCTTTGATTGCTTTCTGTGCCATAGCTAATTATACATTAGTTGGGAAATGTGTGCTGCTGATAGTTATACTATTACAACTTCCTAATGCCAAAATGTCTCATTGGACCAAGTGCTGCAAAAATCACACTTCTCTGAAGTAGCTATATTGATCTTGTCACCTCTGCCAAGAATTTATATACTTTATACATATGTGTATGTATGTGGAAAATTTTATATTTGTGTGTGTTTATATATAATTGTTTTCAATCAAATTATAGTGGCAGGTGTTGATTTAAGTCATAACCTGATTTTTTTTTTATTAGCAGAACTTTTGTCAAGTTTATTTGGCTTAATATTTGTTTTCACTCTGCTCATGTTACTCTGAATATTTTACAGGTTCATTGGCTACCCTACCTGAATATTTATCTCTTTGTGTACTTACTTCTCCTTGTCTTCGCTGTCTTCTGGAATCAGTATTATGTTCCCACGTTTAACAATAATAACAAAAGAACATTAGTAAGATACATATTTTTCAGGTTGTTATCTTTAGTATTTTTAGTTGTAAGCTGTCTGGACCTATTCACTAACAAACATTGTTTAATGGTTTTGCTGCTAATAGAAAAAAATTAGAAAACTTCGTTACTAATGGAAAGTACTTGGTCTGTGTAGTTCATGTACATAAGTACAAACTGCAGAAACACTATAGCCTGGTTGCTTTAGGGAGATGGTAGAAATTGTCAGTAACACTGCAGTAACAGCAGAAATGGTTTTGACTTGTTTTTAGGAAGAAGCAGTGGCTTTATGGCCTCCTAATGAGCTTTTCATAAAGAACCTCAAACTTCATACCTTTTGCATCTAGCTCTTTCTTTCCACTCAGAGTTATCCTTGTACTTTGAGGCAAAACTTCATTAGTGCTACTGGCTGTTGAAGCTGCCTACAGTGATGCTGAATGAGATTTTGTCAAAATAGTCCTTTTGGTGATGGCTGATGTGCAGTTTAGTAACTCGTTCATTTTGAACCCTCAGAAACATAGTAAATACAACGTAGAGATTCCTCATGCAGAGGTGGTTCTGCGCCAGGGTTGTGTTAAAACTTCACTGTAATTTTCAGAAGTGTCTCATTACAAACTGTGGGGACTTCCAGCAAACTGGAGTCATGTGTAATGCAGTTTTTATTTCTGTACATTAAACAAGTGTTCAAGGATTAAATCATCCTGCTCCCTGATGTGATTTGGTGGTCTAAACCAAACATGGAGTAATATTCCCCCACCTGGGCTTTTACATTTCCCTGAAGTCTTATATAAGCCGTGTAGTACAACGGGATGCTGTGTCACTTATTCCAAAGGTATCATCACCAGTGGAGGCTTGCCAGGTGACTTCATCCTCCCACTCAGTTTTGCCTCTGTCTCACGGTTGTGTTTCGGGGAGGGAGCATACCAGCCTGTTGTCCTTGTGCACTTCACTGAATTTTCTTTCCGTGTTTCCTACTGTGGAGTCCTTGAGAATTACTTGTCCTATTCGGAAAGCTGAAAGGCCTTCTTTCATAGCTGCTTAATTCCTATCATATAGATACATATTTTCTCTGACCCCTCCGTCTGTATTTTCTGTTCTCCCTAAGAAGGATTCCTTACTATTTGCTTTGCTAAATATTCGATATTTCTAGCTGGGTAGAAATGTCTCCCGATTCTTTTTCCTTGTGGTCACAAATCTGTTTCTTGTATCTCCAGTTCTTGTACCATCTGTCCTTCCCCCTGCAGCATGTGTGGCTGTAATTTGGGTAACTTATTGTCCAAGAAGTCTTTGTTTTCTCAGATGCGGTGCATTAATGACTTTTGAGTTTTAGACTGTGTGTATCCTTCCTTTTAAAGGACCAGGAACATATCTGGACTGCTGTCAGACCGGAAATCCCGAGCATAGCCAAGGCACTACCAGAAATTCTTCCCTGTTCATCTGCTGTTTTCTTACAGGAAAGAGTGAGCCTCTCCTACCCAGGCTGTTCCCCCAAATTGGTGGTTGACTGCAGCCCCTTCCCCAGAAACTCAAATAAGCTTCATTTCAAAGATTCAGTGACATCATTTTGCAGAAGTGCTGGGTGAAGCATAAGTTCATTTCCCTCGGCACCACTTCTTAATGCGTTTTTGTTCATCAATGCGTGCAACTAATGTGAAGAGGCAATTCAGTCTCAGCAGTCATTCTACTGAGGGTGAAATACTGATAGGTACTTCATTTAATAAAATAATAATGCTGTGCAGCTGTACATTGTCTTTCCCACAAGGATCTCTAGGTACCTGAAAGAGTATTAAATAATTAAGTCTGACAATACCCCTGTATTTCATTAGTTCCACTTCACAGGTGGATTATCAGAGGTTAAGTGACTTGACCAAGGTCAGGATCAGACCTTATTCCCGCAAGAGAAGCTTGTTTGGGGCGTAGTTTGTGCATGGGTGGATCAGCTGGTCCTGTGTTGGGTCTCTGTGACAGCCTGAGGTCTATGCATGGAGGCAGAGCCAAAGCCCGTGGCAGAGCAGGGAGGGAACCAGGGAATCCTGGCTCTGTTTTCATAATTTGTTTCCAAATATCCGGGCCTTGGATAATCCATACTAAATGCGGTGACAGGACTGAAGGGTTTGATTTGCTGAAGCTGCAGAAATATATAACCTGGTGCTCCAGAGACCTGTAAGCATTTGTTTCATATCCACTGACATCTCCTGTCCAGTGGGCTCAGCAAGCCACATTTTCGTAAAGTTATTTTGCACCATCTGTATTGAAAATGGTGACCGGGCCATTTACAATGGATTTTAAGTTTATTCTGTGAGAGAGTTTCAAAATGGAAAGAATCCAGCAGTGAGCCGGGGGAGGAAATACCGTATCTTTCCCAAGGAAAGTCAGGGTTTGATCTTGCAGGCAGCTGAAACATGCCGAATTAGTTGGGTACTGAGTGTTCAGCACCTTTATAAGAGATGCTCAGGACTTTGCAGAGTCAAAGCTCTGAGCTATAAGGTTAAGCAAGAACATTAATGAAATGTTATCTCTCTACCAGATGGAACTAAGTGACAAGTACTCTGGCTGTCAAGCGCAGAAAATTGTGAATCTGTCGCACATCCCCTGACAACAGCGAGGCATTCTTCTTAAAACTGACTTATGCAATAGGAATTGCACTTGCGGTGGGGTGTCTCATTCAGGTGGTCAGAAAGCTGACCTTTTATGGAGCTATTTGCCCCTGTTTTTTGTTTTATTTTTCTGGGGGGTTTTTTTGGGCTTTTTTGTAGGATACATCTAGCTTTCTGATCAGCTGTCACTTTTCAAATAATCCACTTAAGAGGATGTTTTTTCAATGTTAAAATAGCTGCAAGCTAAGGCTAAACTTGCATAAAAATTACATGTATACTTGAAATCTTTACAACTGATGATTCCAGATAAGAGCAGATACTCCATTCTGATCAGCCTTCAGCTGAAAGGTGTAACCACTACGAGCATTTTGCTGTCAATGAAACATCTTCCCTGTCTACCAGCATACAACAAAAACATTATGTTGCCATATCGGAGTGCAGAAGAACTTTCCTGGAGCCTTAAGTAATTGCCTCATATTTCACAGACTTAACTAACTGCTCATAAATGAACATCATATTTTTTTATATGTGCATACTCTGCATGAATGATCATGTAGTATTATTGTTTCATCCACAAATGAAATGCTTTCTTTGTAGAAGTGGAATGTAGAGCATAAGGGGAACCTATAGAAGAGCACTTACATATTTGAGGTGGGAACTAAGATGAAAAGTGGAGTTAGGAATATAAAACCAGCTTTCAAAATGATCTCAAAATCTGACTGCATCTCTTTGGTCTAACCTTGTAGCTGCAAGCTGATAGCAAATAAAATTAGGTCGTTCAGAGGAAACTGAAGTTCCTCTGGAAGTTTGGCTTCTTGTCGTTTTCAGAATAAGTTTACCTTTGCCAGAGAATTGACCTGCTATTTCAATTCTTATTGCTCTTGGAAAATGCCCTTGTCTGTTCTTTCAAAGAAGGGCTCATTTTATCATAAAGATTAGATGAATGGTTGGAGCGGATATTTTTGTATAAAATATTCATTATGAAAAAACTGTGAACTTGTGAATATGCATGATTCCCCTTTAATCTGTTTTTTGAGAAACATTTCCTTTCAAAAAAAAAAAGGCAAAAGTGGGTCTGCTCAAACTGACCAACAAGACTTAAGTATCAGTTGCCGAACAATCTGTGCACAAGCTGCCTACAGGCATCATTATTTTTCATATAAAGAATTTGCTGAGTGACTTTGAAGAAAACCACAAATGTAACTGTGAACAACTCACAACGGACAGAAACACAATAAGTTATGCATTTCGTTCTAACAATAAAACAATCTCCAGCTAATGCACGTTACATGGTCAAGAGAAAGAAGTCTTGAAAAAGAGGATTGAAAAACTTGAGGATATACCAGAAAACTTCTACCATACCTGGGAAGCATGTTCAGTATTTTTCTTTCCTTAGAGCAGCAGAGGAAGTGATCATCAGGTTAACGCTTGGACAAATGCATTTAGGTGGTGGCAGAGGTCAGCTATGTACTCGAGATATGAACACTTCTTCATCAGGTGGATGCTGGGACTTTTTCAGCGTTCAGTGCTCCTTAAAATCGTGGCAGCCTGTGGGATTGCCCTGTTGCCATCCAGGGTGTCCATGAAGTTGTATGACAGTGTTGTGCTGTGGCTCCTCTTGTTGTCCTTTCGTCTGAGCAACGCTGCTTGCTATATACCTCTTTTGATCAGCTAATCCTCTGTCCCAGTGATAGATCTCCTTAGAATATTTGTGTGAAAAGTGGCTGTGGGGAAGGGAAAAACCCCCCAAATTTCTTATCTCATGAAACGACTCTAGGAGCCATGAAGGAGGTGAGAGTCACCATCTTTACACAACCAAGATGAAGTTCATACATATATCTCTTTCATGCTACTCAGGATTGGAGTTCCAGAGGGAAATATTGGGAAACTTGTCCCAAGTTCAGCTAACAACAGTCTTTAGCCAGGGTTGTTTCAGGTAATGGTTGTTACAAGGATGGCTTCCCAGGGACTTGGTTAAGACAAAACAAGTGTGTTGGCGCTTTTTAGAAGGTTAAACTTCTGTCTGAGGTGGTCAAGCCCTGGAGATGCTGAACTTTGAGTTACCATGTGTTTTGGTTTCGGCTGCCGCCGGCAACAAAGAAGTGCCACACGGCCGCCCCTCCCCCCGCCGGCGTGCGGAGGAGAATGAAAAGAAAAAGGCAGAAACTGGTGAGTCGGGATAAGGGCAGTTTAGCAGAACAGCAAACAAAAGAGAACAGGAACAACAACGATACAGATAAGGAGAAAACACAACACGAACCGCAGAAGCCACAGACCCGCTCTCCCAAACAGGACCGGCGCCGCACATTCCCGAGCCTCGAGTGAGTTCCCGCCGCGCTGCCCCCTGTCCCTCCACCGGAACCCAGCGTGATGGCACATGGTATGGAATACCGGGCTCTGTTTGGCCAGGTTGGGGTTGGGCCAGCCCACCCGGCTTGCCCCTTCCTGGATTCTGGTGAAAATTAACCCTGTCCTGGCTGAACCCAGGACACCATGGTATTTTGAGGTCCATGGCTAGTAGATAACGTGGAAAGACTCTTTGAGAGACTAGTAGAGAGAGACTTACAATCCTCTTCCATAAATGATCTCATGTTACTTAATTCTTCTCCCATAACGTGTATTTTATTGTGTGATGAGGGTAGGGTGCTTCTCTAGATGCTGAGCTGCTGGAAAAGATTTCTTACTTCTTTAGGTAGTTTCAGTTGAGGCAGTAAATAAGAGTGAAATATTCTGCTTAGGCAATTTCTCCTGGTAATAAACCTATGGTTCAAATGCATGCGTTTACATTAATGAAAGAAGGTTACATTACAAGTAGTGGCAGCTTCTGTATTGGTCATAACTCACCACAGTCCCAGTTCAGCAAGTTTTAATTGGTGAGACTTTAGCTTTCTCACAGGCAACTTCCAAACCATCTCATTAATTTCAGCTGATGTCTATGCTGTCAGGAGATACTGAGCTCTCAAGGAGGTACAACCCTGAACAAAACAGTCTTCTGAATGTATAGCTTGCAGCTTAGGTAAGCACAGGGTAAGAGATAAGTGCTCTGATGTGACAGGACCAGACGTGTGAGAACAAAGTTTTGTTTTCCTTTTCTGCGGCAAATATGTAATTAAAAAAGGCAACCAAATCAGCTGACAAAGTCTGTGACTGTGGGCAGTGTGGGTCAAGTCAATTTTGTGGGAAATCGCAATGTTCCTTTGACTCGTGAGTGCTGGGCAGCTCTATCCCATTTCTGAATGGCTCTGAAAGCTTTCTGGGATGAAGTCCTTCACAGTTAGGGAAAAAGGATCACAGGAACAAGTCTCCATCCTGCTTGCCAGATTCAAGGTGTGCCTCTATTCCCCACCGCACCCATGTACTCTTGCCTTAAACTTCTGTGTCATGCTTGCGATGAAGTGGGTGTCAGAACTGGGGGAGGCAGGGATGTGCGGAAAAGCTATGTGTGTTTGTGAAGTAGATAATAAAGGGATAGAAATGTCAATTTAAATAGTAAGAGAGCAGAGAAGACACCCTGAGCATGCTGCAACAAGGGAAGAAGGTTAGAGGAAACGAAGAGTTTTACTTGCGGAGTTCATCCACTCTCTTCAGAGCATGACCACGAGCTTTGCATTCAGAAGCTGTCCAAAAGCAGAAGCTGTCAAGGACTGCTGAAGCTTCATGTTACTGGGTTTTTGAGATGGCTCCTGTTGCTTAGTTTTGAAATGCAGCCAGTGCTGGAGTAGGTCGTGCAGTTGCAACATGCACATCATTTTTGAGCGGAATATCGACTATGCGCTAGAGAAATCCAGGCAGAGTGGAAGCTGGCTTGGGCATCCGTGCTTGCATCTCTGGGCTCATGAAAGTGAAAAATGAAATATTTGACTATTGCAAACAGCTCCAACACAGTGATCTTCAAAAAACGTGTTGCAGGAGCGCTGCTTTGCTGCTGGCTGCGGGGAAAGGAGACTGTACTTCTGGAAGAACCCCATCCTTTCCGTCCTCTCCCACTCGCATATTGACCCAGCTTAACTCTCTCTGGCAGGGTCAGGAAGCATATAAGTTCAGAAAGGCTACCTGCCAACTTTCATTTTTCATAGTTAGTCATTCATGGTTGTCTGTGGAAGAAACGCCCTGTTTGGTTAGGAGGTAAACTTATTTTGGCAGGGAGGTAAATTCGCATTTCTCACTGTCAAATTATGGCTAAAAAGAAAGAGAAACCATTTTTGCATTCCAAGAATTAAACTCGTTAATGTATGTAGCATTACATTTTAGCAAAGTAATCACAGCTGAGCATCCAAAATGTTGTCTTGAATGCTTGAAAAATTTATTGAAACTAGAAACAGAAAGGGCTCTGCAAAGTCCTTTATGAGAGAAGCTGCTAGTAATTCTCATATTGGGTCAGCAATTCAAGATGTTAACATTTTGTATTTATATATAATAGATACATGCATATGTATGTGTGTGTGAGTATAGTGGAAAAAAATCTCATGATAAAAATTTTCAGTAGTTTTCCATATTTCAAGCCATACTGCAGCCTTAAATTGAGCATTTATAACATCCATTATCTGAAGTTTAAGCTTCAGAAGGGCGCATATATATACATAATATGGTGATTCTGTGATACAAATATAAAGATATACAGAAGTAATACGTAGCTTTTTGGAAAGAAAAAAAAAAGGAGGGGATGGGATGGGGCAGAAAGCCTAGCTCCTGGTTCTTGTGCTGCTGTTGGAATTCTTGTGTGACTCTGTGCAAGCTCTTACGTTGAAAAGATGTCTTAGCTCTTGGGCCTCTCAGTCTGTGGAAGCAAGGCACTGAATATTGTATGGGTACTTGTTGGGCTTTAGTTAGAAATGTGTAATAAACAGTACATGCAAATTGGCAAATCTGAAGTTTTGTGAGGGCTGATTTCCAAGGAGGTTTTCAGATATCAAATCCACGGGGGGGATATTCTCACCGGTACTTGGTATTTTTGGACCTGAGAGGATCTGCCTAAAAACTGCATTTGAACAGTTGTTTGGGTAGGGACATGAGAGAACTGCTTAGGTTGCTGTATGCGTGTGTGTATATATGTGTGAATTATTTATCGGGGAAGTTGAAATGGATGCTTCATTCTTGTTTAGTGTAATTAAGCCCCTAATATTAATATATATCAAACATATTGCTTAGGGCTTGACTCTTCTGATTCTCAGCCTGAAGATATTGTCTCTTTCTTTCCTCTTTTTTTCTCATTAGTAGCTTAGATAGGCATGAAAATCTTTTGAGCTTAAATAAGAGATCTTTGTTGTTGTTGTTGTTCTTGTATAGTTCAAAAGCAGTTAATTTTTAAGACCTCAGACTTGGCACATGGCCACTCTCTGCTGGCAAATACACCCTTGCTATTTTTGCTGTGTGTGATTTTTAGTTCATCTGGAAGCTGCTGCCAAACAACTTTAGTCTAATTCTCCTGCCCCTTGCCTCTTCCTATTGCTCTCCAAGTGCTCTCATGTGCTTCCACCCAGTTAATGAACCATCTGTAAAATGGAGTAGCTCAGTCCTTGATGTCTCTGTTGAGTCCCCAGGCCGTAATGGCAACAGTGGTGGCTGGCGGCTCGCACAGTGATGACCGAGTCGGGCTGGCAGCACTGCTCTCGCTTCTGACCCACCCCAAGCAATCATCCCATGGATAGCGAAATTATACATACTGCAAGGCTATGTCTGTTTTGTAGCCATGCTCCCCAGGTGCAAGGCGATCTCCCTCTTCACCTTTCCCCTCTGACATCCAGTGGCACAGGCAGTTGCATTATTACAACCGCATTGTTCTGTCTGGCATTCAATCTGCAGCTCGGGTGAAGATTCTCGTAGCTTCAGGTGTGTGAAAGTAGGAGCTGGCACATTTTGTGAGCGGCAGGTGGGAGTTGTTCAGTGGGAAGGTTAGATGAGATGGTAATTGGGAGAGAGACTTCAGGCTAGTGAACAGAGACAGGAAAATTTCTGTGGATTATCTTTTCTGGTTTAGAGCAGTTTAGGAAATGAAGGCAAATACTGTATCAAATTTGAAAGTAAAGAGTGGGAATGAGCTATCCAGAGGTAGAGTAAATAGAACAGAATCTGGCTTGGACAGTATGGTTAAGCAGTCATTCCAAAGAAGTCCTCTTTTAAAGCAAAAAAAAAAAAAAAAAAAAAAAAAAAAA
>Ga0065711_1035985_pt1 | contig 21589 bp, 18 predicted proteins | sample Hoacrofraction12_FD_59098 | JGI IMG/M metagenome (GOLD analysis project Ga0065711, IMG submission 59098) | Hoatzin crop microbial communities from Cojedes, Venezuela - Epithelial fraction 12 v2 (version 2) | ecosystem: Host-associated > Birds > Digestive system > Esophagus > Crop | place... | reverse complement strand
AATGCCATTACCCCTTGTCCTATCACTCCAGGCCCTTGTAAGAAGTCCCTCTCCAGCTTTCTTGTAGCCCTTCTTTAAGTACTAAAACGCTGCTCTTAGGTCTCCCTGTAGCCTTCTCTTCTTTAGGCTGAACAGCCCCAACTCTCTCAGCCTTTCCTTGTAGGAGAGGTGTTCCAGCCCTTGGATCATTTTTATGGCCTCCTCTGGACCCACTCCAACAGGTCCATGTCTGTCCTGTGCTAAGGGCTCCAGAGCTGGACGCAGGACTCCAGGTGGGGTCTCACCAGAGCAGAGGGGCAGAACCCCCTCCCTCGACCTGCTGGCCAAGCTGCTGGGGATGCAGCCCAGAGTACAGTTGGCCTTCTGGGCTGCAAGTGTGCATTGCTGGGTCATGTTGAGCTTCTTGTCAACCAGCACCCCAAAGTCCTTCTCCTCAGAGCTGCTCTCACTTCGTTCTCTACCCAGCCTGTATTTGTGCTTGGGATTGCCCTGACGCATGTGCAGGACCTTGCACTTGGCCTTGTTGAACTTCATGAGGTTCATATGGGTCCACCTCTCCAGCCTGTCCAGGTCCCTCTGGATGGCATCCCTTCGCTCCAGTGTGTCAACCACACCACACAGCTTGGTGTCATCAGCAGACTTGCTGAGGGTGCGCTCAATCCCACCGTCCATGTCACCAACAAAGATGTTAAACAGCGCTGGTCCCAGTACTGACCCCTGAGGAACACCACTCATCACTGGTCTCCACTTGGACATCGAGCCGTTGACCGCAACTCTTTGAGTGTGACCATCCAGCCAATTCCTTATGCATGATAGGAGTGATGGTGAAGGACAGAAACAACGGCAGATGGAAGAAGAGGTAATACCTCTCAGTCACTCTCTTTGCTCAGATATCTGTGTTAGCAACATTAGCCTAAGCCCGACCGTCACTCAGCAAGCCCTCCCTTACAAGTAACTTCTTTATGTGGTGTATATTCATTGCTGTCTCTGTGAAGAAGCCAAAGTGTAAATGAGCACCACTCGGGCATTAAATTCCCCCTCTTCAATTGCAGTTGCTCTCTTGTCTTTGCTGTTGCTTTTAGATACATTTTCTTATCAAACTTCTGCGAATCCACACGAGGGCGTGTGAAATAAAAGGCTCTTCGCGGTATTTACAAACTAACACGAAAACATTTTCCCGAGCATGCAATTTAGGGGAGAGCCCACGAGAGGTCCCCAAAGGTACCGCTGCGCAGAGAGCTGCAGCGACAATGTACATGCCACGCTGTGGGCAGCAAAGCCATCAGAGAAAGCACTTGGAAGAAGTGGGCCCTCGGTATACAAAGAAACCGGTTGTTTAAGCAACTTGTCATAAATGTTAAGCTTCACTCAGAAGTCCAGTAAATAGTAACAATAATTACTGTGTCATTTCCTAAGAGCTACACCTGTCAGTAACCAAGCATCCACCGTTGCATTCTCTTACCTGCAAACCTCGGCCTGCGCCCTGTGAAATGGGTTTGTGATTGATTTCACTACAGGCAGTTTAGACTCATGATCAAACCTCGCAGATGAGTCTGGCTTCCCAGCTGGGCGGTCGGGAATTCGGTGTTGTTGGGCTGCAGATCACAGCAGCCTGAAATCAATGCGTCATCCTGTGATGGTGGGTGTTATTCGTAAATGATAAATCTGTGGACTTTAAATCAGGAGGAAGTGTTATGCTAATTTGACTGTTGTGGTGCAGCAGAATGTTGTGTTTTGCTCAGTAACCTGTCCCGAAGGCAGAGCCCACTGTTCAGTTGTAATATCTGTCTGGCAGAAGGTATCAAGTCTTGATTAAAGACCTCAAGAACTGAAGAGTCTTCTGCTGTTGGGTTAGAGTAAATGGCAAGCATTCCCTGACTGGAGCATTACTTGAAGATGAGAGCTAAAAAACTAGCACAGTCCCTGCTCTGAACAGATACAATGATTCTTCAAATAGTAAAGGAATGGCTTAGTGTCTTTGGCCAAAATTGTTCCCCACAACCCCAAGGTGCTTCCCTCCTCCCAACCTGTGTGTATCAATGTGAAGTACAAATAGCTACAGACGTGTTTTCCGGTCGAGGGTTTGGTTTCCTTTGAAAGCTTGGGCACTAAAGAAGGATGTTGGGGGAGCGGAGGTGCAGACTCCTGAAAGTCTCTACTCGGTCTTGTTGCAGAGGCACCTAACCTCCACAGGTCCACAACTTTGGGGTTTAAAGATCTCTGAACATACAGAGTTTTTCCCAGTCTTGAACTTGTTTGGACTTAGTTTAGGTCTAAGAAGTTTAGCAGCATGCTTTTACCGGGGCCTAACAGATGTATCCCCAGCTCAAGTGCTCAGAGAGCTTTCATCCAATAATTATTCTCAGAGCACGTCCAGCACACTCATGGATACTGTGATCGGCCTCTCAGCCCCTCCGGGGCACATCCTATAGCCCTTTCCTGAGCAGGGCTGACCCCACATGTGGAGAAGAGTTGCCCTGTCAGTCAGGCAGCTCTAGGCTGCTTTGATATTTAGGTTCTCCTTGTGTTTTTGAAGCTGACTAGCTGAATGTAAGGGAAGGAATTAAAGATTCATCAAGAAAGAGAGCATGGAAGTAGAAGAGAGCACCAGTCAAGTTCAATGTTATGGGTGGCAAGTGGGAATTCCTGGGTTCCAGGATTATGCATTAAAATGTCGTCAGATCACGTAAACAACCAGACAACGAGAAAACCCCGGGTCTTCACCCTCTCATGGCTGCTCTAATCAAAAACGAGCTCAAGGCTGAAGACTTCTTTCTTCCTGTGGCACGCTAAGCCTCGGATCTCTTTGCACACAGTAGCTGGCACCATGAATGCACCCTCAGTTACTCCTCTGCTGAGCAATTTGGCTGTGGCAGCCCTCAGAAAGGTGTTGTGTGCTGAGTGGAAAACATAAGAAGCAGGAGAAGTCACCACTTCCCTTGATCATTTTCTCCAGTGATTAATTATCCTCGTAGTTTAAAATCGCACCTTATTTTTAATTTCAGTTGGCTTTATTCCCAACCGCAGGTGCCTGTTGTGCCTTTCTCTGGTAGTTTTAACAGCCTGTTTTCTCACCGGGTATTTTTACTTTGTAACTTGTCTTGCAACTGCCTTTGGATAAGGTAAGCAAGACTGGGCTCTTCTAGTCCCTTAGAATTATTTCCTTCCTCCCACCAATTATTTGAGGGCTTTTTCTTGCTCTCTATCCAACTTATCAACATCAAAAATAGAAGAACTGTTTCAGCATCAGCTCCATGAATGTGAACTAGAGAGATAAAATCGCTTTCCTCCCCCAGCTTGCTACACTGTTGTTTCTCTATCTGAGGATCACGCTGGCCTTTTTACCCGCAGCACTACACTGGGGGCTGGAGTCCACGTGCGTGTCCAGGGTGACTCTTGAAACCTTCCCAGGGTTGTTGCTTTCTGGATTAGAAAATTCCATGTAGTCTTTGAATGGAGACAAATAAACACGTTTGGCTGTGGTAAAGGCATCTGTCATGAAAAGATATCCCTTGCTGGTGTCACTGGCTTGGCCTCTTCATTACCGTCCCAATTTCTTTATGGTACCTGTATGTATTCTCAGTGTGATTTTATATTTGCTTGTGGATCACACCAGGAGACCAGCATTCTTTGGTTATCTCAGTGCTCTTGGATGCAGCTTTCTCGTAAGTACTGGGCCTTCTCTGAGGTTATTGCAAAACTGCAAAAGCCATCACATCCTGAAAGAGAACAGAAACATTTATAGAAGCCTTGTGCCTATTTGGAACCTTGTTATTGTTTTTCTCATCTACTTCTTGGCCTGTAGCATTATAAAGATTGCTTACGTTCCTAATGGACTTTAAAAACTCTCTCTTAACCTTGCCAATGCAGGGTTTTTTCCCCTGTTTTCTGTGTTATTTTTCTGCTCTTTAAAGCTTTTCATGTATACTTTTTACTATCTGGTTCCCCTTTCTTCTATCTGTAACATTACTCTTAATTGTTTCTTTTCACAGATTGTTTCTGAATCTGGATAGGAATTTAGTCGAGGTAATTTTTTTCCTGAATTTTTGGGTCTCCGACTGTAGACTCTGGGGCTATCTTCTGCCCACCTTTTAAGTACAGCATCAGAGTGTGCAATCTCCTCTTTCAAAGCAGCATGGTACCGTGAACATGAGCATTTTCCTTGATCAGGGCAGAGGTTCAGTGCCAGAATGGAAAACTCCCAGCCTGAATTTTTCCCTTGCCTCCCTTCCTGCAAGAACCTGTCTTTTGCCATCCGGGACACAGCTTCTATGGGCCGAGCAGTGGTAAATCCTGTTTCTGCTTAGCAGAGGCCTGGCACATTTCCTCCCTCGGGACACTGTGTGCTTTGAAAGATTGTGCCTCCCGCTGCCTTACAGACATGGAAGGGCATAGGGGATTGTCGAGAGGAGGAGGCTTGGTGTGGGAATGATCAGCATCCAAAGGGCAGCCTTATAAGAAGTTTGTGGGAAGTTGCTGTTTCCTTGCTTGGGAAAAGAACAGAGGCCGGGCAAGGCTGCAACTCAGCTGGTGAGTCAGCGCGGGGCCACTTTCTGATGAGGCCATTGGGGCTGTTTAGCTCTCCGTCACACCCTCCCTGCTGCTGTGGGACAGTAAAAACCTTGTGCTGCTTCTCCACCATGCTCACAATGTCGTCCTGGCCCTTAACCTCTTCCCTGCTACCTCCCACTGTACCTCTCCAGCTTTCTACTGCTCTGCTCCACCCCCTGGGCTGCTGTCTCCCTTTATGCCTTCAGTGCTCCTGTCCCAAGTGGATTTAGCAGTTGTGAACTCCTGTTTTGCAGCAAGGGAGAGATCTTGTAACCTATTCACAACAGAGGGAAAATCCTGGGAGTCAGCAGGAATTCCCTGCAAGAAAAGGCACAGGGTGAGGACCTGATCTGGATCCTGCCCGAGGCAGTGATGACATTCATGAAGTTCCTTTGCCAGCCATTAAACGGGCTGGACCAGTGCTGCAGCCCCAACATACTGGTTTTGAATGCGTGTTCTGTTTACAGTGTCTTTCTCTGCTTCCCCATGCACGCGGCTCTCCCGCTCTCCGCTGAGATCCCAGTGCTCTTTCAACGTGAGACGTGATGTCAACCGAAAGGCACTCGGGGGACGTGGGGAGGGACGAGTGACGCCCCGAGACACAAAGAGCTCACACTTCCTGGCCTCACAGTCTTGGATGCACACTCAGCTCTATGGAAGCTGTCTTGTTTCTACTGAATTCATTTTTTTTTGAGCTTGGACAAAGCAAATAATTTTAGCCATGCAGTATTTACATGCAGGCGACCCGCCAGGACATACCTCTGTCTATGGTTGCATCCACTGTTAAGCAAAAATGTCCCACTGTTTTATTTATTAGCCAAACATTTCTACTAATAGCTAAGCTAATTATATCCTTAATGCAGGCTGGCGATGACTCGGTCTGGCTGGGAGGAGTCTCAGTAGCACAGTGCTCAGCCTCTGAAAACACGGCGTTACACAGAGGGAAGGGGTGGCTGTCCAGGCACCACAGTGGCTCTGGCTTCGGACCTGCTCGCTTTCCCTCTGTCTTCTTGATGCAGATGTGGAACAAAGAAAGCAGTGAAGTATTCCACAAGTGAGCTTGTCAGGCAGGGTGGAGTGGAGATGCACTCATCTCTGTAACAGCCAGCTGCAGCTACAACTTGTAGCAATAGCATCAGGTGCTGGTACCCATATCGCTCTACAAGTTTCAAGTTTTAGTTCTTTATCAATATTTTCTGCCTGACTCAGTCCTCAGTTTATGTGCTACTCTCCCTTAACTTTAGGATTACTCTCATAGGGCTCCAAGTAAGTGTGGTATCGAGTCTAGGCAAATCTTTCAGGCTAATTTTCTGTTCAGTGGACAGTGACAAGTTCCTCTGGGAGGTGATTCACTCACTTGTCTTGGGCAATCTCCGAAAATCCTGCCTTGTATTTCATTAGTATGTTATAAAGACAGGCAGAAGACGTTGAGTTTACAAGGTAAAACAATATAAGTAGTTTTGTTCCAGTTATGAGGTTAGGTTAGATGAGATCCTTCTGGATTTAAAATTTCTGTTACTGAAAGCTTCAAGATGAAACTAAGTACTGTTTATAAATGGGGCTGTAAGGAATAGAGCAGCCAATGTGAAAACACAGAATCTCCTAATTTATCTCGAGTCCCCAAACCAGGAATAGAAGGAAGAGTTTTTAAGAAGAGTAAAACAGCTAAGTGTTATCCTGACCAAGCTGAAACACAATTCAGGTTCCTTTCCAGCAACATCTCAGTAGTGCAGTCCTCAACCTCATTGAAAAGCAGGTCGGCCATAGGATCAGTCCCCACCTCCTCCAAAGACGCCATATGAGTGTACCATGTTTTCCTACCTGAGAGGATTCTAGCTGGTATCAGCCGGCAGCGAGTTCTCTTAGCCACTGTGATAGCCTTGAGTTATCCTTAGTCATCCTTTATTTACCGAACTAGCACACTGTGCAAAGGGTTTGCCGAGTAGCGAGGCAATTCTGGCTTTGGGAGAGTTTTAACCACTTGCATTGTTTCTTTCAGATGTGGGCAGAAGTGAGTTTACTCTGATTCAGATGAAAACAAAGAACAACAGCTTGGAAAACGATGAACTCTTGACCCACAAGTGGGATCAACCAGGTTTATTTTCCCTTAACTCTTGATAGCAAATTTTAGCTGCAGAGGCCTCGAGGTAGCCTTTTGCTTATGTGGGGTGGTGTCAGGGCAGAGGGCTGGAGCTCAGGAACTGGTGTTTTCTTCCCAGTACTGCTACTAGCCCGGGGACCTTGAAAAAGTAACCGCCTCTCCCCAAGTCCTGTGCGTTTCCTTCTTTATAAAACCATGGATAATGGACCAAAGGCTTTTGCTCTGCGATCTGTAGATGCAATATGTCATGTAAGAGCAGGCTATGAAATTGGATTTCCTGCATTACAAAACGCAGAGGGCTTTGCTGTGTAATTTTGCATCAGAACCATTACTCCTATTTGAACTAGACTTATACACTGAGTTCTGCTGTAAGGCAAAGACTAGTGATGAGGAAGTCTACTCCTACAAGATTGGTAGCCGTGAAGGAAGCCCTTCCTGGGTGAGATGAGACTGGCAAAATGAATTCCCTTCCTGGGTTTTGGTCTGTGTTTTGGGGTTTGGACAGAGGGGCAGGAGGTGTTTAGCTGAAGTGTAAGCGGTTAGTGCTGGTTAGGAGTATCAAAAGCTGATAAGCAGAGTTGGTTAGTTCAGGATTTGTGGTGGCAAATTCCTTCAGCTGAACATGGACCTCCACGGCGGGTGTAAGCAAAGTCCTACCTTTTGAACAGGGCATTGCATGCTCCCCTGGAGACTCAGGGCACAGCAAGAAGGTGTGTGATGCAAATGCATCTGCAGAAGTGCCTCGTCTTGGCAAGACTCTGCCTGTTTCTGTATCATTGCTGCTGAGGATTAGTAACTGAAGCCGAACTTTGCATTCCCCTCCCTTCCTTTCCCGTTCTCCTTGGCCTGTCGCCTGCCATGAGCGTGGTGCAAGCAGCCACATCTCGCTTCTGTCCCTGCAAACACACGCACGTGAAGCAGCTTGACCTCTTTGCTCCTATCCAGTACTTTACCATGCCCTCAGTAACTTTGTCTTGCCATCCTTGCAGGTAAAATTTTAAGCAGCAATAGAGGGAGGAGTCCTCTCCTGGTGCTGTGCAAGGTGCTGCGTCCCACGGGTGGGGAGTCCCTTCACAGCACAGCGGTTCAATGGGCAGCTGTGGAGGGAAGCACCGATGGAACTGGTGCCTGTGGGGGTAGGGCCTGCACAGGAATGTTTGGCGTGCGATGAATGTGCTTTCTGCACTATTCACATCTCTCCCTCCTTGAAGTTTTTGTTGTGTTGGAGCCTGCCTACTCCAACAACTCCAAGTTCCGCAGTCTTTACAAGCTATGAGCTCTATAATCTGTGCTAGGTAGGCTTCAAAGCACTCCCCATCGGGTGTAAGGATGTTCAGTTACAAACACACATGGTGGTTATGCACTACCTTGTGCTGGAGGAAGGGTTGAGGGCTGGGGTGCTCTCCAGGGAGTTCTGGTTCGTTTGGGTGCTGCACAGAGGAGACTGAGAGCACCCAGTGGTGGCATGGGGACAGGGTCTGCTGCTCAGAGGGACTGTAAGCAGCATGGTCCAGGCTGGACTGCAAGTCTCTTGCTCTTGTGCTTTCACTACAGAACTAAAGGGCAGGAGGTGTTTCACCTTCTGACTTCAAGAGCAGGTGATTATTTGTGCAAAGTCCAACAGCAAGCGGCCCAGGGCAGCGGGACAGTGACTGGAGCACTCTTACGGGAGTGAGACAGTTGACTCCAAACCTCTCCTGCCTCCTGATGGAGGTAAGACTGAAACCTCGGTCTCCTAGATGCTGATATTGATCTCAGAGAGAACAAACATAGCTACCTTTGCTTGAGTCCCTGCAGCCAGGAGAGGATTCCCGGGTACAAATCTTGAGCATTTGCAGGCTCCTAATTCTCATTGCAAAACAGTGCTGGAGCTTTGTATTTTGTCCTTCGTGACTGTTTCGCTTAGGAGGGTCCCTGTGTAAGGTGCCGGTTTCTGTGGTTTCTGTTCTGCTGCATCCTCTGGGGAGCCACAACGCCTGCCCGGAGTTACTGAGTTTTGCTGTGGGGAGGAAGATCTAGACACGAGAGACTACAGCATGGAAGCTGGGTGCACCCTGAATATCGCCTGATGAACCAAGTGTCTGGGGACTGGCTGCTCCTCAGCCTGGCATACGACGAGTGTTACACAGCCGCAGACAAGTTAATACCATCTCCCAAGAAAGTCAAGTCAGGTAGTTACGCAGCAGATCTCAGCAGAGACGCTGCCAAGTCCAGCTCTGCTCCTCTTCTGAGCTGTTTTCAAAATACGGAGGCTCCCAGTTCTGCTCTCCAGAGGCTTTGGGTTTTGCACTTGTAGTTTAACCTGCAGTCCCAACCCGTTCATTTAAAGCACTAATTTAAGGCCAGTACTTCCTTCCACCCTGCTGTCAGTTAGTCTGACTAAAAGCACGGCTGCTTTTGTTTTTTTAGAGGAAATACTTTGTCCTGGCTGTCGCACACTGCTGCTATTCTGTGAACTCCAAGGGCAGAAGCTGTGCCCTGTACTCACGGCAGTGGTGGGATCCTGGGACTGGTGATTGGTTTTTCCATGTCTGAATCTTTCCCCAGGCAGTACTGGCCAAGAAGGAACATAAGTGGAAAATATGATATTACATTTACGCCTAGCAGCAGCAGTTGCAATATGTATTTCAGTAGCAAAGCCAAGGCCTGAAAGGAGCATGGAGAAAGACCTGCTTGCGCTTTCCTCACACAGCCAGCACACTCTATTTCTCACACGCTAAATCCCTGCGGTGGCAGAAGTACGGCAGGTCCTGCCCAAGGTTTGTCTGACCAGCTGTGGACATCCTGGCCTCGCTTTACAGCCGGCGCAGAGACAGAGGCACGTCTGGAGGATGCCGTCTCATTCTCGCTTGGCCATGGAGGATGGTGCAAGTCACACCCTTGCGGTGCCTGCTTCTCCGCTTTGGTTGTTGGGAGGACGGGGCTCCGTGTGGGCAGCTCCACTGCCGATCCGAGCGGCACGGAGGGCATCGGAGCCGAAGGGGCATGGTTGGAACCTCACCTCCATCTATCGGGTCTGGCCAAATCCTCAACGCAGAACATCTCACTCCTTCTCCCACTCCTTGGTTCCAAAACATGGTGGTGTTACTGGAGACAGGCAGGCTTGGGTGCGGCTGCTATCTTGCCTCTTGATGAAAGCTTCTGGATCCTGCCAGCAGGTTGAGCTTTCTCATTCCCTCTGCTGAGACAACGCAATCCTAACAAGTCTGTACCTCTAATTTTGTTCCCGCCCATCAGCCTCCTGTCAATGCAGACTGTAACGAGATGCCAAACAGCTTGTTTCCAAACAGCACCTAGCACGGGGAGCTCTTAGCATTGACTGAACTGCAACACACTTCAGAAACAAAAAAGTAACAAAGAAATTTTAAAAAGTCAGTAATAAGACCTGGAAGAAAAGCACGTAAGTGGGTTACTTTCCTGTCCAAACCAGATTTAAGGCGTGAAAGAACTGTTATGGCTCTGACCAGCTGACAATCTGTAAAACAAAAGCCATTACATGTGAAGAATCAATTATTTTATCATAGTCGTTATTGTGTTAAAAAGGATCTCTTGAAGAATGAAAGTGTTGGAGCTTTCAGCACATCTCTAAATAACTCATTTGGATGGTTAATCACTTGCACTGTTGAAAACGTTGCCTTGTACCGCTATTCTAAATCTCTCCTACTTCTGCTATCATTAGGCTTGTTTCTAACTGCCTAAAGATGAACAGAGATCTCTTCAATCTGAAGGCTGTGATAAAGTGCCAAAGGATGTAGCCTCTGGATTTTACTAATTTAATTCAGTATTTATGCAATGCATTTGTACTTCATGGTTTATAAGGTCCCTGTCAGACTGCTACAGTGCAAGCTTGTGTACAAACCCAGAACTGGTCCCTGTCCCAACAGCGTTATCGCCCAGAGAGCAGTATGTTTGGGTGCTCCACTGTTCCCAGTTGTCACCCTCCTCTTCTGACTGTGCACCACAGACAGCCTCCACCATCATTTTATGTCATTGTCCATTCTTAAACCTCCCAGTCCTTTTCTCTTCTGATTTCAGTCGTGGCACTGCTTTGAGGCATCCGCTGGCTGCTGCGGACAGAGATGGCGAGTGCAGGTGGGAGGAAAGGCAGACGAGGAAGGAGAGTAGCCAGATCAGCATCCCTGGCAGCTCAACGTAGTTAGTGGCCTCTTGCTGGCCCACCCTTGTTTGTGAGCATCGTGGCAGAAAGTGGGCAACAAAGCAGTACCATCGGCCCTGGGCCATTCTTCACCAGCACAAGGGGCACCGTGGGGAAGGCGTGAAGACGTCTGTGAGCACCTAGTAAGCAGGCAGCAGAGACTGGCATCAAACCTGGTTTAAGGTGGGAATCAAAATCCCAACAGCATGTTGCTAAGCTCTTCCTCAAAGAGTTTATTGTCCTTTTGCTGTCCTGGCCCTTGAATCTCTTAGTTTTAACATGAAAATTGTTTCCCTCATGCTTTTCTCCCTAGATCAACACTGGGCTCTTTTCCAAGACCAAATTTTTAAGCTAATTTTAATAAGACAGTCTTTCCCCATGAGACAGTGAGGAGGCAGGTGTGCTGTCTGACATGCCATGGCGTGTCTGCTGGCACTGCCATGCTCCAAGCGCAATCTTTGGTGTCTCCACTGAGTCAGATGGCATCTCTCCAGTGGACTGCTAGCCCTTGGAGACACTTTCTTCTTCCTTTCCTTCTCAGAAGAACAGGACAGTCATATACAATGCTGGGGTCCCGCCCAGAGATCGTGGTAAGAGACGGGAGATCCGGCCTGGAAAAATACTTGGGAGTCAAGAATGTTTTGAAAGACCAGACTAGAGGGGTCAGGCGTGGGAGGAGAAGGATTTGCTATTTGTAGCAAATCAGTGTCAGCCATGTGAACAGAGAGTCAGGGCTGAAGGCACAGTGTGGGAAAGCAGGCAAACAAGCCCAACAGCTTCTTCATGGCTAAAAGGCTTTTCAGGTGTTTTGCAGAGAGATATTCTTTTCTGTAAGACATTGGTCTTGGTGCTTGAGACCCTTGAGGAAAAGGAGGACTGGTCATCCATGTTACAGCAATGAAGATGGATGAAAACCTCCTTTCATTCTCCTTTCCCCCTCCTCCTTCTGATGTTTTGTCCTCATTTTTTTATCACAGAAGGAGACAGCTTTCCTCAGCTACCTTTCATCTCCTCACTTGACCCTAGATTTTCTCACACCTATTTCCATTCATGTTGCTTCTCAACATTCCCTTAGTAATGCAGTTTTAAAGGAATGCAGATCCCCCCTGAACTCTAATTTTTGCCCCGGTCTCCTCCTTTTCCTTCTGGTCAGCACCATTTTCTAGATCCTTACCGCTTTTCTTGCACTTCCACCTCTCCAATCTCTGTCTTTAATCTCTTTTCCCTGAAGCACTTTATCTCTGGTATGCCTTGCAAACTCTGCGTCCATGGAGTCTCTTGCCTATGGCCTGTCCTGTCCACCCACAAACCTCTGCCTGCCACTGAGAGATCACTTTCCACGTGTCCCTTTGACCACATCACCTGCCTCTTTGCATCTTCCCTGGGCTCGCTCTGCTCCATCCCATCAAACACAAGGTGCTTGCCTGCACTGCCAGGCTTGTTGCACTGTCACCCCTCGGTGGGTGTGGAGGAGGCAGCCCCGGCCCCACTGAGGCCATGCTGCCTCTGTCAGCTCATGTTGCCCACTTCCAATCAATCTGCATTTTCCCAGAGGCCTTCTGCTCACATCAACAGCCTTGGGGATGTTTTGGATCTGATATTAATATTCCCTTTTGCATCACTCCCTATAAGCATCACTCCTTATCGCTCCCTGTTCTACGATTCTGTGATTCTATAGGCATCACTCCATGTGATGGGTGTAAAATCCTGTGATAGCGGATAAGCTACTGGAGCACTGAGTCGTCAAAACCTCTGACTGACTCCGTCTCACTGTGTTTGACTCCTCTGCCTGTCCATGATACCTTGACTGAGAGCGTGATCTTCCCAGGGCAGGGCAGCCCTTTGGCCTTTATCTTCCCAGCACAGTGAGTGACACACCATGATGGCACCCAGTCTCTTTAGTAATAGTGAATAGCAAGAACAGAAAAAAATATACAGCTCCACCTTCAAGGCTCACAACAGCTATCTTAAATTAGAGAGAAGCTACAGAGGGGCCATGCTTGGAGAGAAAATGGGACTGGGGAGTAAAGGAGCCGGGGTCCTTGCTGGCTTTCATGTTGATGCCCTTCACAGGAGATGAGAGCCTGAGGCTCTCGCTCTTCAGGCTGAGTCAAGGGTTATCTGTTTGCTGGTAAACACAGAGCTAAAGAGGCAGGCAGACCCCAGCCTCACAGCCTGAGAGGAAAGAGCTGTTCAGAGTTCCTGAAAAGCAGATAAGAGGCCCCTGAGGCTCAGAAGACAGCTTGGGGTTGTACATCTTGATGGGACAGAGGTGCTGCCCTGAGGGAGGAGGCTGGTACGCAGGTCCGGGGCAGGGGCAGGATGTCCCGGTGTCCTGGTGGAAGTCATACAACTGCTCAGTGTGCTGGTCACTGCCATGCCCATCTTGAGACACCTCAAGCTGCCTTTTTGTTGCATTGGGACCACGCCTATCCTAGGGTACTGCATGCCAGTCTTGGAGAAGGGTGTCTCAAGGCCTAGGTTTGCCTGGGGAGCAGAGATCACTGTGCTTGTGAAAATATTTCCTTCTGCTGTCCAGGCAATTGCAGATCTGGGATCAGAAAAGCATCTAACAGCTAAGGTTTATCTTCAGTTCTTGTTGTGGGTTTGCGGGCAAGCTTTTGTTAGCCGGGGGGCTATAGGGGTGGCTTCTGTGAGAAGCTTCTCCCATGTCTGATCAAGCCAGTGCCAGCCGGCTCTAAGATGGACCTGCTGCTGCCCAAGGCCAAGCCCATCAGTGACGGTGGCAGCCTCTCTGGGGTAACATATTTAAGAAGGAGAAGAAAAAAAACTGCGGTGAAACGGCATTGAGAGGAGTGAGACGATGTGAGAGAAACAATTCTGCAGGCACCAAGGTCATTGAAGAAGCAGGAGCAGCAGGTGCTCCAGGTGCAGGAGCAGAGAGTCTTCTCTTGCAGCTCCCGATGAAGACCATGGTGAGGCAGGTTGTCCCCCTGCAGTCCATGGAGGTCCATGGTGGAGCAGATATCCACCCATCGCCCATGGAAGGGACACCACGCCGGAGCTCGTGGATGCCTGAAGGAAGCTGTGACCCCGTGGAGAGCCTGCACTGGAGCAGGCTCCTGCAAGAACCTGTGGACCCGTGGAGAGAGGACCCCACACCGGAGCAGGTTTGCTGGCAGGGCTTGTGACCCCGTGGGGGACCCATGCTGGAGCAGCCTGTTCCTGAAGGACTGCACCCCGTGGAAGGACCTGTGCTGGGGCAGTTTGTGAAGAGCTGCAGCCCATGGGAAGGACTCATGTTGGAGAACTTTGTGGAGAACTGTCTCCCATGTGAGGGACCCCACGCTGGAGCAGGGGCAGAGCGTGAGGAGTCCTACCCCTGAGGAGTAAGGAGCGGCAGAGACAACGTGTGATGAACTGACCGTAACCCCCATTCCCTGTCCCCCTGTGCTGCTCAGGGGGAGGAGGAGGGAGAGGAACGAGAAACGGGAGTGAAGCTGAGCCCAGGAAGAAGGGAGGGATGGGGGGAAGATGTTTTATAAATTAAACTTTCCTTTTCTCCCCAAGTTCAGTCTGTTTTGCCCGTGATGGTAACTGGTGAGTGATCTCTCCCTGTCCTTGTCTCAACCCTCGAGCCTTTCATCACATTTCCTCTCCCGTGTCCAGCTGAGGAGGGGGAGCGATAGAGTGGTTTTGGTGGGCACTTGGCATTTATCCAGGCCAAACCAAAACAGTTCTTGATTACCCAGGAGCCTTTTTACATCAAGGAAAATGAAATTTTGAGCCTGTCTTTTAGAGCTCTCTTACTGAGGTCAGGCTGTGTCTGCGTTTTCATTTCCATCATCTTTCCTGAACGTGACTAACTCTTTCTGCCATGACCAGGCATCTGCCTGGACCCAAACCAAGCCCACTTACTACATTTCCTGTTGTTCCGCAGCCTGTCCTGCCCGCCTCTGACTCCCCCAGCTGATAACATCACACCAAGAGATGCTGACGTATTTCCTTGCCTTGATATTTCTAGAAGTCATCCCTGAGTAAAGGAATGCTAGTCTTAGAGTCCAGTCTATTTTTAGCGCTTTTACAGGCTCCTTCTCTGACCTTGGGCAGGCACTTTTACTACCCACTGTCCCATTTCATCATCTGCAGTGTGGACTACTCCTACCTCGTCTGCAAAGCACTTGCGGGTCAATAGCACTTGGGGATTTTTGCCTGGAAATCACTTTAACAGTTTAACCCAACTTTGCGTAAAAGGGACCTGTGCCTTACTGGCACCCAGGATTTTTTTAAGGTTGTTGGCAACACATCTGATGATATTTAACTTCTTGGGTGGGAAACTGCACATTTTCTTGACTCTGAGGAACTGCTCTGTACTCTGCTTTCTACCCCCACTATTCTGAAAACATTAATTTTCCCAGTCACTGGAGGAATACAGCCTTTTACCCAGCAGTAGCTCTGCTGATCACAAACTCAGGAGCAGTTTCGTTCTCTTTAGGTAATTTTTTTTTTTGTTGTTGTTATTTCTATAGGTTAGGTCGAAATATTCAGAGGTGGGTGTAGATTAGGGGTATGTGTTCCGAGGGTCTTCATCCTTCTGCCCTTTTTAATCTCTCCTGAGGAAGGGTCTGCCAAGGTGAGGTGATACTGATCCACAGGAGGGTTTCGGATGCCCATTACAGCTCCCAGAGAGATGGGAGGAGAATGCCTTTCCCAGGCACCTTCGCAGCATGGGGCTGGCAGCAACCGTGGTGACAGATACCCCAACAAGGAGTGAAGTGTGTTCCCAGCAGTGCCAATAACCTGCCACCTCTCTTCTTCCTCTCCTTCTGCCTTCCTCTCCCTGTCCCTTGGCCAGGCTCGTGTCTGGAGAAGACAGCTAACACCTCCTCAGGGGTGATGCATCCGACTTTGCAGCATCCCCCTGGCAGCCCCAGGAAGATTTCTGGCTGTGTCAGCCAAAATTCCCGCCGGGGACCCTGCTGCAATGCAGCACACCACACCCCGCCGGCGCTGAGCCCCAGCCTGGGCAGCCGGTGCAGCTCAGCTCCAGCCCCGGCCGCCGCAGGCTTCGCTGCTCCTCTCCCCGCCGAGCCCTGATGATCTCAGGGCGCTTGGCATTATCTGCTGCGGGCAGCTGGCGTCCGCAGCGTGTGTCAGCGCAGCCTGGCGCAGGTTCGGTTTCACAACGCGCTGCCTGCGGAACGCGCCGGCTCCCCGAAGGGATCGGCTGTGGTTTCATATTTCATTTCCCTCGCACGCTACACCCGAATTCCAGACGCTTGCTGGCTTCGCCGCTGCATGGACTCAGAGCACAGGTCCTTTGCTGTAAGCGGCGGAGGCAGACGGGACTTCCCTCAGCTCCAGGGAGTGGACCATGGAGACATCAGTTGTATTTTTGCTTTGCGTCTCGGTTTTCCCAGGCTTTTCCCAGGGCAGAGTTGTTGGAGAGGATGAAACTGGTTTTGCCGAGTGTAACACATTCTTCCCCGGACAAGTCCCACCCGAAGGATTTACGGAGCCGTTCCACGTGAAAATCTGTCAGCAGTACAACAAAGAGCCGCGCTTTGCAACCCTCTACAGTACTAAGGACAAAATCCCTCTTTACTCAGCTTTTAAGTATACAAAGCCAGGCCGAAGCGAGGAGGAGAACTGGCTGGTTGAACCGCAGGTAAGTCAGCTTTTCCTTCACTGTAAAGCAAATGTCCCTGGAGAACGTTTCCTCTGGGGTGAAGCTGGGGCTAGGATTTTGCGAAGGAGGCAGGAGCTCTGCTTGTTGAGCTTCTTTCCATATTAATTTATCACGAGACAAGCTTATTTTTATACTTGGAACTGAGTGAAGAAATTGTTCCTTGTCCCACAGGGCTTTTTGTGAGAGCTGGGAGGGGAGAGGAGAGTCGTCTTTGGCACCAGCCGATGCATCTGTGCTGCCTCGGCAGCTCTCATGGGCAGGGAGCACGGCCGGCGGTGAGCAGGGTTAAACGTCGCGGTGTCAAGCTGAAGTTGGCTCTGTTGCCAGCGTGATCGCAGCGTTGACAAGAGCTCTTTAGCTTCGCTGCGCAGGGATAAAACATCCGTTCGTGGTTCACCAAGTTGGACGCTGCAGCTTTTTGCTGTGTCCCTGCGCTGCAGACTCTGGTAGGGAAATGAGTTGCCGTGTCCTGGAGCGTGCAGGCTTCGGCTGGGTCAGAAGTGTGCAGGAGAAAATGAATTTCGCCAGAGTCTCAGTGCTTTTTGTCTCCCCTGACACCTGGCATGTTTAAGCAAGTCCTTCAGGCTGTTATATTTAAAGGAAATCCTTAAAAAATTGCTGGTGCCCTAAGAGAACAAATACTTTTTACCTCTTTTTTTATTATTTTGCAGTGTTTCAGGTTTTTCAGCAGTGATCATGGGCTATTTTGTAGCAAACACCAGGCTACTCCCAAGTACTGAGCTCAGGAAAGACTGGCAGCGTGCAAGGGTTCTTTGTCCGGGTGGGAACGGCTGCGGTACCAGCATAGCGTGCTGGGAGCCGGACCCTCAGGTGCTGGATGTAGCCAGACCCAAAGCTCACCCCTGTGCCAGCAGAGCGGCTGCCGTGCTCGTTTTCCTCACGTGGGGTGATGAGATACTGAGGCCTCGAGGTCACAGGCAGTGAAGACGGGAGAGCCTACGCCCCTGTCCTCACCTTGGACTGTCTCCCTGCTCTCTGGGCTGGCTTTTGAGTTGCAGAAGTTCCCAAGGGCCCTTTGATCTGCTCTCCCTTCGCTTCGCAGATGGCTGTGGGAGGTGTCTGCTTGCCCTTTTAAAACAGAGGGAAGGTTTTTGCAGACTGCCACTGTGGGCTTGAGGAAGTGTGATGAATTTTTAAAGCACAAAGAGGACCCAGGCGAGTGAGCAGCTGCTGCCAGTGCCATGCAGGCAGTGAGGCAAAGTGGCAGAGATAAGATACTTCCCTGTGTGCCTCAGCCACTGATGCCCTTCATCACCTCTAGCCACCATATCTCCTCCTGCTTCTCGTGCTCTGACTCACCAGACCTGCCCAGGCACACTCGAAAGCCGCTCCTGCCATGGAGAAGTGGGCAGCCCCTCCACAGCAGCTTTGGTTCTCCAGCACCTCCCTCCAGCTGGGTCCTCTGCCTTCCCTGCGCCATCCCTCTTCACCCCTCACCTTGTCATCACCCCTGCCAGCACTCCAGAGCCCCAAACCTTGTGTGTCCTGCCTCCAAACTGTACTGAAGCCCCAGAAATCATTGGCCAGGCACTACCTTTAGTTGCTGTTGCTTCTCCAGAGCATCCCCTTGGGTTGCTGTGGGTCTGTTCTTAGTTTGCACTAATGAGTCCACTTCACCCAGATGCAGGTGTCTCGGAGGTGGGAGGTAGCAGCTCTGCAGTTCACTGGAGGAACATCAGTCTGAGGCAGAAAACTACTAGGAAAAAAATTGGCAGAAGGGGAAGAAATCAGGAATACCAAAAATTCCTGTAACTCAAGAAGTAAGCACCTACGCCCCTCTCAGACACCACCGCGACATATCTGCGAGGAGAAAGTGGGGAAAAGATTTGACACCCATTCTGTGTGTTCCTACCAAGGCTAGGTCAGATGGTTAGGAAAGGTCAGATGACTGCTGAAGGGAACCCTTAGCAACACCTGCTCTGAGGCACAGCCCTTTGAGGTTACATTGCCTATTTTCTGGGTAACTTTTTTGCCAAGAGAGGAGTAGCTGGTTATGAACAGGCTCAGCTGCACAGTGGCATGTGCTTACACCCCTGTGCATGCACATGGAGATGCAGAGACACAGCGAGAAGAAAGAAATCACTATGAAAACGCTCTCAGCACTCTGGTGAGGGCCTCAGGGCTGTCACATGCTTTTTTTTTTTGGTAATGATGTAAGTGGGGAGGGCACCATCTCCCTCCCTGCATGCCTACCTCCTCAGGAATGTCTGCCTGAGAAACCAACGCCAACCGTAGCACGGAGGCAGCAGCTGGGTGAGCAGCGCGAGGGATGTCAGCACCACCCACTGCCGCTTGGCCGCTGCGAACAGCGAATTCACTCAGCAATTAGTGAAAAATTAGAGAGCAGGAAGGGTAGACTGATGAGTGGGGTAGTGATGGGACTCCCCCAGACTCAGGTCTGAAAACCTGCTCTGCCACGGATTTCCTAGGGGTTGAGAGCAAGTCACTTAGGTGGCTTTCACCTCACCTCGTTTCAGCTGTCTGGAAACCTACGTTTCTGAGTCTTTCTGTAGCTTAGAGAGAGATGAAAAAATCTGGAGTTGCTTTTTTTGTCCTAACATATGAGGGGCTGGATGAATCACCTTGTGTTTTCATTTTGTTGATGACTATCACCAGCCAGATGACCAAGGTGGGATTTGCATTGCCCAGATGTAGCTACCTCTGAGCTGCTCTTGCTGCCTCCCTTGGTAGACAGTCAAGAGAAACAGGTACTTTTGAAGCTGCTCATGTGAACGTCCCAAGCAGAAAACTTGGCATAAGATGCACTGTGCCTCCTCCCTGAGAAACAAGTCCCACGCTAAGGTTGGATGAAATATTTCCACTGCAACCAAAGGTGTAAGTGTGCCTGAGGCAATAGCGAGGGGAGTGGGATGCTGAAGTTCACCTGGGTGGGGAAGGTGGGAGATGCCAGGGTCCTGCCTTGTTAAATGGCCAAACTTGATGGAAGCTGCCTGCTCTAATAGCTGTGTGTTGCCACGCTTTTAATCCCCCTCTGCCTCTGCCCCCACTTTGTGAAACACATCAGTATCGTTGGGTGCTCGCATCCATACAGGCGTTCAGATGCATATTCATTTGTCAACCCCCATCCTATGAATGAGGTGTTTACCTGTCTGCTTGGATCTTGCCCTTAGCTGCTCCAGGTTCTTTGGGCAGGTGGCTTGGTGGCTGGCTCCATGAGCGCAGATATGCTTTGGCGGTGACACAAACCAAAAGCTTTTTGAAGCCGTGAGGAAAGGTGGCTTGCAATGCAGATTAGATGTGGTGCTGGAGACAGCTTGCCTTTGGGGCTGAGCTGGAGGCATGAAAACCTCAGTTACACATGAGTTATTACAAACCACAATATGTGTTATTATAAGCATAACTTGGTGATGTCACAGCCTTACACATGAACAGCACACAGCTGCATTTTTATCATGTTCTTTTTAATTGCACCTAAACAATCCCAAAGGTATGTGCAAAAGCCTGCAGCTGAACAGGTACCCAGAGACATATTTTCTTGATAAGTACCTCAGGGTTTGCGTGCGTCAGCTCATAAGCAGAGAAAATGAAGTTTATACCATCGTCTTCATGCAGGCCGGGAATCTCTGCCGGGAGACAGAGCTGACGGGTCCCAGCTCTGTGTCCTGTGGCGCGGCACCTCAGGCCTCCTCCACCATTTCCCTCGTCCCACCGCACCGCACAGAACAGGGAGAATGGGCTGGGGGGGCAGGGAGGGACAGGGATTTTGTGGAATGCAAAACGTCTGGGCTGGTCAGCCAGCGGCAGCCCATGAGTTTGGGGTGTCTGAGCAGGAGGAGCAGAGCCAGGCAGAAGCAGCGCAGGATTGGTGTTTTTCAAGAGGTGTATTTAGGAAAAGCTACGAGTTGTACATCAGCAGGTAGGACTCCCTGTGATCCTTCCAGTCCTGAAGCAATAAGCACCAGATGCTTGAACATGAAGTGCAAGAAACCTCCTAGCAGGAGCTGGGGGTTGTGCAGCCCTCTGCAATGGCCAGTGCTGGCACTGTGACCAGCCGTGGTGCAGAGCGAGCCCGGAGCCTGGACCGCAGGGGCTTGGCTGATGCGGGAGGGCAGCCAGAGCTCAGCCTTACGGCAAGGGCGATGGGTAGCTGCTGACGGTCGCTGGCCCTCTCGCCCTGGCTCTCAGCAAAAGCTGTTGCAGAGCTGTGAGGAGGTGATGCGGCACCAAGAGGATGCAAACTCTGGGTGAGGATGGAAGGACGTGAGTGGATATCTGTCCAAGTGCATTGCAGAACAGCCAGGGGATGGGGAAGGGTGACTGGGGAGTGATTCAAGGTAGAAAATTAATTGTCTGCCATAGGTGTCTCCAAAGTACTATTATATGGTGCAGTAAAGAGTCTATAGGCCAGGGGCAAAGACAGCAGGTTTAACTGGGCCAGCACAGTGCTGGGAGCTGAAGGCCACAGCCGCTGAAGCAGAGACTACAGGAGGCAGCGACTGCCAGAGACTGTCTGCTGCCCCTGAGCTTCTACCAACACGCTCACCCTCTAATTTGGGGAGGAAAATGACAATCTTCCCCCCTCCCATGCCCCCCTGGAGTGGCTGCGGGCGGTGTCAGTAGCAGTGATTGAGGAGCAGACAGAGCTGTGGCCACCCGAAAAAGACCCGAGTACGCCCTGGCGTTTAGTGCTCCTGCTCCCGCTGCGCGTTACCTCCCCGTGCACAGCTCTGTGCGTGACTCCAGGACGGATTCCTGCTGCAGCAATTGCTACCGCTGGCTCTGCGACACAGCCACGAGCAGGTAACACAGATTCCATCAAGGACCAGTGGTGATGGTGTCCTCGCCCATGTTGTGCTGGAGGATGAGGTTCAGACTGTTAATGACATGAGGTTCAGACTGTTAATGACAAGCCCTGAGACAGCCCAGGGAGCTCACTGCTGCGTCTGTGTTCAAGGCAGGGAAGTTCACATCACCTGCCGTGGTGCCTGGCTTCATTCTGGCTTCTTACACAGTCACAGAATCACAGAATCACAGAATGGTAGGGGTTGGAAGGGACCTCTGTGGGTCATCTAGTCCAACCCTCCTGCCAAAGCAGGGTCACCTACAGTAGGCTGCACAGGACCTTGTCCAGGCGGGTCTTGAATATCTC
>Ga0065711_1035984_pt1 | contig 21589 bp, 11 predicted proteins | sample Hoacrofraction12_FD_59098 | JGI IMG/M metagenome (GOLD analysis project Ga0065711, IMG submission 59098) | Hoatzin crop microbial communities from Cojedes, Venezuela - Epithelial fraction 12 v2 (version 2) | ecosystem: Host-associated > Birds > Digestive system > Esophagus > Crop | place... | reverse complement strand
AGCGCCGCGCGGCCCGGTGGGACGTGTAGGCGGCGGCCGCGGGGAGGTGGCGCATGCGCTGGGCGGCCCGGCCGTAACGGGTCTGCGGGGAGGGGGGGAAGGGCCCTGGCGCGTGCGCTGTCCGTTGGCGGGCGCGGCCGGGCGGGGCGGGGCGGAGGTTGTCTGCCCGCCTGAGGGAGCCCTGCGGGCGGGCGTAGCGGCTCTCGCCAATGCCGGAGAGGCTGCTGGGTCAGGCGGAGCTGTCGGTTCGCTCCCTCGGCCCCTGCGGGCGCGGCTTGCCCGCTCCTGTGCCGTGGTCGCGCCGGGGGGCCGCGTTGTGACCGGTGCAGTAACCCTGTGAGGCGAGGAAAGGCGTCGCAGCCTTGAAATTCACGCTTGTGGCTACGCTGGAGGGGTTGGTCCTGCGTACGCCTTACAGACAGAAGAACCTAGATATATGAGGACTGAATTTGTCTCCATTATAATTGCATGTGTAATTCAGCGTATTGAATTTCGAAACACATTCCAGCCTCTCTTCTCAAAGTTGCCTGCAACTTGTTTGATAAATTTAAGAAGGCAATGCCTTGTGAAAAACACAGTGAGGAAAATCTGTCGTAAAAACCCAGAGTAAAGAAATACCTGGTCTGGAAAACAATGCAGGTGAACAGCTAATGTGTGTGGTCGTGTTTTAGGACCGAGAGAAATGCTTCCATCTCTTACAGATGTGGATCACAGATACGTAATTCCTGTGGTTTCAGTGGGACCAGAACTTGTCCGTCGGCGGTATCTCAGGCCCCACAGGAAATCTATAAAGCATGAATCTAGTCATGGATTTTAATGCTTTTCTAAAGTCGTTATTCTTACCGTGTTAAAAAGTGAGGGCAGCCATTTCATTGAGATGTTATGAGCACAAGCCAGCTTCAGAGTCTAGCGACACTGTTCCTGCTTCTTTTCAAAAGGTGGGGAGTCCCTTAATTCACTCTTAAACTATAGCTTGCTGGGGGAGCAGGGGATTGTGATTGATTTTTGGGTTTTGAGTAGCAGCAAACAAAATTAACAGACCCACTGAAAGCCTGAACAAAAAAATCTGCAAGTGGACTGCGAAGCTACTGTAAGCTGGCTCTGCTGTAACAAATGAGCATGAAGTGCACAGCTGAAGGGTCAAGCCAAATTTGTCTGTGGAATGCTGCCTTCCAAGAAGTCTTTAGATGGCCCAAGACAGACACTCAGGCAACTGTTAATTGATGGTGTTATGGATCCTTGAAGCCTGATTGCTAGAGCTGGTTCTCTTGACCAGAGTTTGAAGACTATTCTGCTAGCATTTTTATCACTGTTCTCTGTGAAAACACGTAATGCAAATGCATCTAGAAGAAATCAGAGAATGAACAAGCCTTTCAAGGACCCTAAAGTTCTCTGTATTTTAATTTTACTGCCTAGTATAAATAACTGTGTTTTTTAAAGATCGTTATTTAGAAGTAGCAATCTAAAGATACATTTTCTTAAGCTTCACTTAAGTAAAAAAAAAACGAAAAAAAATACAGGCCCTGTCAATGGTGGGAGTAGGATGCCGCAGCACCAACCTACAGAGAGACTGAAGACATTCCTGAGTGTGATGGGGCTCTCAAGGTGGCAGGAGGAGGGAAGCGCTCGCAGCTCACGTGAAGCGTTCCGCAGCCCTCCAAGTCTGTGTTCAGCCCGGTCGGCTCTGCGAAGCCGAGGAGATGGTCCTGTCCTGTTCCTCCTCACCCCTACACGTGCTTCAGTACTGGAGACCACCTCATTGCTGTGCCGCTCTGCTGCTTGAGCACTGATGGGAAGCTTGGCAAAAAAACAGCGCACGCTCTCGTAACAAGGAGCATCTTTTTTGGGAAAAGAAGTGAGATACCTAAGGCATTCCACATTCTGCAGTGTTTGTTTCAGAGAAGAGAGAATGAAAGTGGTTAGTGTAAAGAGAAAGGAGCATTTAACTTTGGTTACTGAATATTAGTACCATGCCTCATATAGGTAGTTACTATTATTAGTTACCATGAGGCAGGTAATGAGGGATTTTTTTAATTTTAATTTTTACCCCAACAAAGCAGAACTCGAAAGAAGAAAATACTAGCCTAGACAGTATAGTTGCCTTCTGAGTATGTATGTTTTTCTTACATCACTTTCACAATCAAGTGTTTATCATTCTCAGGAAACTTTTTTAAAGGTACTTCAGTTACTCATTTCTAGGAACTCAAGTCTCATGTCCAGAAAAAGCTCCCGTTGGTACAAGCTGTAGCTGCCCATCTGCCTAGCAACACAGATCATCACAAACAAACCGCTCTGGAGCACCCTGGCTCCCAATGAGTGCAGTGTCCAAATACGGTCTCTGTATTGACAGTTCAACACTCTTAATGCAGTTCTTTTTGCCAGTATTGGATATTTCATTCACGACCATGACCTCTGATGCAAGGTATGTTCTGGTGCACTTCTGAGGCTGTTGGCTAAAATAAAGAGATTTGCAGTTGTGGCCATCAGTGTTTGTAAATGTCTGGACCGAGCTGATAACTAGTTATAATGGTTAGAGATGCCCAAGACAAATACCAACCTCATGTCTTCAATTTAGCTTGCCAAAATCTGACACTGTTTTTTACTGTTACTGTCTTGTGATTCTCCCTTCCCCTTTTCACCACTTTTATCCCAAGATAGGGAAAAAAAAAAAAAAGGTTTATCAGAGTCAAATCCAACTCTTTGAGGGGAAGATCATGAGTCATGAAGTGATCATCTCTTGTATTATTTGTTTCTGCCATGTTACTAGTTACAGGACTAACTAGAACCACTCATAGGAACTGATTTCTTGTAAGTGATCCAGGTTACAAATTTTATTTATGGAGTATCCACCTCGTACTGAATTCTTTTGGAAGATTTCAGCAAATTCAGTTAAACAGTTGACGTTTGAGAGCAAAGGCTTGAAACTGGGCAGCAAGTCCTCTCATTATCAGGAGGGTGCTCCTTCTGTCCACTTGCAAAATCCACTCCAACTTTGGATAAATGGTGAGACTGAAAATATCAGGCTTCGTTTGGCCAACGGGAGGTCCTTCAGAAAGCCTCAGCCGTGTTTTGTTTGCACCAGCCATGCTCCAGGGTGAAGGCGCAGGCGCCACGAAAAGGGAAAAGGGGGTGAGGGGCTTCTCAGGGCAATGTTGGTGCCCACAGACTGGAGGTGGAAGGCAGCTCACCTGTCAGCATGCCTGGGCTGACACCCGCTCCCTGTGCGGCACCTGGGGCAAACACCGGGCTCACTCCCTCCGAGGGCAGGCCCAGGGGCATGGCTACAATTGGTATCGCCCTGACGCAATTGAAGGACCAGCGGTCTGTGGTGGGGGTTAAGATGTTCCCAACAGATGAGGTGTGTGTGGATCACTACTGTGCCATGGTGGGGGGGTATCGCTTTTTTCAGCTTTTAGGAATTTGGAGGTGCTAGTTAGGTTCCAGAGTTAAAGAATCACAGGTTAGGTAATTACAACGTTAAGGTTACTCTGCAATCCTCTCTCTGTATATGCATTGTAATGACAAAATCATACTGAATATTTCCCTCCCTTAAAGTATTTCTTTTATTCCCCGCTTCTGTTTTTGTTTGTTTGTTTTGGGGTGGTTTTTGGGGTTTTTTTTTAAGCAGTTTTATTTAGGACATCTGAATTAATTTTAAAATGTAGCAGCTACTTTGTTATGACAGCTCTTTATTACTTAATTTATATAATCGTTACTGTTGTTGGTTCATGCAGTGCTGCATGCAGCTGCAAGAATGAGATTAAATAAATATATTATGTTTATTCCTGAATTTGTCACAAAGAACTAGGCTAAAAGGGTACACATTTTGCTTGAATTCATCTTGGATGTAATTCTACTTGTGGCGTTAACCAAACCCAAACCTGACTTTGAACTTCAGTCATTGTTTTCAAGTTTTGCTGGGTCTGAACCAGAACCGAACTGGAAGAACTCTGATAACAGGTGAACCTAAACTGAAACCAAATGGAAAAATTATATTCAGTAGAATGATATGTACATTTTTTTCCTGCATGTAAGTGATCGCCTTTGGGACATTATTTTAACAAATATGTTTAAATTGTTTAGAATGATCAGACTTTTATATTTGCCTTAATCCAGAGCTGAAATATATGCATTAACTGGTATAGAATGATAGCATTCATAACTTGGAATAAGCAAGATTTAGTCTATGCAAATTGGGTAGCTGAAACGTACTTTCTTTCCTGCTGTTTGATAGTTTTGAAATCTTTGCTTAGAGAATAGTGGTATACTCAAGGAATTCAAAGGGAGAAGTTGTACAGGTAATACAAAGTCACGACTATAGAAATGTATGTGAAAATTCACTACTTGCCATCAGGAGAATATGGAGTACGTACAACTGAAAGAGATCGGAGATGATTTAAGTCTAATAAAACAGTAATTTCAAATATTGTTCATGTATTTGACAATTTTTAGAGCACTACATTGTTTATATAAGCATATGTTTGATAATCAGAAAAGTGTTTTTTAGAGCACCTGAGTGGAAAGGCTGTTCTTTACTCCTAAGTAACACAAAGGAGTTAACTGAAGAAATAACTGTAATTGATACATTAAACAGGAAGCATACTGAAATTCGTTACCTTTGGTGGAGAAATCATACCAAGTCCCAGCACTGTAACATGTAAGTGATAGTGTTTCTGAATGCCTCAGAAATGAGGACTATAATAAAAAAGAAATTAAAATCTCTGTACTACGTATAGGGGCACAGTAAATCTTATCAATGTTTTCTAAAACATTTCCCATTGGACAGAAATTTCTTTTTCATTAAAACTTATCCTTTAAAGTATATCAGACTTAAAAGAACTATGCATATATATAAACGAGAAAAGGCTACAGGAGACAACAAAATACACCTATTTGTTCTAATAGCAAGGTGGAAAAAGCTAGTCAAGATTAAAATAAACTGAAGAAAAATCCATACAGAAGGTCTAAAGGAAGCCAGATAGTATGTTGTGTTAAAATTGAGAGGTGCAAAGAAGTAAATGCTCAATTACTTGCAAATGAGACATAAGAGAGTAGAAGAATGCAGATGTAGATTCTTTGTCCGTGTTAATTAGAGGACCATATTCAGCCACTAGCAAGTAAAAAGAACAAGGACTAGCTTCTGCGCTGTTGAAACCTGTAGAACTTTTTGTGTCAACTTCAGCAGCAGCATGATGAGGACTCTTTTAAAGAGGGTAAAAACACTGCCAACTAATGCGTCACTGGAAATGTAGAGATACCTAATTTTATTGGTGCCAGGTGACAAAGCAGTGCCGGAAGCTGAGGTGTTGAAAAAGCAGGAAATGATGATAGGAAGGCAAGAAACTAAATGCAGATAATCCCATAAACTAGGTAATATTGGTCAAGGAATTTCAAAGGTTTTAAGCATGAACTAATTCATTTTCCAGCAAAAACGCACAATCTTTAAAGGAATAACCTCAGAGTAAATATCATTAGGCAGTTTAAAAAGGGCTTGAATTGACTGAAAATTGGACTGAGCTTTACTTCCCTCTCATAGCTGATATGGAAAATAACATTATGAAACATGTCGGGGGTGACAAACAACAGTGGATAAAATGAAACAAGTGATTTAGACATTAAAAAAAATTATTCAAAGAGTCAGGCAGGAAAAGAAAACTGTGTCGGGAGAGGCTTTATCCTGAAGAAGAGGTACTTCAGAATCAGAATAAAAATTACAGAAATAAATGGTAATTTTTCCTAGTGCAAAAGGTTGATACTGGGTGTTGTGAGATTCTGTATGACGATGTGCAAATTAATATCTTTAAAAATGTTGTGGAAAAGGAGATGCCTAACAAAACAGTAAAATTTGCAGACCTCTGTGCAAGATCAGATTGATTTAAAGGAACTGTTTGGTCAGTTGCCAGACAGCCTATGGCATGATACAAATATGTAGAATAAAAACAGTAGAAGGTAAGTTGCACACTCCTACTGAAACTCGCATATTCTGCCAGCAGCAATAAATCAAAGTAGGCAATGTTTAAAAAAAGGGTTTTTTTTAAAAGAATGTTGAAATATTAAAATAATCACACATAATTAATGTGTAAAATTGACTAATTCTTTGAGTGCTGATAGCACTTGAAAAAAAAATTGATACTTATGTAGATATTGAAAACATCCATAGTCATATTAACTTAGTAACAGACACTTTTAAATAAAAAAAAGTGTTGCCCAAAATTTATCTGGGTGCTGGATATTCTGTAACTCTCCGTGATGTTTTTTATGACATGTCTTATGTAGATAGCAAAATCTTGGATCAATCAACTCACTAGTTTGAGCTCACTTGATAATTTTTTAATTCCTTTGGTCATTAAGCCCAGTACTTAGGTCAGAGCAGCCCCTCAGAGGAGCAGAAATGGCCATGTTTTCCCAGGAAACAAGCACATGTGCTTGCTAATAATACAATATAAACCTCACATTTTACATCAGCTTTTATAATCAACAAGCTTGCATATCTAAGTTTTGTAGTGGCCTCAAAGGAGACTTGAATGTAACAAACTTTTCAAATTTATTTTTTTTTAAATACTGATTTGGGACTGGGGAAAAAAATGGTGTCACTGACTGATATCAATACTCTCAGCTGTTTACATCTTAATGTGATATAAATAGCTTTTAAAACTCCAAGTCTCAAATTACAGTTTATGGATTAGTTTTTATCCACTGATGTTTCTTTGTGCTAGTTGTAAGGAGTATTTAAATGGGCATGCAGTTTAAGGTATTTTAAGGACTGGATATTTACAACTTTACTATTCTGATTGTTGGACTGTGGAGCTAGCTGACATAGTGCACAGATCTTTTTTAGTTTTCTTCCTGTCACATAAATGTAAAACTATGTAACTTGGTCCCTAAAATAGCTTTCTCCTTTGGCATATTATAGATACGGTGGCAATGAGATGCCGTCGCCAAATGTTGACTGACACTATGCATTTTTAATGACATACCTTTCTGTTTGTTTGGATAGCAATATTTTACAATGGGGTAAGGGAAAGTACGGAAATTATTTTTAACTTTCATATAGATACATACACACATGTACACAGTAAAGTTATCTAATAATTTTCAAAGGCAATAAAGCACGTATATGTATAAGATTCTTCTAAAAAAACATACTAGTTTACAGTTATAGATCTCTTTCAACATTGCAGAGACAGATCCTCAGCTGCTGGTTGAGCAGGAGTTGGCATTGACTAAGAATGTTGGAGAAGAAGGAATCCTTTTGTTGTGGAGAAGAAAATTTCTGTTGACAGGAAGATGCAAAGTAATGCTTCTGCGAGTTAAATTCTGTCCTTTAAGTCTATTCTCTAGTATTCAAGAGAAACCTAGTTTTCATCCTCTTGCTAATAATGGGCTACTCCAGCTTTTCAGAACTTTATAAAGAAAGACGTAGAAGAGGAAGCCAGCATGCCTAAACAACCAGGTAAGGGAGGTTATTAGGAGCAAGAAGGTATCCTTTGGAAACTGTTTTGGAAATGTACAAAACAGATGGGTTCATAGATTCTGTTACATTAATACGATAAGACAGATCCCAGTTGAACTTGAGTAATGACTTGCAAGGGCATGGAGAGAAAAAAATCCCAACAAAACCCAAGTCCTTTTCCGTAAGTATCAGGAACAGGAGGCTTGCAACAGAGTGGCCTGTAGGCCACCAAGTTGTGAAAGGAACACTCAGAGAGAGCAAGACAACAGGAGAAAAGACTACATTCATGTTCTTGTATCTGTGTTCACAGTGCAACAGCTTAGAGAAATCCAGAAATTTGCATTATGGGGAATTTAGGAGATCCATCTCAAGCGTAAGTGCAGGGCAGAAAAGGTTAAAGAAGAAACAGATAAAATAAGGAAGGCATCATGGGGACCAGGTGGCCTCTGTCCAGGAGTTCTAAGAGAACACGGGTGTCAGAAAGCTGAAGTACTAACTGCACTGTGTAACCCTAGTTTTAAAACACTTCCCCATAGTTAACCAGGTGGGGAAGGCAAACATAAACACCCAGGCAACTACGCACAAGTGTGCCTGTTATGTTGTCTGTGCTGGGCAAGTAAGCAGTATCTGTGCTACAGAGCAGAATCAATGGACACATATATAAATGTGACCTATTGTGGAAGACAACAGAGCTTTTGTTACATTATATAATGTATTGCAGATCCATAGTTCTTTGGTGATGTTAACATATATGTGGACAAGGGAGATCTCATGTTTAAGGGCTACTGGGATTTCGGGGGCAATGAGGTCCCTAGACAAAGCTTCATTAAAAAAAAAAAGAACCTTTATGCAGTAAGAAGCAAGATGAATGGATCAAAAAATGGCTAAATGACAGGAAACAGAAATAAAACAGAAAAAAAGGGTCGGTTTTCATAGAAGAGGGAGATCACAAGAGGAGTCTGCAGGGACCTGTGCTCTGACTTGTGCTGCTTAATGTATTCATAAATGATCTGGAAAAAGAGGGTGAGCAGTGAGATATCACAGATTGCTAATGATATTAAGCTATTCAGGTAAAGGAAAGTTAGAGGACAAATTGTGATGCAGTTAAAGGGCTGACTGTGAAGAACTGAAGAAAGACCTTACAGGACTGAGTGACTGGATAATAAAACAGCAGAAAAAAATTTGATGTAGTTGTGTGAAGTAGTGCACGTGGGAAAAAAATTACATATACAGTAATGATGGGCTGTAAGCTGGTTTTCCACTCAAAAATGAGATCTTTGTGTTCTGATGAATATTTCTATGAAACTGTTAGCACAGTGTTCCCTTTTACTCAGAAAAACAAATCAAATATTTGAAATTATGAAGAGTGGAACAGAGAACAAAACAGAGAATATTGTAACACATCCACCCCAGTATCAATCCATAGTTCTCTGTGTATTGAGTAGTATGTACAGTTCTTTTCTTCACATCTCAAAAAGGGCATAACAGAACTGGAAATGATTCAGAAAAGGTTTGACAAGGATAACCAAAGAAACAGAATGGTTCTGGATGAGGTATACCTACAGGCTCTTAACTCTGAAAAACAGATGACTGAGGGAAGATACGACAGAGGTCTACAAAATCACCAGTGGCAGAGAAAAGATGAAGATGGAGACACTGTTACTGTCTTTTTGCAATATGAGTACTCAGAATATTAATGAAGCTGGTAGGAAGCATGTTCAAAACAAAAGAAAACAAAAAAGGGTTCTCTACGTGATTTTAAGCTGTGGAAATCTTTGCTGCAAAATACTGTAAGATGATAAAGGTTTGGTAGATAAACCCAACCAAACAAATTAACAGAAGAAAAGTCTGTTAAACATAAGGGCTGTTAAATGAGAAAACATCATGCACCGTCCGCGCTGTAGAAGCCTCCAAATCACAGATCGCTGCACACTGGGAGTGCTTGGGGACAACACGCTTACCCTGTTTGTAAGCTCTTCTTGGGCATCCTCTGTTGGCTGCTGCTGGAAATCAGATACCAAACTAGATGAGTTTTAAGTTCCCAATGTAGCAGTTCTTCATGCAAATACTGTAGAAAAGAGAAGATTCAGAGGCCATGAGGTTTGCTATTATGATTCAGAGTCATGAAAGGTTAGGAGAAAGAGCAATGACTTCAGGAAGAAAAAATCTTAATCCATGTAGCTGGAAAATAGTGTCAAAACCAGTTAGGCACTGAAGTAGGTCACCCGTGTGTAAAAACCTAACACCAGCCCTCTGCAGGGAAGGCATGCTGGTGTCTGAGGGTTCTGCTGGTGATCACTGGGACAGCTGCTAGCTACAAAGGCGTATCACTGAGCAGAAGGAGAGAATTAACTTAGAAAACAAGAAAAGAAAGAAAGACCACATGGTGGAAGAAAGGCTACCTCCTTGGTAGGAGAAGAAGCTGTGTAGGAGAAGAGGCCATGTCAAAATCCTTCTCCAAAAAGAAAAGGAAACTCTCCATGAATTGTCCAAAATATTTTGCTTTTTTTCAGGTGGCCACTGCATTGTGACAAACAGAAAAGATGAGTGCAAATGTGGGAGGTAGTAATGCAAGAGGGAGCATGACCTTCAGATGAGAAGAAGAAAATGTAATTTCCTCCCTTTGTATTTGTATGCTCAGAACTTTGCTCATTTTAGATGTGTGGTAGAACATGACATAATACTACAATGCAGCCTGAACTAAAACTTTTTTTATTCAGTTGCATAAAGGTAATCTGAAAACAGATTGTATAGAAGATGCTCATCTTACCTCTGCTGTTTGCACATTCACCAGATTGTAATGCTTGCTGCACTGAACTGTATTAGCTAAGGTTGTAGTTGAATGTCCTTTTTTATCTCATTTTTTCATAATTTAAAAAAATCCTTTAGTACTGGAGCTTTGTGTGCTTTGTTTCAGCTCAAGAGTTATTGGAATACTTTAGCAAAATCACTTATTTTTTATTTATATAGCATGAAGCAAAATACATTTTCCATTAGTCTCCAGTTGAAATGTCACACAATCACAATGCAGAAGATGAAATTTGGCTTGTGGGGCCATTAAGGAAAGGAAAACAATCTAAGTCCCAAGAAAATAAAATCATTATTTTGATGCTGCAGTTATTTAAAACTGAAGTATCTGTATTGATGCAGTAAAAACCACTATTCATTCTAGGTGATATATAGCTAAAATTGTTTATAGTGCTATATGAATAGCAAGCTGCTGTAGTTCTGATTACTCTCACCACAGAGTTACCTTACACCCTTATTAATGGCCTTAAAGGATTATTTAGTTCTTACTATTCATACACTGGTCTCCTGCCATTGATGTTTCTGCTGCAAGTGCTGTGCCATTTCGGAGGTGGTAGGTCTAGGCCCCCATGTCTCTCCTGTCCAAGCAGGGGACTGGACAGGTGACAGTATTTAGAAGATGAGGCAGCTAGGAAGGGCTGATGGCTCCATCAGTAGTGTGTAAGCTCTAGAACTTGTGTGATCTGTGTACCACAGGTAGGTAAAACCTGCCAGACAACAAACCTTGACATTTGGCTAGGAATGTGATTCATTTATAAAGAGGTTAATTTGATTTAAAGCAGTATGATTATTCTTCCTATTAACCATAAAATGAAACATGTAAAAGAAGATGTACTTTGGGAGTCATATCAAAACTATAAGGTGCTACTGTTGGCTCTGAAGAAGCAGTGGCTTAACGCCTTCTCTCGCAGAACTAACTGTGGCAGAATTTCACGATAACAGTCAGAACTAACACTGACAGAATTTCACGATACAACTGGAAGCTGTTGCAGAAAGCGCTGTTTTCGTAGTTTATGATACTCAGTTGGGAAGAAGAACAACAAATGCTTGGAAAACTTCCCTGATTCAGAAGTATCTTTTAAGCAGTTTTTTGATCTTCTGTGGAACACATACAGAGACACTTGTCTGTTGTCTGTAAAAAACTGTATATTGTTGTCTCTTTGTCTAAGAAGTAGGTGATACTTAGGGACATGTGGGGATTGGGTAAAAATTAATGACTGGGATAATCAATGGGATATTGACTATAATTTATTATACACTGATTTCACTGCTGTGAAAAACAATGTGAAAAACAACATGAAAAAGACAACAAAAAGTTCTTTCTTGTGAAAATTTAAGCCAGAAATATTTTTCTGTTGTTTTCAGCCTTTTACACTTGCATTTGCTTTGCAGTTGCTTATAAATTTTCCAGACTGAAATATTACCCTTTCCTAAACAACCCCAACGCCTTCCCATTCCTTCCCCTTAAAAAAAAAAAAAAAAAGAAAAGAAAAAGAAAAAAATCAGCCTGAAGCAACACCCAGGACAGAAAACTTTGTCCTAGTAGTTGGCGAACCTATAAACAATGGAAAACAAACAAACAAACAAACAAAAATTAGTTGGTTGTTTGCCTCAGCCTGAATGTTCTGGACACACACAGGAAAAAAAAAAAAACAAACTGCCCCAAAACCCAAAAAACAAGGCCAGAAAGATTTCAGCTGCTTCTCAGAATGAAGTTAGGAGGAAATACATTATTTTAAATTTCTGTAAAACCCTTAGACTTTTAACTGAAAACTCAGTCCTGTAGGACCAGGTTTTAATAACCAATATAAGTGCTGCCCTACTGTCAGAGAGAGTTTTTCTGTTCCTTTTAGATTTACCCCAAATCTCATCTCATGAGTGCTCAAGGCTCTGACGACCATGTGTGCAAGTACATCATGTCCCAGGCACCCGATGTATTCCACATGTGTAGAATATGGCTCTGCATCACACGTACAAGAGAGTCTGGCCTCAGTGACTACATGCCGTGTACATAAACTGATTATATTCAATCTCAGGCTTATTGAACACCGGCTTTGGGACATATTTGAAACTGGGACTTGGTTCTTGCCCCAGAGCTTAAAAAGACTCTGCCCTTCTTATTATCCTCCCTAAGCGAAATGATGAATGTCTAAAGAATCACAGTTGCCCACGCATAGTAAAAACTTTGCTAAATTCCCCAAGGTTCCTCCTTCTCCAATTAATACAGCAGCGGGCTAATTGAAGTTGCTCGCTCCAGCATGTGGTGGCATCTGAATTCTGGGCACTTGCAGCTCCAGCGGGGAGGATATTTCTTCTGTCTCTTCAGCACTGCTGCGGCTGAGGTCCGGAGGAACCAAACATCACCCGAATGTGAGAGGACAAGGAGCAGGGTTACTGTGGGTGAGAGGACAGGTGCAAATGGGGGGAAAAAAGATCTCTTGGGGGTAGGAGATGATAGAGTCAGAGATGGTACAGACGAGTTTCAGCCTCAGCAAAAGACTAGCCTTGGGCCTTGGGCTTCTTTCGATAAATACTGCTCTTGCTGTGCTTTATTGGGTTAGTACTGTCAGCCCTTGCTTTACATCTTAGATACATCCTATGATGTTTTGTAGTATTAGGACAGCACAACGCAAATACAACATCTTGTTTCATCTAGTTGAGCATTTGATCAGGGTAGCTGGCTTTTCAATGTATTGGGGAGGGACAGGCTCTCTTCACTGGCCACTGGCATGAACCTAGTAATTCAGAGCAGTATTTAGAGTAGTTAAGTACCGGGAAGGGAGAGTTAGTAATTATAAAACCAAAGAGCTAAGTAACACAATGTTCTGTACTCTGTTTCATGTAGGAAAGAAAACTGTACACTCTGTCCATTCCAGACATAAAGTACCTGTGTAAATTTGAGCACTGGTTTTTTATTAGTCTCCCATGTACGTAATTGGCACTGTGTAATTAGTATTTTATTAAATGAATATAGTCTAGTTCTTCAGAAAATGTATGAATTCAGACTGCCAGGTGCCAAATATAGGGTTTACATTTGATACTGATACACCTAGAATAAACTTAAAAAGTCAGAGTAGGTATGTTACATTAATTTTTTAATACTCTACTACAGATGCATCTTGGCTAGCAAAGATAGGGTTGTAAAACAGCTTAAAAATTAACATGTTTGGGATTTTCTCTGAAGTTAGTGGGATTTTGATATGAGCACTCACAATTCAGTTTTTAGGCACTTTGAATTTTCTATATGCTTGTCATTTAGCTTTGTTATAATTTTTAACTGGAAGCCTTCAGAATTATGTTCTGCCTGAAATTTGGCTACAGTAGTCTGACATCATATACTTGAGGTAATATCTTCCAAAAAATCATCTGTCAATACACACAAAATTCAGCTGAGGTTTATTGTGAAATGACATATAGGTTGGAAGGGTGAAAAAACCTGTGTTTGAAGTAATTTTTCAGCTTTTGTTTTTCATAACTGAGTTTTATATACCAAGAGATAAACTTTATGTGCTGTGAGCATAACTGTTATGTGCTCTGCTTATAAACTCGATGATGTGTGCACTCATAAGCATCATAGTCTGTGCATTCATAAACTTGATGGGCCCTACACATAAAAATATTAGCTATCTGGAGTTATGTTAATTTTATTCTCCAGAAGGGAAAGAATTTATGGGCAATGCACTTAACAGCGAACAGAGAAGTGGTTTTGTGCAACCGCTGGCATAGTGAGTTTCATGCGCAGCTGCTGCTGAATGAAAGCTTTCACATCTCTACAGACTTGCCACCTTTACCCCGTCCATTCTACAATTTAAAAAAAATGACAGTGTTCTTGTGAATTAGACATTTCTTGTGAAATAGTTTAAAGTACCAATTATGAAATACTACCAATGCAAATGTACAAAACCCAGCAACTAATGAAACAGCAGAAGTCCTTTTCCTCCACTCACCATCGGGTTTCACAGCACTTACGCAAACAAACTCATCTCATCTTCAGTGATGCTACTGATGCTTGCTGCATTCCATCATCCCCAATATAAAACATTTGTTCCCCTACACCTTCCACAATTTGTACTGGTGCAGATAAAGGTGAGCTGAAGGAGGTCTATACTATTTACATACACATAATAGAAGTAATGTGATTGCCAGTAGTGGTGGATAAAGTCAAATGTAGTTCAACATGCTTAGCATCTCGAAAGCCAAACCACCGTCGTTTCAGAGCCAAAACGCAGATTTAGACACTTATATTTAAACTAGATCTAATAATTTATTCAGAAATGCACTCCAAACGTATTGACACTAAGAACACTTCACCACGAGCTTAGGCAATCTGTAGTTGCGACTGTGTCATTGTGTAAACATCTCCTAAACAAATCAGTGTGACTGCAAGAGTTTCAGGCAGCTGTAGCACGCTAGCGTTCTAGCTGTGTGTCTTGTGTTGCCATAGATTTACTCAATGTACAAAGCCTGGAACTGGCTTAGTAAAACAACATGTGACAATACGCACTCCTGCAGAGGGCAAACCATGAATAAAGAACAACTATCCAACTATTTATTCGGTAATGCTTATGGGCCAGTTCTTGCCCAGCAAGTGTTGCCAAAACGCAAGCGTCTGGCCCAGCTCAGGATTTCCTGAACTGATTTGGAGACGGTTCAAGCCGTTTTTGCTGACCTCTTTCCACAAACGTATCTGTGCTGAATAAATGAACGATCAGACCTCCTGACTGCAGCTGAGGAAGAAAAACGATGCATTACCCCAGACTCTGTTTCTGTGGAGCTGGACCCCTTGCAAGGTTTTCCAATTTCCTGAGACCTGAAAGCCATCACTTCTCCAACCTTTTTTTTTTTTTTTCAAAAAAAACCCCTCATCCTGGCAGTTTAGCAGGCAGGTAGTTTAATATTAGAGTCCTAGCACAAGAGACTTTGGGGTGGAAGTCACTAACACTGACACTAGGAGCTAGATAGCCCCATAGCCTCTTTAAAAAGAACGGGGATGGAGAACTGTAAGGGCCGACAGCGTCAAGCCAGCCTAACTCATTGCAAACCATCTAGTGACCTGGACTCATCCCCCCATTACACCTCTGAAGGGAACTGGGAGCTGACTTCACTGCAGGAAGAGCGGGGCCGGCTGACGAGCTAGCACCGAATTGTTTGAATGACATTGTTCTTCCGACGCCGGTTTCAGACTTGTGCCCACAGGCGCGCTTCCCCCACTGCTGCTTGTGGCGTTGTGCCCTCCCCAGACCGTTACAGCCAGCCTGGGGAACCTGCCGCAGGGACACGTAAGGGATATCCTCGCACCAGCAGAAAAACCCTGGCCGGCAGCCAACGCGCTATTTCCGTAGCTCCGTTCTGGCAGGACTGCCCCTGCGGGACCTGACACCGCAGGCCTGGTGAGCCGTGCCGCTGGCACGCAGCAGCGATGGGGATGAGGTGGGCAGGGGCATTCTCAGCATAAGGTCAGCACCAGCCTTGCCTGCCTCGCCAGTTCCCTGGAATAGCTCGCGACGGTGTAACTGCAGGCCCCTAAAAAGCGTGCCCTACAAAAAAGGAGTGCTGGCCCCCATAGCAATTAGCCTACATTAGTGATGCCACAGAATATGTTCGAGGGCCACAACGGTGTGGACAGCCAGGGAACTGAGTCTGAAATCTACATTAGAGGAAGGTAATGTACACACAGCTGATTTGTTTTACGTGCATATTGGAAAGAAACAAACTCTTCTTATTCTGGTTTCATAAGTCTGAGTGTACTGCCTCTTGATTAGACCCTCAGTCCATCTCCTGTAATAGTTTTTTAACTCCTAGTAATCATCGGCCACCTCACGATTTGACAGACCCGTCCTGCGCAGAGATCTCAAAGAAAAGATGTTCAAAGAAGTTCTGTGAAAATTGGCGGCTGGACTGAGGATTGATCCTGGTTAATTAGTTAACTGTTTCTCATTTTGGGAAAAGCTGAACTGTTAATGCTTCTGTTTGGTCAGCTGACTGGCCAAGCTGCCCATGTGTAACCCCAAATAAGTCACAGTTCACAGTCCCCTTTGCTCAACAGATAGTGCACGGTCACATGCTGGAGCTCTGAGGGAGTTCAGTGTCTGATGTTCAAAGGGAACCTGAAAACCTGAAATAATACATTGGACTGGGAGGAGATAGAGGATCCAGGAGGAAAAAGAGATAAACAACCAAGCACTCTTGCTTCTGCTGCTCAAAGAATGATTTCTTAATACAGTGAAATGCCGTAAGCAGCAAGTTCAGAGAAATGTAATTTAAAACTTGTCACAATTTCTTTTTCTTCGCTAGCGGGAAGTTTTGTGGTCATGTAGGCACCTGGCAGAACATACTTCCAAGAACTTTCTTGAACAGATTTGTGAAAACGGGATACTGCAATTATCATGTGTTGGAACCTCACAGACAGTATCCCTCCAGAGGGAGCACAAGAAGCTTTCTCCTGACAACAAGAACAAAGTTTTCATTTTAGCCAGCAAAGACATACATTCTGCTGCACAACTACAGAGTAAGGAAACTGTATTTTGTATCACTGGATAAGCTTCAAAAGAAGCTGCCAAAGAAGGACCTAATTTTAATAGGACTGAGGACAGTTTTTGACTCTTCCAGGAATTCCTACAGAGAAGCAAAAGCTTTATACTGAACAGACGCAGGTAGATTCAAGTTAGCTATGTTACAATCAGCAGAACCAAATACAAATTTTTAGAGAGACATGAGTTATGTTGTACTAGCCTTTTGGATGTTAGTGAAACTTTATGATTAAATTAACACTATGTCTTTTTCATCTTTCCAAACACAAGGAAAATAGGTCCCTCTAGAAGTTGGAAACTGAGGATGTAGAGGAGTTCCCAGAGGTGAAATACTTGACATAGTAGCGCTTAATTTGCAAAATTTTTAAAGAATGGCAATTCTTCAGGATGCCTGATTTTAACAGAAAACTGTTCTACATTCCTATAAATGTATTTATCACGGAAAGTGGGTTTAGGAGAACTTATATATAATAAATACTAAAGTATTTTTATATATATAATATATATAACAAAGATAATAAATACTAAAGTATTTTCCTCTAAAATAAGCAACACAGCCTCTTTCCCAGAGGCTTCTTCCCCCCAGAACTGCACTGTTTTGGGGAAGGACTTTGAAACTGGAACTTGTCATCCTTAGGAGTGTGATCTTCAGCCTGCCTCTTTATAGAGTGAGAACACCAAGGAATATGTGACTGCCATTCAAGAGAATATCGGAGAAAACTCAGGGAGCTGCACAATTTTTTTCGTAGCAAGCCTCAGCCGGCAGCAACAGCAGCAATTCCAGGACCTTCTGGTCCAGAGGCGTGCCAACCTACACAATATGCAGTACTGGCTGTCAATCCAAACCTCGTACTATCAAAGCCGGGCTCTGATGATGACTCAAAAGCATATCTATCCACATTCGAATAGGTTACCATGGCAACTTCTCTGGCCTAAAAAGAGATGGACCACATTAGTTACTTAGCAGCACCTTTTTGACAGGCGAAACACAAGCTGCTCACTCCAGATGATGGTTTGATTTAGAATTAAGTCTGTCTGAGAGCTGCCATGGTGTTCTCTGAAGTGTTAATGATGTAACCCAGAGAGAAGAACTTCTTTTGGGACTTCAGATTGTGGCCTAGTACCAAAGGGCTTGAGCTGTATGGTGGCTTTGCCTGGGAAACACAAGTTAACAGAACGGCTGACATCATAATCGTTCTTTTTATAATATGAAGAAATCCTTTCTGAAGATCTTCTAAGCTGGGTCTGCTGGCCTAAGAAGGCCACTCTTGCAGAGGACATGCAGGATACCAAGGATTATTTGAATTGCTACTGGCACAACACATCATCTGGACTGAAACATCTATTCAAAGTACGAACATTAAGCCCTGGAAAGGCCAGACTGCCCATGAGTGCAAAGGAATCCTGGAGTTCAGACAGAAATGCACACACGCCAAAAGAAAAATTGCACAGCTACAAGGACTTTTTAGGGTTTGGATTACAGAATGAAGACTTCCAGAAGATATGGTGAAGAGGCAAATGGATCCCGCTGCTCCATGTAGGAAGGCTGAAAAGGGAAAAACTGGGACATATTACCCATCATCAGACTCCACTATCAGGCAACTGTGTGGCTGAAACAACAAAGTGAGTATCTGTGTTTGAAGCAGGAAAAGATGGATCCCAGCTGATAAGATACTGAGCAGCTTCCATAGACTTGGGAAGTAATTAACCCTTTAATTAGGAAAACTTCGTCACCCCCAAAATGGTAGAGATGGTCTTACTGATGTAATGTGTACTCAGAAGGCCACAAAAATTACTATACTGCTTTGATTCTATGACTAGCAGAACGCTTGGTCGAGTAACTAAAAAGCTATTTTAAAATATTGGTTATGTGAGCAGACATTCCTAACTCAGGAGTTATGAAGTCCTGGTAATCTTCCACAGAAAGTGAGGAAGGTTCTGAAATTACCTATTGCTTCCAACATCTGCGAACCCAGTTAAGTAAATCTGGCATCACATGCAGGCTTGTAGACTATGCCCGTAATTAGAGGCAAACAAATAAACCAACAAATAAATGAGCAGAACTGGATGCTGTGGATGTAAGAAGTGCCACGTTTATCACACCAGTAGTCCATCCTTTCACTACCAGAAACTTAAAATCAATTATAAAAGAAGCAGACCTAACAAGTAATTCCTTTCTAATCTTTACTAGGTAGAAGCCTCAAAGGATGAAAGTAGCGTTATGTCATTTTCAGTTTTCCCTTCTGATTTATTGATCTCCTTAATCTATTTCTTTGATTAAAGAGAAAGTAAATAGGAACACACAAATATTTATTTCTGACTTTATATTAATCTGCCATGCTATATCCTATTGTTCTTCACTTAGATGACAAAGTGTGTGTTTTTTCCCTGTGATACCAATAATAATAATAGCCATCAGTCTGGGAAACCCGTTGTTTCTACAGCATACTTTCTGTGGTAATACTGCGCCTTCAGGAACTCTTGAATTATTTGAGTTCAAATTACAACCATTTCTGCACTGGTCTCAAGTCTACTTTGTTGACAGCAGAGATGTAAATGCACACCAAAAAATAGAGGAAAACAGAAATTATTATATTTATCAGCATAATCATATTGAAAGACAGGAGAGGCAGAACAGTCAACCAAGGTTGACTGTAAGGTAAATTTCTGTCCCATTAAGATACTGTAAATCATGTCTTGAATGTTGTGTATCACGTCACCTTGTACCTGCTGAACTAAGAAAACTTTTATCCTGTTTTATTGTTTCTTTAACATCTGTTGTATTTCTCTAGACTGTTGTATATTATTTTGTCTCCTAGATCTTATTTGTCCATAGTGTATTTCTTCCTCCTCACTTTTTAAGTACTTTCTTTCTTATTTTTTCTCAAGTTTTCTGCTTAATGTTGTTCTTTTTGGCCCAAAAATATTCAGCTTCCAAGGGGTTAGTCTCTTAGGAAGAGAAAAACACGTATTTCTTAGAAGCCTGTCTACTAATCCATAAAGAATGTATGCAAACTCCTATTTTCAAGTGTGATACTGAAATACTGTCAACCTACTCTAGGTGGTTTTGATGAAGACTTGAAAAATAGGAGTCTCAGTCTTTCCTGTCTTGACAGTCCGTTCCTTCCTAAAGTTAAAAAAAAAAGATGTGATAACTCCTGTTGAACAATGTAGAAGAAATTAGCAAGTATTTGGATCCCCTTCTTCCAGATCACAAACTACTTCTCATTGCTCCATCTTCAGTCTCTATTATCTCACCTACTTCTCTCCAAAGCTGATCTCTTAGAAAGTAATGTCTCTTGCTGTCGTATTTATTTTTGGCCTGTTGTGTGCAGTTCACTAGCAAAACCAGTCAAAGCGTACCTTCATCTTCTACCCCTTACTCCCACCCCACATCTATGCAATATCGACTTCTTGGTTACTCCAGTACAACCATTTATGGGATGCACTACACAGCAGATCAGGAAGATGACCTGGTTTTAAAATTAAAACAAAACTCTGGATGGAGCATGATTCTGGCTGAGCCCCAGCCTGGAAGACGCTCAGGTCCCTAAACCTACTGGCAGCAGAGGACACAAGTCCTCCTCCCAACGCATACAGATAAGCAAGTCCATTCCGACACCAGCTCTAATCCCAGATTCTGTGGCTGGACCACAGGAATCTGGTAGAACTGCAGTTCGCAACGGCCTTGTTCCTTAATTTTAATGATGACCAGCTTCAACACTTTAGCTGTTGAGGACCTAAATGCAAAGTGTTGTAGACCATTTGTAGTGTGTATGCACGCTTTTAATGAAATGGACATTTAAGAGAAAACTGTTGTACAAAAGAATACAGTTTATTCAGTATCAAGGCAGTATTAATAAGACAAAAATATTTAGTTGTCTGTGCTGGAAAATCAAATTTTAAAAAAGACCATCACCTTTTAAAGGATATTTTACCTGAGCCCAAGTTGCCACATACTGTGAGCTTGGGTATAGCCAGCAAAATAAAAGTAGAGGACTGCTGAGCAAGTGCACAAACACATGAAAACTCTGTAGTATTTTTAAGGGTTAGCAAAAATCCCACTCAAAAAACTCCTCAAACCCCAAGAAGTTCCATGCTGTAACATATTCTAATACAGTAAATGGTGTGACAACTTCCCATGAGCTTTGTAGTTACCTACGCTGAACAACAGAGAAATTATTCCTTCACTGCACATCACCATTCACACGGGATGGCAAAGAGATTTTAGCAAGGTTTACAAAATCCTCATGGGGATGGACCCCACTGCCCCCAAGAGAAGAGGCGCCCTTCCTTACCAACGAGGGGGGCAGAGCATACGCACGACAGCCAGTGCTTTTCTGCGTGCTCTGGTTTTGCTGTGCAACACACTCTGCTTGCAGGTACCCTAGGCCAAAACACGGGGATACCAACTAGGGAGTCCCTAGGTAAAAGCAGGCGATCCCGTGGGCCTTTGTTACGCTGCAGAACACACGTGTTGGCTTTCCTCATCCTGGGGTGAGGGCTGCATTCTGGTTGTACTCAAAGGCAAAGAGAGAAGTGTAGGGCTACAAAGATGATGAGGGGACTGGAGCATCTCTCCTACGAGGAAAGGCTGAGGGAGCTGGGCTTGTTTAGCCTGAAGAAGAGAAGGCTGAGAGGGGACCTTACAAATGCCTACAAACATCTTAAGGGTGGGTGTCAGGAGGATGGGGCCAGACTCTTTCCAGTGGTGCCCAGCGACAGGACAAGGGGCAATGGGCACAAACTGAAGCAGAGGAAGTTCCGTCTGAACATGAGGAAGAACTTCTTCCCTCTG
>Ga0065711_1035982_pt1 | contig 21590 bp, 11 predicted proteins | sample Hoacrofraction12_FD_59098 | JGI IMG/M metagenome (GOLD analysis project Ga0065711, IMG submission 59098) | Hoatzin crop microbial communities from Cojedes, Venezuela - Epithelial fraction 12 v2 (version 2) | ecosystem: Host-associated > Birds > Digestive system > Esophagus > Crop | place... | reverse complement strand
AACAGGATAAGGGGCAACGGGCACAAACTGAAGCAGAGGAAGTTCTGTCTGAACATGAGGAAGAACTTCTTCCCTCTGAGGGTGACGGAGCACTGGAACAGGCTGCCCAGGGAGGTTGTGGAGTCTCCTGCTCTGGACAAGGTCCTGTGCAGCCTGCTGTAGGTGACCCTGCTTTGGCAGGGGGGGTTGCACTATATGACCCACAGAGGTCCCTTCCAACCCCTACCATTCTGTGATTCTGTGAAAAAGGAAAAATATAAAGGAAGAAAAATTTTAAAAAGTGTAATCTCAATTCTTCTATCACTAAATTCTTGATTTTTATTTATGTCAAAAAGACAAACAAACAAAAAAATAAAGTCACCTTTGCAATGTTGTCCCACATCAGACATGTTAAAAAAAGTCACCAACGTAATTCTCCTTGCAGATAATTAAGAACATACAGTTAAAACACCACCAGACATCTCAGCAGACAGTACTGATTGATTTTGCTACCTGAACACTTCAATTACATTAATTTTTATAGTAGCTGTAGCAATAAGATCTCTGGACCTAAAATAGACTAGTCTGAGAAACTCTTTAACAACGCTCTCAAATAAGAAGAGGAAGTGTTCTTTACTCAACCTTATAACGTCTACTTCTACTATATTTCTCTTACACGCATACAATATGTATGTGTGACATGCTCCAGCACCTCAATGTCCTTGCCCCTGTACTCGGCACTGGTGAGGCTGCACCTCAAATACTGTGTTCAGTTTTGGGCCCCTCGCTACAAGAAGGACATTGAGGTGCTGGAGTGTGTCCAGAGAAGGGCAGTGAGGCTGGTGAGGGGTCTAGAGAAGAAGTCTTATGAGGAGCGACTGAGGGAACTGGGCTTGTTTAGTCTGGAGGAGAGGAGGCGGAGGGGAGACCATATTGCTCTCTACAGCTCCCTGAAAGGAGGTTGTAGTGAGGCAGGTGTTGGTCTCATCCCAAGTAACTAGCAATAGGACAAGAGGAAACGGTCTCAAGCTGCGCCAGGGCATGTTTAGATTGGATATTAGGGAAAATTTCTTTATTGAAAGAGCAGTCAGGCATTAGAACAGGCTGCCCAGGGAAGTGGTGGAGTCATCATCCTTAGAGGTGTTCAAAAAATGTGTTGATATGGCACTTCAGGCCATGGTTTAGCAGGCATGGTGGTGATGGGTTGACAGTTGGAGTTGATGATCTTAGAGGTCTTTTCCAACCTTAATGATTCTATGATTTCAATATATTCAATTCATATGAATAAATCATTTGTATGGAATTGGCAAAGACTCCAAGTTTCATGTATCTCTCGGGAAACAAAAAGGGCATGAAGAAGACTTACTATGCTTTTACAAGTAGGTGGTTGTCACAAACAAGTGAAATATTCATAATGAAACTGCTCCTTCAAAATCTGCAGGAATCCTAAACTATGTAGAAACAATTAAGTATATGTATTTCAACAGCCAAACTGAATGCAATAAAATCGTCAAGTGTTACTGAATAATTATAATTCATGAAACATCAACCGTACAGTTTGCCTTCAAAACTAATACTGGAAAAGACTATTAAAATATAGGAAAATAAGTTCTATATTTAATTAAAATTAGAAAGAGCATAGAGGTTATTACACAACACCATAGAGATTATAACTCAAAATCACGTAACACATACATCTAGTGACATGCTTTTCTGTTACACACCAGTGTAACACAAGTCATTTTTTCCACATTGAACCAATACATTACAGAACAACATTACAGGAAATTGGGTTCTCCATATGCAGGACTTCTCCAGCATCCTCTACACATGATCTTACATCAGTGTAATTCCAGTGGCCTATTTTTTACAATCACACTAGGGTCTGGATCACTTGTCTATTGCTTTACTAAGCTTTAATCCTTTTTTGGTCTAGATCAGCCTAGGGGAGACTGCATTCCAATTTCAAATCTGCAAATACAGCTGAAGGTTACCCCTTTGCCTGCCGAACCCTGCAGGCGGCTCATTCAAGCCTAACAAGTCATATGTACTTTGAGCCAAGGACGTATGAAATAAATATGAAGACATCACTTCAAAGTTTTCTATAATGCTGAAAACAGTGACAGTTCCTGCTTGTTCCTCATGAACTTTGTTAGAATTGCTAGCAGTAAGTGACCTGGTTTCATTAAGAAAGGGAACCTGTAAAATTGAGTGTACAGCTTCATTGTAAATGGGAAGGACACCTGTGAACTTGTTAGTCTATTGTCATGGAGCATTACAGGCATCCAAAAGGAAAGAAAGGGGGTTGAAGACAGTCTCACAACAAAACAGGAGGCTTTCTAGAAAAAACCTAAGACCCTCTGATATAAACTCTGTAATCAAAATTACCGCTTATTAGTGACTTGCTTTCTTCAGCTTCTGAGAAAAACACAAAGTGTCTTCTGTTTATTTTCTGAAGAAAAGTAATGGCATTGGAAAATATTACTGCTGGGATCCAATGCTGGGTCTCGAAACTTAACACGTAACATACAGATGTCCATGCAGAAGAATGGGATCCAAAATATTAGTAGAGAAGGAAGGAAGTGTTAATCACTAAATATATCAACATCTCCTATTGCTAGCTATTTCTATCACTATTTCTTTTTTGCTCTTCCGAGTAAAAATCTACTATGTGATAAACAGATTTGAGTAGTCTACTGTGAGATACAGAATCATGCTGTCCATTTCAGCATAATTGTCCCTGCTGCAGTTCAGAAAGAAGCTAATTCTTTTCCCACGAAAACAAGAAGCAAGATGTCCTAATGCAAGTTCATTTTACAAAACACTGACAGATCCAAAATGAATATGAACAGTTTACTAATGACAGAGCCTTAATATTAACTGCTGATAACTCAGGAATTTCACATGCAATCACCCTCTGAAGTTACAGCTTTACTGTCCTTGTAGATAAAAAATTTCTTGGTTATCCAGCTGTGGTACAAGCAGGCCTGTGGGAACTCTCTTCCAGAGTTTTACTGCAGTAAATAACTCAATCTGATAACATGGAGAATTTGATTGTTACCTAGTTGTAAAACAGTGTTTTTCCTAGTGCTCGTTAACAGAATTAAGAAAACAAAGGTAGTTAAGTGCAATGAAGAAATCCAGGGCATCTGATTCATCGGGAAGAAACACTCTCGCAACCAGGAAATCACATACACATGAACTACACAACTGTAACCGCTCAAGCCACTCTATTAAGATGTCTTTCCACTTGCCTTGCCACTCATAATGATGAGTATGAATATAGTACTTCAACTAAATTGCTCAAAGTTTTCACTTCAGTCTTGCTTCAAGTAAGCAGAAGAAATATATCATTCTCAATGCTCATATAGAAATACTTAACGTAATAGATTTCCACAGTTTCTGTACCCATACATTTTAGCATCTCAAGAACCAGTTCAAGTTACTGAGTTTCATCTAGTAATGAGAAAGCTGCAAATAAAACAAGACAAAATCATGTTACAACAAAATGCAGAATTAATATCTGAATAAAATATGCCTGGATGCAATTAGCAGTCAATTAAAACGACAAATTCTGTGTGGCTTCGAATTAAAGAATTTTAATAGAGTCTTCAAGCTTACAGAAATACAGTTGAAGACAACCAAGGGTTCAATTCCAAATGTCCAGGATTTCCAGATAACGCTGCCAATACCTAAGTTTTGAAAGCTGTAAGTGAGAAGGTGAAGTTTGCTTAAAGCTTTTTCTTTTTGGTTTTACTTTTTTTTTTATGAGGATAAAATTTTCCCAAAGTTCTTTTATTTTCAACTTTTTATTTTCAAGCTACATTTTACTTTGGGTGAATGTCTGTCTTTGGTTTTTATCCTACTAGTGTATTTAAAAAAGTGAGAAAAACAACATGTGAACACATTACAGTTGTTTCTCCTGACTATTCTTATTAGTGAGGTGAGAAGTCTGGATTTTGTACACATACAAGTGGAGCACTTTGGAACGCAAGATCCATTCTTCTCACACACGCCGTAATTAGCTGTCAGTTTCACCATGGACATTTTCCATGTGCACTTTGAGGTAGTCATTTCTTGTAAACTTCTTGTGGCAAAGCTGGCATTCTGCCATCGGTCGATTGGGGTTGTGAGTCAGCTTGTGTCGGATCAGCATCTTCTTCAGGCTGAAGGACAGGTCACAAACCTAAGGCAGTGAAGACAAGACAAAGGATGTCTTAAAACTTCAAGCACGTATAAAGCTCCTTATGTTACATCACTGAGGCCACAGCCACACATACCTGCAATACTTAATAAATGAGCTGGTCTTTGGAAGAATAACTCCTTCAGAGCGCACCTTCAAGATTATTACTCTGCCTGGTATCTTTCAATGTTGTACATTAAGAGTGGTACCACAGGCACGGGGGAGGGGGGGAGTGGACAAAGAAAAGGAGGAAAAGACCCAGTCTTCAAAATGTCAGTGCACTGAGGTGTCCCAGTTACACTGTGGGTTTGGGGTTTTTTTTTTAAACCTATTATGCTATCTGGGATGCACAAGCCTCTGTCAGTTCAACCTCGAATGAAGTATTTGCTTCCTGACCTCCAGAATGACATCTGTGGGTTCCTAAAAAAATCAGTTCAAATTGCTTAGTTACAAAACGGAAGGAGTGAGAAAAAAAGAGGCTCAGAAGACTGCAAGAAAGGTTAATAATTAGTATAAAGGAAACCTCATTATTCCAGTCTTCCTCTGCCTGGCCAAGAAAACGGAAGACATTTTGCAAATGAAAGTGCAAGTCATTTGATATATTAGTTGGTGTGCTGCTTCTCTTTCTCCACTGTACTCCAAGCAGTCAAATTCATTCTGCCATTTGAATAAATGGGTAGAGGGACGAGGGACTCTGCCATACTAAAACCATCACTTCTTATATAAATCCCTGTACTGAAGTCAAAATGAAAGGTTAAGAACAAGTTCAGCCAAGAGAAGTTAGAATGAAAAGTTAAGAATCTGTAAGCAAGGCATGAAGTCAATTGAAATGGTGCAGTTATATTGTTACATTCACCTTCCATCCAGGTACATATTCTATGCATGAATTGCCCAGAGAAAAAAATTTAGAAGGCATGCTCCTGATTTGACAAATTAGATAGGCAAGAGTTATAGAATTAAATAAGAATGAACACTCATAGGCTTGCAATCTTAGAATTCCATCTTCATTCCAGACAAAAATGTTCTCCCTGCAGAGGAAACTCAGCAAACCCAGCACAATCTCTCTGTAGGAAAATAAAGTTTAAAATTCATATTGGTATCAAACTAGTAATGAAAATTACTAGCTGAATGATTACTGATTCCTTTTGAAACCAAGACAGACAAATAGAGCTGACTATCCATTGTAGATAATCTTGACCTGCAGTACACGTATTTTATGCCAATTCAGGCAAAACCATACAATGACCATAAAAAGGGCAATTGCCAGAGGCTAGTTTTGCACCCAAAATAATTTTTCCCCAGACAAGAACACTGTATGTATTGTTGCAATGGAACATTTTTGAATTTATGACATGACGTAATACCAAGGACTTTTATACAGCAACCGTAACTCTCCAAATTTTTTCCCCTCAATGTATAATTACCTCTTTTAGACCCAAGCAACAGTCACCCTTTTGTTATGCAACAGTGAATGTCACTTACAGCATCCACTGGTCAGGTCTTAATATTGCTTTTGCCAAATACCACTTTCTACTCCTCTTCCACAGAACACACAAAGTGAACTCGTAACATTTATCTAATCATAAACACCATGCTTGCTCACAAGTCTCAACATGTTGAAGTATCACATACTTTTAAGTACATCACTTTTCTTGGAAGCCAGGAAGCTGATCAAGGACACATGTGCAAGATATGTACGTGTTCTGTGTCTCTTACACACACCTCTTCAATTTTAAACAACTTCCACAGTCTTAAAGTAGATTTTTTCTTTTATAATGCTTATGTAACTAGTATAATGTCTCCTGCTGTTCCTTTAAAGCTCTAGCATGTTCTACTACCTAACTTCCTCAAAAAGAACATGTAATGCACAAGATCATTAAAGATATGATACATCTTGTGCTGTGCTTATGCATAAAAGGGTTTTTTTTAAGAGTTTCCTTCATATTTTAATTTTATAAGCAAGACTGACATTTTATAGATTTACAACCATGGTTGCTAATGTGCACTTGAACTGTAATCAATCTCTTCAAAATTATCAAAGTTTTGATTAAGTAGGGAGGATGGAAAAGACTGACTTTTGCAAGTAAGTGTAGGGTCAACTAAAGGCAGAGTGGAGGGAAATACTGTACTAGAAAGAAACCAGGACAGGCAGTACCTGACCTTTCTGCCCCCAAAGAATAACCTGTTGTCTCCGAGGCAACTGAATTTCAATTGGTTGTCCAGTAAAAAACAGGCTGGTCTTCAGAGGACAAAAGTCTAATATATTAGGAAAAAACACATTTTATATTTCCATATTTCATTTATTTTCACTTTCCTGTGTGACATATATTAGAATTTTCACCTTAAAATGGGAATATTCAACTTCCACTTAACAGTGGGATATGACAGCTTTGAGTCATTAAACAGTAAGTACGGAAAATGTTTTTGTTGACTGATAAGACACAGAAATAGTCACACAAATAAACTGTGGCACCTTCATCAAACAGGGTACAAGGATTACTTTTACATGTAGCACAATCCTGTACTGTAACGTCTGTTCCATATGCCTGAGAGAGAAGAGAATGAGAGAGGAAGGGAAGACATGGCTTTTATTTCTGATTCTGGAAGAAAAATCTATTTAAAGCCAAAACACAGTCTAAAAAAAAAAAAATCGGTATGTAATAGTTTACATTGGGTGAGGAGAGGTGCATTGTCAAGCAAAGCCTATTCTTGAGCCCATAAAATATACTTTTTTTTTTTTTCAATAGCCAAAAGTTTTCTTTCTTTCATTCTTTGGCACTGAAAGCAATTCCTGTTTGTAAATGCTAACAGTACTAAGAAACAAAGAAAACTGACCGCAAATAATAATATGTTTCGATGAAAGAGATGAATAGTCTCTATGACCGCTTCTAATGCCAGGTAGAAGACAAGACCAAACCTCTCAATCCTATGAAGACTTTTGCCTTTCAGTGTGGCTTCATGTATAATTACACTTATGAATATGCTCATCATTGAAAACACGCCTTGTTTTTCACCTTTAAAAGATTGTTAGTAGGTCTGGGCATTTGACTTACGGACTTCTCCAATTACTTTAATGAATAAGGGTATGCCAATAGTATGCCTTCATCCCTTAAAACAAGCAAAGGAAATAGGGAAAAAAAATCCAGAAAATAGTAACAAAAAATATTATGAACATGGGAAGTAAACAACTTGAGACGCTGACCAAGAAGAAACATGGCACATCTATAGAAAGCAATGAATGGAATCGTTATTAACACCTGCTGCTTGTGAAAGAACTAAAAGTCAGTTATTGAAATTCCATTGCAGTAACCTGACATGCTCTCCCCTCTGCAAAAACTCTTTCCACAGTTAAGAATTTGTGGAAGTTGTTGTCATAAGTTACCACTCAAGTCATTACAAGAAAAACAATGAAAACATCTACAGCTACCTTTAGTAGGATAAAAAAAACTGTAGGTGAGAATATTTAAGTGTAAAAAGCAATCTCTAGTATTGGGGAGCCAACAGTAACCGTCTCTCACAGGTACATTTTTCTGTAACTGTCCACTACTGGTTTTCCTGTAACTTCTGCTGAAAACTCTGGTAACATGCAATGTGTGAGACAGCTCTGGAGAAATGGTCTGCTCTGAGTGACGTTTACCATGTCCCCAGCATCCACAGAAGTGGAGTCTAGATTAAATCAGGAGTAACTATCAAAAACAAAACTTTCAACACTCTCCAACTGTGCATTATGCAGCAGACCATGGTAGGCACCTGGGCAACTGGAAAATGTATGAACGCAGAGGCAACTGCTATTTATGTCCAAACCTCAAAAAGTCAGCAATCTCTACAAAGTGCAGCTGGCAAAAGACTAGTGCTGAAGAATAATTTTGGTGAAACATGGCAGTAATGTCAAGCATAAAAAAAAAATCTCCAGTAAACGAAGGTACATAAAAATTCTCAGAGAAGGACTATGACTAGACACAGATTACAGCTGTTTCTAGATACACTTTGGTTTGGGAAAATACAGTTCTACCTAATCAATGAGGAAAACTGAAGGAATAGTTGAAGCAAGAAAGTATGTTGTCATACAGCTCCTATTTGCAATTAAAGAAAGAAAAAATAATATAACCACGACCCCAAACTGGTCTGAAAAAGCACACTGTGAATCCAAGACCCGTGAATCTTGGATCCACAGTGTGGGAAAAATTGCATTTACACTGCAAGCTAGCTAAAAGCTGATAGACATTATAGTAATCTGAAAACTGAAAGTTATTGACATTGATTTGGAATTAGAGAAATCCTCAAGGTACTATCTAGAGCTAGGCTGAGATTATCCCAAAAGAATACAGCAAATCTCTTGACTTCCTGACATCACCAAATTACTGTAGCTGAAATTTTTTATTAATACATTTTATGCTCAGTGAAATGTCATCAGATTATTTATTAAAAGCCAGATCAGTTAACAGATCCTTACGACTTTCATGCCAAGTGGTTATTCTAATTTTGCGTGTAATCTTAGAAATTTGTGAAAAAAATCTACAATTATTCAGACTGAGCCATCTAGGCTATAACTGAAAGCTGGCAGTTCCCTTGTGACTGGACTGTTAAAAGCTAGTATCACGGAAGAAAGCACCTATAATAATTCTATATCCTATTCTGACACCCATCTAAACCCTCAAGCAACAAATTCTGGCATTTCATAATTCTGAAGGACATTCTTTTCCAACAGTTTCAGCACATTCAGCCTCCTCACCTATCTTCAAAAAGCTGAGATACACTGTATACAGGATGGTGGATGCTGAACGAAAGGTACTTGACAGTGATCTATGAACTATAATATGACACACTGCATTTCAGTGCTGCAAGCACACACAGCATCCATGATTCCTTCACTGAACAATTAAAAAACCCCAACCTATGAGCAGGTGTTGAAAATAATCAGACCAGATTTTACTGAACAGAAACTGGAAAATCTGAATTCATATTTGTGTCATTCAACAACATCAGAAGCATTCAGATTCCATGTAATGAATTAAATACCTTTTCCTGTATAATCTAATCAACAACCATTAAGCTGTCATACAATTTATAAGGAACCCAACCAGCATGAATTTGTAACTTGCAACATCCAAATTGCATTAATAATGTTGAAAATAACTCTTAAGGGATCCAAAACCATAAAATAAAAGGGCGTGCAACACTCTAGGTAACTGAAGAGGGTACATAAAATTCCCTGAATGGTCTTTCGTTAGTTAGGCAACCAAAGACCATGAAGTGTAACTTTATGCGACAGCCAATAGGTGCAAGGCCGTAGTCTTACTGCAATTAAGTCCCGCTGCTGCACTGAAGTCATGAAGACAAAGGCATAGATCAACTCACATCACACTGAAACGGCTTCTCTCCGGTGTGGGTTCTCATGTGCTCATCTAGGCCTCGCTTTTGACTGAAAGCCTTGTTACACTCTGAACACTGGTATGGCTTTTCCTGTATAAAATGACAACAGTGAGTGAAAGTGAGTGAAAGTGAGTCAACACAGAGACCAAGTCATTAAAGGAGTGGAATTCCATGCTGGATAGTGCAAGTTTTATATTCTCTCTACGGGATTACAGTCAGTGAAAACAACAGAAAATGACTTTCAAATGATTAAGTGAAAGCTGGGAAAGCTGTGGCCTGACAGTTTCCACTTCAACACCCACTTATGAATTAATTATCTGTTCCAGTCTTTCAAACCCAGCCATTTTGGGAGTCTGTTTTTCATAATGTGAAAGGTACAGAAACCTAAAATTCCATTGTACTTTCCTTTATCCTCTACAAAATTTTAAAGCATAAAGACAAGTAAGATGTCTATAAAAACCCTCAGGTTTGTTAGCACATTTCCAGGCAGGGGAATAGGTGAGAGGAGGAAGTGGGGGTACATGGAAAACTTGTGGAAGAGAAAAAACTTATTCTGAAAAGTGGTGACAGAAGGTTAATCACATATTCATTGCAGAATCTCAAAAGAAGTGCAGACGGCAACCAAGCCATCTGTATTTTTATTAGAGCTATCGGTGAGCAGCTACTGTAACACATGATGTTAAAAAACTGCAAGCTCACTAACATCAAATAAATAGTGAGAGCTATGTATAGAAAACCACTACATAAAGATTTTATTCTTTGAAGTTCTTCCTTAATATGGTACCTCTATATAATGTGTAATTCCTCCTTTATTCCACTAAAGTTACAAAACAACTGTATGGAAAACAACATCTAAGTAAACTAAACATAAAAGTATTATGGCATTGCACACTGACTCACTAAAACGTTGATGCTCTAGAGGCACCTTTACTTTCAATCGAACAATTATACTTATTTCACTCTCATCCTACTTATTTCTGTGGTCCCTAATTCTGTATTGCTTAAGTTCTAAAGACGGGTATTTTAGGCAACAAAGTAAACATTCTGAACTAAATTAAACTGAAAACAAAGACTTAAAATCAATAGGCAATAAAAATGCTAAGTCTGTGAATTAAAAAATAATAGGCAGTAATCCTAATGGTCTTTTGGGAAATAATGTGGGATCCGAGGATAAGTAAGAAGAAACAACTCAGGTTAGGTGTTGAAGCTACAAAGCGACGAAATCCTCTTCCGAGGATGTAGGGGACAATCAGGTCTCCATATATTGCTGAATCCTGCCAGGTACTCAGCATAAACCACACAAGTGATACAATGGACTACAAATCAGTGTTGCTCTGGGTAAGGCCCAAGCTCTCTCTTTGGGGCAGCTCTTCGCAGGTACAGAGATCTTGGGGGGCATGACGACTGGGTTCTTCATTTTGTTCTAGTTGCGATGGACTGCCCCTCCCATAACACTTCCTATAAAAGGCAGTGTCATAGAAACATCACAGCTTTTAGTGGTAGGAATCCTCTAGCTCACCAAAACCAGGTCATAAGCTGTGTACGTAGAAAAAGGACTTCTGCAGTAATTTCAATTTCAGATATGAGTAAATCATGAGATAAAGTACATTTCAGTATGATACATTTCTACTGACAGAGGCTCAGTATACAGTGTCCAGCTGCATATAATCAAACTGGCCTAAAGGAAAGCCACTAGTGAGCTTTTCTGTGCAAGACGCTCCCTACACATGTTCACCATCTTTGTGTTTCTTCATCATTCTCTTAATTTTGTAATTTCCATGATTCTTCAGTATAGAGTAAAACACAACAAATTACCTAAAAAAGATATGAGCTAATCTTAATTAAAAAAAAAAATCATTATCTACACCAAAAACTTCACGTCCCTGGGAACTGTGCTAGACTGACTAAAGACTTAATGGAGCAGGTTGGTAAGTTTTAAGGAAATGTACAAATAAGCCATATGAAAAGCAGGTTTCTGCAACACGCCCTTAATTGGTTTTGCATTGTGGTTCACATACACCACATTTTCTGCGAGTTCTCTGAAAACACCATTCTCTGTGTAGGTTGTTCCACAGAAAGTGCAAAGAAAGTGTATGATGCACACACCTTAAACACCTATGAAAACATTCATTAATGCAAACTGCACCAGGTGTATTTGCTCCCTTTTTATCATCTTGTTCTTCAGGTATCTGAAGAGTTAACTTGATTATGATTTTCTTATTCATTTCAGAGTTAAATGGACTTCAACATTCCATTTTGGAGAAAGAGCCATTACAAATTCTAGGAAGCTGAAGTCACAAGCCTGGGCTGTAATATCTTCCCCAGGGTTATGTTTGGCTATTTGTATTATTCTCTATGGCAAAAAAAAAAGGGCCTAGCTAACCATTCCCTCAGCATTTGTACTCAAAGTCACATGTAGTGCATGAAATGCATCCAAAGTTGTCTTTGATCTAATTTTAGATTCCTTACATCTGCATATTCCAGTGACTTCAGCAGACAATTCCAATTCACACCAGCCCTCTCTCCCCTAAGCTAAGCTGTCCTTCATTCACATTTGTGTCCGTTTCAGCAAAGTCGGTAGTGTTGTCCAGAGCAAAACCTGGCGATAGGTTTCTCTCCAGAGAAAAAGACTGTCTTGTCAGTTTTGAAGAAGACATTCTCAGAGACTGATTTCTTCAAAGCAAAACATTCTGTGCTTTTCCTTTTCTCTCTCCCCCCTTCTTCCTCGGTATCAAATTTCCATTACACAATACTTGGACAAGGCAACATTTGTAACATGGAAAAGATGATGTTGGCTTGGCATAACCACCACTGCTCTAAACATGAACAGATAAAAACAGATAAAAACCACAGCAGTAAGTCTGAAAGAAAGTTAATGCCACCACAAAAGGACAACTGGAACCAACAATGAGATTAGAAGAAAGCTGGACAAATTTAAAACATCAAGCAAAGGGAAAAAACCTGCTGTCAACAAAACAGGAGGTCATTGGGAAGATCATGCAAGTCTGACTTCTGAGGAGTTAGCAACTGCTATTGCTATAAATCTACCCTCTGTTCAAAAAGCATCTGCCAGACCATGACTGTGGTGGCAGCAAATCCAAAGGATTACACATGTTTTCTTGTATTGATGACATAAATGAGAAAGAGAGCAGGGAGAGCAATAGAGATAGGATGTTGCTGATACTACAGTGATTTAATATTACATTTTTAAGCACACCAGGTATAAATGGAAATATGTAGATCAGAATTTATAACCTTCCTGCCACTAAACAAAGAAAGGCCAAGGAGAGCTCAAATGGGACTTGGTATTCTGGAAGGTGCTTCGCTGTAAGACTAATATGCTAACTTGGAAGCTCCCGTGCCTCTGATGACTTTCACCTCACCATGTTAAAACTGAGAGGTATTCAACATTTTAACAACTATGACAAATAAAACAGTGCCTGCACCACACACTTTCATCTGTCTGTGGATAACTAAATCACAAATGACTATCTTGGATTCTATGCAAATTGTGCTTTGCATTAGAAAGACATCAGAACATGACAAATTCTCAAGGCCATTTGACACCACCTTTAACAGATTGATAGAACATGTGTACAGAGTATCCTACAACTACAGCAGATAGAACTACTTAAATGCAGAATATCTGAAGTGCTAACTGCTGCTATAGTTGACTATCTCCCTTAAGAAATATAAATGCATTATGTATGTTAGCTTAGTACTAGTACACGTGCTTGTTTCTGTAAACCTGGTATAATTGATTAAACAGGTAAAACATGAATGACTTTGGTAGGAGTATCTCCAAATAACTTTTTAAGTCTGAATATACAACTATTACATGAGCTAAACAGCAACAGCAAGAAAATCTTAATCTAGACACTACTGCATCCAAACAAATCATAGCTCAGCATTCAGACAGATGAGAGTTAAGGATAGTTCTAGTACCTCTTTGCAAGGTGGCAGGAGCAAGTTAAAACTGGGCTGAATCTACAATTCAGGAGACCTTATTCTTGATTTTTTTCGTTAAGTTATTTTACTATAGTGACTGCAGATTTATACTGCTCAGAAGGTGAACCTGTTGACTACAGAAATGTTACTCAATAATCCTTTTTAAAACTTAGGTTTTAACTGACTTACAGAGTATACTAAAAATCCTAGAGCTATCTAGGATCTAATCTCTCTTCAGCTCATTTTTTTACATCCTACTGAATTCAGCAGATTTACTTGTAATTTAATTCAGAACTTCACATATCACACATTTCTTCTTGTAGATCATGCTCATACACCTAAGCACACATCAGAATTAGCAGCATCTCAGGGTAAGACATACGGACCATGTTAAGTTTCACATGACTAAACTCGCTAGATCTGTATTTTCTACAGGCTGAAAACTGAACATTCAGAGAAGTTCAGAGACACAAGGAAAAGTGTATCAGATCTTATATTACTTGTAAACTTTTAAAAGAAATCTTATATCAAATGTAAACTTTCACATTTGTGACATGAGTGTGAAAATTCTCAGATATGAATAAAAAAATCTTTTTTCTTCTCTGGAGACATAGAAAATTGAGATCTGTATAACAGAAAAATATGATGTATTCTGGAAAAAATAACAGGAAGGCCAAGTATGTACATGAAGATTCTTCATAAAACCTGAATAAGCCTGAAAAGGTCTCAACCTAAACTCCTTGATAAACAGTGGGTATGGAACTTTTTTGGGTGAGATTTCTTCTCACACCAGAAAACAGAGCTAAAGAAAAATACCAGCTTGTATTTTCAACACCAAAACATTTTAAAATATGTAGATCATCCTTTAGTTCACCTATTTTTTTCCTTCTTGTTTTTAATTGCTTTCATTATTCTAAAGCAAAGAGCTTTGCTTTGCTCCCAACAAGAAAGTTTTATAATGCCTACACATGAGATGTAGATACAGTAACACCATCTGCTTTCAAACCTTACGTGGAAAATTCGAAAATATTTGTATTACTCTTAATATTATTTGCTGCTACATGTATTCGTATTATCGCTTCAATACAGGGTTAGTAAAAAAAAAAAAATGTTTTGAAAAAAATCAGCAATGGCAAAACAGGGCCTAGAATGAATAAAAATGACCAGTCAGACAATGTTAAAATATACTAGTCAGGCTTGCAGCTATCAAAAGCTGACCTCTCACACAGAATCCTGGAAATCCTACAGCTTTGCCAACCTGAAAATGCAGAAAAGACAGTGGTGTGATCTACTTACAAACTAGGAGGGCAGTGACAAATAAAGACAGACTTCAGGAACCATTATCTAAGGGGGACCTTAGGCATTGATAGAATGAGGTTAAATTTAAGACACCTGCATATTTCACACAAACCCTTTGCTTTGTGTGTTTTAAACCTTTTCCTAATATCAGTAACATTTTGTTTCAATTATTACTGATTATTAATATTGATGTGTCCCTCAAACCACACTCAGCAGCTCTTCAGCCAGTTGTACATGACATGTATCAAAGACAGTCGCCAGAACGGGTACTACCCTGTCAAAAAACCCACTTGAATGTGAACTGAAGCTTCAGAGCTCCAACAGCCCAAAAAGCATGACCCCAAGGACCTGGAAGAGTCTAACCAGAGGCAACCTAACACAGGGTTTGTGATGCATACCCATAAGCAACCTGCAACCTACCTTGCAGCCTCACTAACAGCAAATTTCTACCAAAAGTTAAGCAGAACTGTGATGAATGAGTAACAGAAATCCTAGTGAATTGGACAGATCTTTCTTCTTGGTCTAGAAACTCCCCACAGATAGTGTCAGACCATGCTGAGGGACAGGTCAAGTGAATTGTTCTTTACAAGAAAACTTGTTAGACAGCAGCTGTGGTAATAAACCTTTAAGCCTCAGCAAATTCCAGTGTCAACAAACAGGTTTTTTCTACATTTAAGAACACTGATAGGTACTTTCACTATCAATGAAGGGGCAACACTCAATCTATTGCTCAATTGTTTTTAAAAGACTGGCTTTCATCTTAATAGAAGGGCTGGGAATTTAGGTATAGTGCAGTAAGAAAGACAGTAAAGTACCTACTGAAACAAGGGTGGCTTATGTAGCTAGTGTTTAGCTACTTTTCAGCCCTAAAACAAAAAGATTAAGTTCAATGTCAGGAAAAATGCACCAGTGATACTTTCTGCTAAGTCATCACAACTAGAAACACATTCCCTGTTGAGCAAAGAGGCAAAGTCACTTCAATCACAGACGGTGCAAGTTAGTGGAGTCCAGTTTTGTATTTAAGTGTGAAAAATGTGCAAGAACTATTAAGATGGTCTCTTAGTAACTGGAAAGTTTTTGGAAGATACAGCAAGTGGCTCACCCACAGACAGAAGTCTACTTAAACTATCAGATTTGCCTTAAATTACTAAAGCAACGCGGACACAGGAAGACAAAGGCTGATGAGAATTTACAACTCTACAGAAGTAGTAGGGATTTGAATCTTATAACGATTAAAACTCAATAAACAATCCCTTTACAAGTACACATTTCCTCAGCTGAGAAGTAAAATCCTTTAAAAAAATATTTCCAGTAACTAGACCAGGCACAGAAACCTCCCTGTTGAAACAATTGTGAAAGGATTTTGGCAAATTTAAACAGAAGTCACTTTTATTAGAAATGACTGAGGTTTTTGTTAGAAAAGTCCTCAATTCAGTTTTGAGGGTTTTAAAAAAAAAAAAATCTGAAATTCTTGCAATAAAACTTGTAATGAAAATAAAGACATGGATTTTTACTGAAATGCCTGCCAGAAAAGAGATGTATTTCTTCAAAAGCTCTACTATACGCAAATTGACTTTAGTATATTATTAACGTCCCATTTTCTACAGTAGATCTGCCTATTTGCTACCTACAATCTGTAAAGTTTTTGTTTCTTTTGTTGTTTTTTTTTAAATCGTTGAAGTAATTTCTGCCCTTAAGTTGTAGTGAAGGAGTGTTTATTTAAGCAGTCATGATGAAAATTCCATAGATGTTGATCCGCTCTTCTAAAAAGAAGAATATCAATACTAAAAAATATATTTTCATTCTATGAGAAAAGGATGATCATCAGTCAACATTACATAAAAGTGTGTGAAAATATAGGTCCAGTGGGATTCAAACCTTCTGTATTCTGTATACAAACACAGATTCCACAGGCAAGGAAACCACAGCACTGGAAAAGTCATCACTCAGACAGTTGTTTGGGAACTCACTGATGTCTCACCAATACGGAGAAAATCTAATATTGAAAAAAATCAAAATTCAACACCTCATATTATTTTATTACACACTGTCATGTGCATAGAAGATTATATTTAGTACTTAATGTAATTTTTTTTTTTTAGCAATAGCATGGTATGCTGTTTCTGGAACACATAACCTTTTTTAAAACTTTAAGCCCAAATATGTCCTGGGAAATACAGAACAAGTGAAATTGTCACAATTGTCAATATTGTTCTTGTATTTTTTTATTATTGTTTTATTTAATATTCTTCTGGGTTAAAAAAAATAGAAGGGGTTGTGTAGAGTTCCAGATGACTGCCTTGGAAAGACTGTTTAACTGAGGACCTGGATGAGGACAGTTTTCTTCTTGCACTGTTCCAGCAGCAAGCTGAAACACTGACTCGATGAGAAAGCTTCAACAGAAGACTGCTGAGCTTCCATACTTACCATGACTTCTACCTATTCCCACGAAATTAATAAATAAAACTCAAAATTAATTCAAGGTTGGTTAACTCTCACACATATTGTATCCGGCCTTGAGTCCTTAGCCTCTGAGGCTATCTTTACACTGAAGTCACTTACATGACCGCAGCCCACGGAGACGTATTACGAAAAGCTTCAGACTAATACTCTCAGGCACCACTAACAAAGTAACTGTGCCATTGAGTCCAAGTACTGACTTCAAAACATATCCGACACTCCAGACTACACTAATCCTTGCAATTTTGAGGCTACACTGCTAACTGTATCCAACTTGTCCAACTTAAAATGAGCGAGAAAGGAGACAAAGCTTCCTAACCAGTATTGCAAATACTGATAGCTTAAGTGTCCAGAAGCTACATAACATCAACTGCAATCTATTGACCAGTTCCATGCAACATATGCATGTATGCGTATAAAAAAAATGTACACACTGGCTAAGCATTTCACGCATGGACAAAGTTAGTTGCAGAGTCACAAAAATACGCTTATCACTTAATTTGCTCTATTTCTTACAGTATAATCTCTGAACATGAAGTCCTTTTTAAAAACATACTTAAAGATTAATGCATTTTTAAACAGTAGGCACTGCTGCCCAAAACAAAAAATGCATCTACTAATACATTGTCATTTCTGATTTTTAAATACTACCCCAGAAATGTACAATTAGAGTCAGCAGCCTTCCAACCACCAGAAATCTGATTTTTAAACAAGCTATGAAAAATACGTATCTGTTATACCTTCAAAGTATAAATATGAAATATTCACACCACGTGATGAAAAAGCATTTGCAAATGACTTCTCTTCCTGTTTTCCATCACTGCCATGTATTTAACTGAAACAAACTAATAAAACTACCATTTTCAGAAGTAATGAAAACATCAATTTGACACGATAATAACTCTGGGCACCTATCATTGATCACATTTCCAAACAAACAATTATATTGTAGTAACATCCAATAATTTGTCTACATGTTTAAGCTCAAACTATGTAATATTATGTGTCAGGCACTCAATGAAGCCTTAGGAGAGAGCTGTGGTTTACTGCACTGTAAAGGTTGGAAGTATGCATGTATCTCAAAGCTGATATGGTCTGTAAATTCATTTCATCAAGAACTTCAATGTTTTTCGTTTGTATTTTCTTAGGCTGATACATTTCTTCTTCTTAAGGAAAACAAAACCCACACTAACCAAAAACCAAACACATCTACTTCCATAGAAACAAATTAGTACTCAGGTGACATTTCACTACTAGGTGGTTGGTATTCTCCTTACATTGTCAGTAGGGGTTTTGGCTTACCTTCTCTGTTTACTCCAGAATTTGAGCTGACACTTGTGGCCACCCAGGTTGTACTCAGTTTAGCAGCTGCCAGACCTTAATCAACTTTCTGCAATGATTTTTCCAGCAGTCTTCCCCGATCCAAAGGATCAGGTTTGGCACTTAATCCCACTGGTAAAATATATCTAGATTTAATCTCTGCAATGACATTTTCCTTGTTGAATGTCATATTGCTAATTTTAAGGTGCTTCACAATTTTTCTGGCTGAAAGACCAGATTCTTTTTTCAAGATATATAGAAGAACAGCCCTTAAGGAAGGGTGCTATGATTATGTTTATTTCCACATTGCTAGGTTTAGCTGGTACAAAAATACCTTCTGGATTTATGCATCTTGTTATGTATTCTTTGAACATTTATTTTGCATGCAAGAATAAATCTAAAAATAAAATGTATACGTAGGAAAGGGTAAGAAAAGGAATAGGCAACATCCTTACAATATTTTGAAAAGTCACCACAGATATCTGAAGAGAGAAATTTCAAGTGTGACTTCCTGGCTTTTCTTGTTCTTAGAACTGACAAAAATAAACATCAATAAACACACTACATTTGTTATTTCCTAATCTTTAGTTTTGTTGTTCTTTAAATGGCCTAGGATCACTGAACAAGTTATAATTAATTAGCATCATGCTGAAGAGTCTTAAGCTACTTCTACATAGGTATAATATTTCTTCACTGGAAAAGTTCTTACACAGTACAGTCAGAATACAACTCCTTTCGTGTTTATATTCAGATCAGGGGTGTGCTTTTGAAGCACACTGTCCAAATGTCCCGTTACTGTGCTTTGCTGCATACTTCCAAAATCTTTTGGACTGCATGACCTGGATGCCTTCTGGAAAAAAATTAAACCAGAAAGTTTAATGCATTCCAGGGAGTGCTATTATGCATTTAGTCCGTAGAACCAGACTACACATAATTTGCAGTAAAATCCTTGAAATACATACAAGATAAACACCAGGTCTTCATCACCATTTCACTCTGCATTGTACTACGTGTTCAGATACGCAGTCTCTTGATTTCCAGAATGAAGAATTAGACCATCCTTACCCTAAGCACCAGAGAGGTGTTACAATGCGACTGCAGACATTCACTTCAAAAGACACCCGAATAGCTCCGAATTTTCAGTTCAGTTTATATCGCTCTTGGTTAAAGATCTGAAATTCTCAAAGCTGGAAATTGAACTATCAGTACTACACACCAATATGTTAGGCTACCAACCTGGTAAAGTAAACCACCTTAATATTTATAACTCTTCATCACCTCTACAAAACAGAGTAAAGAGAGCATCTGACTAAATGAGCAAGACTACTGGAGAGTTCCCACGTTTTTCTCCAGCAAATAGCATGTACCTGCTTGAGAATGAAATGGCAGGAAAAAGGAATCATAGAATTATAGGGTGGAAAAGACCTCTAAGATCATCGAATCCAACCATCCACCCAACACCACCATTCCTATTAAACCATCTCCTGAAGTGCCACATCTACACGTCTTTTAAATGCCTAAATAAAAAAGGAAAAGAGAGAACGCCTCAAGCAGTAACAACAGACCTGTCTGGTCTTAAAGCAAATGGCAGAAACTCTCAAGAGCTCTGTGTCTCAGACAGCGCACAGATTTCAGCTTTGCCAGAATCCCTGTTTTCAGAGAAATGTCAAGGCAGGTGATCCTGATATTACAAAACTACTATATAACCTACATACTCAACAGCTGTTTTCTCTACTGAAGGGGGGTAGGGGGGAAGAGGTGTTTGTGTCCCGTAAAATACACATCTAGATTTTTTTTCTCTCAACACACAACGAAGTTAAAAATCATGCATAAACACCACCATACACACAAGGATCAACTAAACTATTCAATGTCTCTTAATGAGATTCTGGCTGTCAACCACAACATTCCTGACAAGCATCAACCTACCACATACATTAAATAAAACTTCATATTGTTGCCAAGCACACAAGTGTTCTTGTAAATAATGGCCTTTTTTCAATTTGCCTTTCAGTATTTTCTCTCATCCTCTTCCTTCTTATTCATTCAAATACCCCAAATCCCTTCACCATTCTGTTCTCCTTCACTCATGTCCGAATAACACCACCTAAAACCCATATTTATTCCCCTACATCTGTACTAATATTTACTCATCTGAACAACTAAACTACAGCTTATTATCCTACAGTACTGCATGTATAATGCTCTGCAGAAGAACAGACTCAGCAAAGCCCCTCCTTCTGACTTTAAAATCTGTGAAAGTTCATAATAAACTTAGCTTTCTGTTTTACCATTTTTATTAATACTACTAGCCATATTTTTTTCCCCTTTGCTACTAAGACTTTAAAGTTTTTAGCTGTCCAGTTCTATTCGGATATTAAATAAGGTGTTGAAGTGTGAGTAAGAGTGAAAGTTGGGAGATGCAAGATTATAGCAACAGGCTTTGGTTTTCAAAATTACTAGTAATGTTAACGTTATCAACATAGATTCTTATTAGCTCAAAGTAAAAAAATATTTATTTGGGGATAAATGAATATAAAATGCCATTCATGTATGTCTAAAAAAAAAAACCCTGTTGTGCCTGCCTATTTTAATCTTCTAGCATAATTATAAAGACCTCCAATAGTCTGCTTAGCACACACACAGAAAAAAGAGACTGAAATATGACCTGTTCAGAATTAGATAATAACAACATCTCAAGTATATAGCAACACTCCTATCACATTTAGTGTGAACCGAGTTTGCTCTTTCTGTAAGGATGATATTTTGACTACATAATACAGCAGAACATTGAGATGTCTGTCTAATTACAATATCTATATATATTAAAAAGAAATCTCCACTCTGTAATATCTATTTCCATAACTCTCTTCTTTCCTATTAGCTAAACAAACATTGGTTAAACTGTTACAGAATCACAGAATCACAGAATAGTAGGGGTTGGAAGGGACCTCTGTGGGTCATCTAGTCCAACCCCCCTGCCGAAGCAGGGTCACCTACAGCAGGCTGTACAGGACCCCGTCCAGGC
>Ga0065711_1035981_pt1 | contig 21590 bp, 17 predicted proteins | sample Hoacrofraction12_FD_59098 | JGI IMG/M metagenome (GOLD analysis project Ga0065711, IMG submission 59098) | Hoatzin crop microbial communities from Cojedes, Venezuela - Epithelial fraction 12 v2 (version 2) | ecosystem: Host-associated > Birds > Digestive system > Esophagus > Crop | place... | reverse complement strand
CTTTTGGAAGAAGGGGCAGGCAATTCCAGAAGGGTACAGGGATCTTGTTAGGTCATGCAGAGAGAAAATCAGAAAGGCAAAACTCCAGCTAGAACTCAATCTGGCCACTATTGAAAGAGATAACAAATCATGTTTTTATAAATACATTAACAATAACAAAAAGAGAGCGAAGGAGAAGCTCCATTCTTTCTTGGATGCAGGGGAAAACATTTCCACCATGGATGAGGAAAAGGCTAAGGTATTTAGTGCCTTCTTTGCCTCAGTCTTTAATAGTCAGACCAGTTACTCCCAGGATATTCAGCACCCTGTGCTGGAAGATAGGGACAGAGAGCAGAATAAACCTCCCATAATCCAGTATGAAGCATTTAACAACCCGGCTACTCCACCTAGACACTCACAAGTCTATGGGGCTGGATGGGATCTACCCAAGAGTGGAGGATCTTGCCAAGCCTCTCTCCATCATGGACCAGCAGTCCTTGTTAACAAACAACTGGGCTCACCAAGATGATGCTCATCTACAAGAAGGGCCAGAAAGAGGATCCTGGGAACTACAGGCCTGTCAGCCTGACCTCGGTGCCAGGCAAGATTGTGGAGCAATTCATCCTGATTGCGCTCACCAGGCATGGGAAGGACAAACAGGGGATCAGGCCCAGCCAGCATGGGTTCATGGAAGGCAGGCCCTGCTTGGCCTGCCTGATCTCCTGCTATGACCAGATGAACCACCTAGTGGATGAAGGAAAGGCTGTGGATGTCATCTACCTGGACTTTTGATACTGTGTCCCACAGTATTCTCCTAGAGAAGCTGGTGGCTCATGGCTTAGACATGTGTACTCTTCACGGGGTGAAAAACTGTCTGGATGGCCAGGCCCAAAGAGTGGTGCTGAACGGAGCTAGATCCAGCTGGTGGCCAGTCACAAGCAGTGTTCCCCAGGGCTCAGTTCTGTGGTCAGTCTTGTTTAATATCTTTATCAATTACCTGGATGAGGGGATGGAGTGTGTTTGCAGATGACACCAAGCTGGGTGGGAGTGTCGATCCGCTCAGGGGTAGGTTGGCTTTGCAGAAGGATCTGGACAGGTTGAATGGATGGACTGAGGTCAACTGTATGAGGTTTAACAAGGCCAGGTGCCAGGTCCTACACTTGGGTCACAACAACCCCATGCAACGCTACAGGCTTGGGGAGGAGTGGCTGGAAAGCTGCCTAGCAGAAAAGGACCTTGAGGTGTTGGTTGACAGCCAGCTAAACATGAGCCAGCAGTGTGCCCATGTGGCCAAGAAGGACTATAGCAGCATCTTGGCTTGTGTCAGGAATAGTGTGGCCAGCAGGAGTAGGGAAGGGATTGTGCCCCTGTACTACGGCACTGGTGAGGCCACACCTCAAGTACTGTGTTCAGTTTTGGGCCCCTCACTACAATAAGGACATTGAGGTGCTGGAGCATGTCCAGAGAAGGGCAACGAGACTGGTGAAGCGTCTAGAGAACAAGTCTTATGAGAACTGGCTGAGGGAACTGGGGTTGTTTAGTCTGGAGAAGAGGAGGCTGAGGGAAAGACTTATCATTCTCCACAACTACCTGAAAGGAGATTGTAGTGAGGCAGGTGTTGGTCTCTTCTCCCAAGTAACTAGTAATAGGACAAGAAGAAATGGCCTCAAGTTGCAGTGGAGGAGGTTTAGTTTGGATATTAGGAGAAATTTCTTTACTGAAAGAGTGGTCAGGCATTGGAACAGGCTGCCCAGGGAAGTGGTGGAGTCACCATTCCTGAAGGTGTTCAAAAAATGTTTCGATGTGGCAATTAGGGACATGTTCTAGCCGTGTTCTGTTAACTTTTGGACTCAATGTTCCTAGGGGTCTTTTCCAACCTTAATGATTCTATGATTCAATTATTCTAAATTAAATCTCTGATAAATTCTGTAAAAGAACCTACTTCTAGACTAAAGATTGAACATCTTACCCTGGAAAGTCTTTTCCACATGACTAGAGGACACATACATGGATTGCTATGAGCATGGCAATTACCTCTTGCTGCATGGTTTGGAACATGCTAAAATGGCATTTCTCTATTGTGTCCTGCACCAAGATGGAGACAATTCCCCCTTAAATCCTGTATGACAGAGAGTTACCCCAAGCAGACTTTTGGTGGTTGTATTCAGCAAAAGACTTGTGTTCTGATGTTCTTCTGTTACTGTTGTATCTGAAAGATAGAGTTAGAAGCAACACTTCCGAATTCTGCCCGAAGAGAGAAATCAGAGGAAAAGAGACTTTAAATCTATATTAACACTCCTCCCATGTTTTTTGGAATTAAAGACAGGTGTTGTGCTTTCTGGAACAAGTAACCCAGGGATGGAATCGCCAGCTTTAGAGCTACCCAAAACCTACATGACCAAGGCTTCAAGTAACCTAAACTGAATTTGAGTTTGGACTAAACTTCAAAGCTGGCCCTGCTATGAGTGGAGGTTGGTTCTGATGGCATCCAGAGGTCCCTTCCAAACTAAATTATTCATGACTCTAAATGTATTTTCTGGGTGGTACAAATATTACATTCTTTTAACATACACTTTATATATGTCAAGCTTAGTAATTCCTGGCTCAGTTAGAAAAGTCCCTGTGATTAACTAAGAACTGGCTGGGGAGCTATCTCAGGCCTTCCCTAAACAGATCAGGCAGTTTGAGTCCTTAACAGATCTCTTTTTTCTTCTCACAGCTGCTATTCCAGGCATTAGAATTAAATTGTAACTCACAAAAGAGTTAAAAAATAGAAAAGAGAATTTTAAATGGTGTTCTATTTTCTAGCCACTACTAGTTGTTTGTCTAATAATTATTTCTCCCTCAAGGAAACAGCTGCCTTACAGCTGATGTCATAAATTTACCAGTTTTCCAGTTGCTCATGAAGTGTTCAGAGAGAAGATGAGAGGAAAAAACTAAGAATAATTTGGAAAATATCCTTATAGAATACATCAAATCATTCTTGTAGTTTGACCATACAAAATAAAAGAGTACAAAAACTTTCCTTTCTTTCTTCTTTTTTAGCATCTGACTGTCTTAAAGAACTAATTAATTTACCAATTCCTTCCTTCAACCTCAGCATAAAAATGCCTTTTATACTTTTTTCTGACAGGATGGACTTGGCTCTTTATCTCAGCTATAGACTGGAAACCTTTTATTTTTGTGACTTTAATTACAGAGCAACTGAATTTCTCCTTGCTTCCCTACTAAATGACTACTGAATGGCTTTGTCTGGGTATGAACCTTATCTGCTCCTTTCCTTACTCATGCTTAATCAATCACTGCCTGAGTGTAAATGCTGAGGATGGCATGTGTATCAATCATTCTGCTGGTGCTTAGCGACATGGGCTCTGAAATGCTGGAGGAAGAAAACAAGTGACATCAAAGTAATATATATTTTATGGTCTCTGTCTTTGACAAATATCAATTACCTGTACAACTGTTGCTCTCTAGTTTATGGTATCTCCTGGGGTCAGACCTTTTTCTCCATTAGAGTGAAGTAGGGTGAAATTCCACTCAACTTTCAACAAGATTAAATTAAATCAGTGCTTGGGGGAGAGGAGGGATGCAAGAAGTGATTATGAACTGCAATATTTTACTGTTAAAGTTAAAACCAAAAGCAATGCTCTCAACTCTGCATGATGTGTCTGCTCTGCTCTTAGCAAACCAGACAAATGAAACAGTGGACCTCCTGAAAAACCATGCAGAAATTCCTCCTCCTTTCCCTCTACATTGGCCTGCCAGATTCCAGTGTTCTAGCACTCTCAATAGAGTGCATATATGTTGGATTTTTACCATTAATTTTCCTTCCTATTACCATTGTAACTGCTTTTCTATCACATGGTTATAAAAAGCACATTCATAATCTCATATCATCTAAACTGCAGAGTCGGTTCTTTTGCAAACGTAATTTGTAAGATTAAACTAGTGGGTGAATTTTGCACGGAAGAAGTCTCCAAGCACTAGTTCTCCACAAGTCCAACATTTGCAGTCACAACTGCTTAGGTAAAGAAATGGTTACGTTTGTAAGCAAGAATTGCAACATGGAATATCTGATGAATGAAATAATTTAATTTGTAATTGTCATACATCCTGTTTGGGGAACAAATGTTTACTTTTGTTGAGTATCATCCTAATTATTTGATTCATTTCTATCTTTCCAAACATTTGTTATCATTTCAGCCTTGGAAAGTCTCCTAATAATTGCCCTTTGAGGTCAATGCAGACTGTCACATAGCAAACTGAATAGTACTGGACCCAGAATGACTTTTAAAGAACATTCGCAAATATCAGTTTGGTGTTTGGGTCTTTAAGTGCTTTCTTTAACCAATTTCATATGCTTCTGACTTGTGAACCTTTAATTTTCATATGCCGTTCCCTGTGAAACTAGCTAAAATGTCTTGCTAACATCAATAATCCACGGTTGTTGCAATTATAATATAAATTATAAAGTTTTGTATCACACTTCCTTTTTATTACTCACTAAGGACATTATTTTTTATCAAAGAAAGAATTTAAGTCTACTTGTAAGTGAAGTATTTTATCCTGAAGACCAGAAAGTGACTTGTGCAATTGCTTATTCCAGTGAAGACCCTCTGTACTCACGGGATGTCCTTAGGCACTGCAGATTGCCCACTTGAAAAAACAAATTTAGACTGAATCAGTCATTCATATGCTTTGTTTCAGAGACTGACTGCAAAACTTTGCCTTTTTTTGGACATGATTTGTGAAATATGTCAGGTGATATTATTAGAGCTGCGAAGCTCTAATAATATACAAGCTTTTATGTTTTTTTGACATGCATACCTGTTAAGCATTTGTTTTCTCAGAATATTTTATCTAGTGACTGCAATGCAAAGCTCTTATAGCTGTATATTCACTGTTTCTCCTCTTCCTCTTGGTTTTCTTTCTTTGGGGGCTTGTCCTAAATCCATCAGTTATTTCATTCTGTCATTCACTTGTGCTACTTCTTTCCATCTGCTCAGTGTATCATTCATTAGGATATCTCATTGCCATGTGGTTTTCCACATCGTACTCATTCAGCAACAAAAGTCTTCTTCTCCATCCACATTATGCATTGGTAGAAGTTTTCCCATCAGCCTTCCCAGCAGATGGCTTTTGGTCTGTAGCATTTCCTCACAATTTTTTTGAATGCCAAGGTTTGCTAACCTCTTGGCAACCTCCCTTTGACTGGACTATGGCTGTTACTGGTGTTGGTGGTTGTGTTCCTTCTCCCATCTATCCCCCTTTATTTTGTTTAAATTAAATAAAAGGTGAACAATTAGCTGGATCTGGTAGCTGCAGACTGAAAATGCACTGTCTAGCACAACTGGGAGAAATGCTCGTCCCCTTCCACAAGCAAATATTGGCTTATTTCAAGTTTTACTCACTGCTGGAATAAAATTAACAAAAAGAAGATGCACATAAAATGTAGGAAAGAATTTGTATTTTTATTTCCTTAGAGCCTCTTCTGATATGACTCTGCCTCATTGTTCCCGCTAACATGACATGGTTTGGCCATGTATTTCTTTTCTCATGTCCTTGCTTTTATCTTTGCCAACATGGAGGATTTATTGATTTGACTGAAAACAACAAACACAAGATTTTAGCTCAGCATGAAATGGTTTCATCTGCCTTGAGAAAGAGCACAGCTCTCAGCCTTTTCCCACAAAAAGAATTCCCCTCTGGGACTTCATTCTGGCCAGCCGTATGTAGATTCATAATGTATCATGTATGAAACTATCAGCAGCCTGCACTTGGAAGAAAGGACATTATCTTTGCAAGAAGGAAGCTGAGTGATGTTTGTATTCCAGTGATGCTGGGAGAGGCAGGGCCACAATGGTGATCTAAGCCCAGAATTATACACTAGACATTGGTTTATTGCAAAAAAAAGAAAAGCACACAGCCATCCCAGAAAGTCTTGTTCTGCGGCTGCTCATTTCTGTAAGTCAGGTATGCTTTCAATATATCAGTCTTCGTTTGAAAAGATCACCTATGCACAGGCAAAAGTTAACATTGTCATGTCTGTCTGTGCTTACAACCCTGCAAGTACTTTATGAATGTTAGTGATGCCTCAGTGTTGAATTTTGACATTAGTTTCTTTTCAAGTTCAGTCTGGATACCTTATGTAAACTTGTGCAATAATCTGCAGCAGAGTAAGAAATGTGTCCCAGATGTGTCTGATCCTAAGTGAACACCCGTTCCTCTAAGACATCCTTCCAATCTGGAAAGAGGAGAGTTTGCCCTCCACAATCTTTGACAATGAAAAAAGGGCGAAACATACCATCCACAAGTAAATATACCACATTTCTTAGTTCTCCTATGAAACACTTAACTCTGAACAAAGTCATGTTCTGAGAAGCAACTGCCTCGATTAAAGAGTATTTTCTTCCACAATTCACAACTATGCCTCTTTCCCCACTGTGAAAATAAACCAAATTTTCCCACTTCTCTCATGAGATCTTTGGATGATGACAACAGACTGTTCTGTAAACATCTGTTCCAGTGCCTGGTGAATTGAAAGAATTTGGAGGTACTTCAGTGACAATATCTACATTCAGAATATGAAAATCACAAACATATTCTTAAGGTAAAACTGAGAGTGAAAAAGAAATTCAACTCAGAGAGTGGAAGTAAATTAGTTTCTGTGGTAGCTGCACTACAGCTGTTGTAGATGCAGCAAAATTAAAGTCTGAATTACAATTTTCTGTACTTGTACTTTGTTTTCATTAGGATTTATGTTTGCTTTGCTGAGTTTGTTTTAAGTAGCTGCACATGTATGGAATGAAAATGTACTGTTCATTTGGTTTGCCTAACGTGTTTAGTCAGTCTGCTGAAGAATCTCCAGCAGCGTTTCTGAAGTTAAAAGGAGGAAAGCAAATATTAACAAAGGATATTTTTTCCAACTTTTTTCTAAAACAACTTGAATAATCATGATTTAGTTTAAAGCATTTCTTTGTCACTCATTCCATTGTTTTGTTTCCCTGATGGTTTGTACATCCTGAGCCTCCATCCTTTGTGAGTTCTTCTGAATAGTGGTGTTGGTCTGATACTGCTTCCACAATCTTCTAGGTAAAGCGAACAAAGCAGAGACTCTTTCTGGGTTCCTCACACTGTTATTGCTTCATTATCTACAGAGATCGGGGGAAATAAGAGCTCACAGTTGCTTACAACATGATGAACCTCCATTTCTTCAGCCCCCTTACTAAGGATACCTACATCTGCAGCTGCATTCCCCTGAAGAAAGCTGGAAATAGTATCTGAAACGAAGAAAACAGACTTGTTCCTTGTTTGTATTCCCACACCATATGCTTCGTGCTGTAGGTAGGATGGAACTAGGAGATCTGGCAGCAAAAGAGCTAATTCCTAAGAGAAGCTTTGTGCAATTATGTCACAGAAAGGCTGGACAGTCAGTGGGACAACACTGATGTTTCTGGCTTCCGTTCTGGGCTATCACGTAACTACTCTGTCTCCAGTACAAAGCAGTTCAAGCTGGCTTAGACACAAGCGGGACATTTTCCATGTAAATATTTTTCTTGCATCTGTGCCCCAATTTGCCCTCAAGCCAACTATGACTATCAGCAGTAGTGCACGGATGACCCACACCACCTTGAGCAAACACCACCCGTTAGCCCAACCATAGAAAGGCTGAATTTTATTTTTCAGTAGGTGCTTTGGTGGCATGAGAACATGAGCCCTCCCCATCTACTGTTAGCTTTGTTTCCTACTTCTGCTATGTCCTTTGATATTGTGTATTTGCCAGAAGACACAGATTTAATGCCAGAGCTCTGGTCCTTTTCTTGTTCTCCACGTAACCTCTCATTTCCAGGTGTTGAAAGGCCATGTATTTCACTGTTCACCAGCATGAATCAGCAGGGTCTCTCTCTCAGCGTTGGCACAGGGTGGGGAGAGAAGGGAAAATGGTCTTTGCACTGGCTAACATAGGACACCTCTGCAGGCTAGTCTTGCTGCATTGCCTGCTTGTAGCACGTAATCTGACAGGCCAAAAGGCAAATGAGTGGCAGAATCTATTCTGGGTGTCCTGAACAGCCCACTGTGGTATCTGTCAGCTCTCCGTAGGCTCTAGGCCTAGGCAGATGAGCCTCCAAATTAGTGCTCATACATCAGCTCCTTGAATGGAAAATGCCTCTCGTGTTCATCATGAGTAACACTTCTCACACATATATTGCCACCCCTTTGTCTTATCCTTTAACTAGCATTGTCAGTCTGTTTCTGTGGCATTGAGTAAAGGTGTAGGGCATTACCCACCTGGCAGGTTTAGGTGATCTGAGGTCAGACTGGAAAATCCTACCTTTCAAGCACCGAGAAAGTTTCAATATAAATAATAAACCTGTACTTTTCTCTTACAAATGATCAGCCTTCCTTTTTATTCTTTCTTTTAAATTTATTAGCAAAAGTCAAGCTGTGCAGCAAAAGTGAGTTCTGAGGTACTCTCTATATTGAGAAAAAGCGTTTAAAATCAACCTGATGCTTCCTGCTTACACAGTCAGCATTGTGCCTAGCTGGTACACGTGGGAAAGTACCTTCAGAGAAGCTAATTAGGGGGTTATCTGTGCATGGACAACTTGGCACTCTGGAGTACTCTCCGAGACGAATCTATAGGGTGGATAGTTGAATTCAAATGTTCTCCAAAGTGCCAAAAACCAATTAGTGCTGGATGTCAGCACAAACAACTATGAAATACTTTCCAGAACGCAATGGGATTTTTACCACAGAACCTAGCAGCGCTAAATCTGTTATAATCTTATTCATACAAATTAAAAAGTAAGCTGGCCTGATCTGAATCCTTCTGTTAGCCCCAGTGTGTATTACACATGGATAACACCACATTAAAAAAGCCTGGCAGAGCAGAAAGGGTAGTTTTAAACTACTGCCATACAAAGAAATTACCTCACCGTACTGTTTAAAAAAACAGAAAGTGTCAGACAGGATCTTAAGTACTACTTTCCTCAAAAGCCACTCAGAAGTATGACTCACTATTATAGTTACATTACTTCTTTGCCATATTTGGAGGGATACCATACATGCAAAAGAAGCAAAACGACCAGATGTACCAACTGCTGCTCTTTTGCCATTAGAAAAGAGACAAAATATCTGCTGCTGGCTTCCTCTATATACTAAAAGTCACAATTTGGAGAGAGGCGTGCTCTCTGAGAGGGGGTGGCTCTTCTCCACCAAAGTCAGTGCTGAAGTACATTTTGTTCAAATTAAGACCTGGCTTCTGTTTTAAGGTGTAACAGCACAGTTTCTATCTAGTCAATAGAAGTCCATTTAGTGTTTCTCAGTTCCTCTCACCTATTATATATAAAACCCAAATGAAAGGATCATAAATAAAACAGATATAGTCAAAAGAAGTATTTAAATTTAGTGAATTGTTTGTCTGAGGAACAGCCTTGAGTCAGAAAACTGAATCTACTGTAACCCTCTATCAAAGGTTATAGTCTGAGGTTTTTTGCCCTTCAGCAGGAGACCCTGCTGCTATTTAAAACAAAATGACATTTTAGTATTTCCTTAGAACATTAGAAGAAACAGATAAATGTAATCAGTGTGTTAACACAGTTTTTTTCTGGCTCTTGATACCTTGTTGATGGTTTTAAGGTGATATCCTTATATTATAGAAGTAGCAGTGAACCAGGAGGTAACATTTCATGATGCTGCCAGGCAGCTTCCTTCTTTGTCGGCACGTTTGTTTACTTGAAAAAGGCACGGGAGTGTGCTGAGATAGGAAAGGAACTGAAGGTGAAACACAAGAAGAGCGCTTTGCTTGCTTCATCCAAAACCAATTTACCTTCCACCTTCCATAGTTTCACAGAAGAGAGAACATCTCTCCAGGGCTCCCCTGAATTTGCGTGTTAGCTGCAGCCGCCATCATATGTTGGCGCAGTAGCTACACCAGCAGCACTGGCAGCTTCTTCATTTCGTGTGTCTGCAAGGGGATACGCGCCCGGTGGCAGTGGGAACTCTGGAAAGCTCCTTCCAATTTCAGGTCTTTCCTGTATTCACTACTTTTTCTCAGATATTTGTTTAGTTAGATTAGCTTTTAACAGAAGTACAAATTCTGTTTCAAGTTAGCCCAGACATGCCTGCTTTTATAAATAAGTCATTCTAAATGCAGTGTTTGAATTTTCACAATTCTTAAAGCGATTCTTTAGCACAAGCAATCCCCACAGACATACAAACAGTTCTTAAAAATTCAGAAGAGGAGAGCGTTGTCTATCTTATTTTTGAATGTCTGTTGCATAAATAATGCCTTCTAGCCAGCTAATCCTCAAGTGAATACAAACATTCTGTACTGAAGCAGGTTTTCATTTAATAAATATTGAGAATATTAACATTGTATTAATAATAATAGTAACAATGACAAAAATAATACTAATATAGCTTTTATAGTTGTAAAAAATATTTTTGAAAGATGGGTATATCTTCTCCTAAAAGTTTCCTAAAATATTCATTGCATTTGTAAACACAGCCATTTTCCTATGAGAGTATTCTTAAGTCCTCGGTAAGGCTCTAACTGATTCTTTTTTATTGTTTTGGAAAAAGAGATGGGAAAGTGGAAAAGAAGGACCTCTCTCTCTCAGGTTTGGATGGCGTTGAAAATCTGAGTGCTGGCCCCTTAGAGATTCCCTGAAAATGATTTCTTTGTGTTCATTAAGAAGGAAGCAAGGCTTTTCGCAAGAGTATCTTTCTTTTCATTTAACTGTTCTTGCATGTTCTCAACAGTTCTTTAGTAGCTCCACTCAAAGTTCACAATTTAAAAGCCTAATGAAACACTCTTTATAGGAATTTTTAATAGTTAGCATTCAGTGCTGTCTTTCCAACATGATACTAAAATATTTGGACCATTATAGCATACGAGAAATTCTGAAACCACATTCCAGAGTCCACAGCTGGACCTAGAACTAATAAATAAGGATCTGCAGATAGGAAAGACTTCTCCTGAAATCTGCTTGCACTGGAAACATAGGGGAGCACATACTTTGTACAGGTTTCATTAATTAGTCTGAACAATTTAGTTCGAAAAGCAAGCAAATTATAAATAAATATGGACTGTTTTCTCCCAGTATCATTTATACATAGGTATTCCTTCAAATTTACTAAAAGCCCATGAGAATCCATAGCAATCTGAACTTAATTGAAAAAATTTTTGCAATTACTCTTCTGGCAGCAATATTAAGCTTCATAATTTGCAAACCCTCCTAATTTGCAAATTCTCACAGCGCAAAGAGACCAGGATTCGGTTCTTTGTAAAATCTCAACTCAGTTCCTTGGCGTTAATATCTACATCACTCTTCTAGTGCATGGTCATATACTGCTTTGTCCATTCTACTTCAGCTACACCAGGGCACAGAAAAAATGATGCTTAATTACTGGTGAGCCGCTTGCCTTTTTTCATTTTGCAGAGTATGGCCCCAGGTCTTGGTTACTGCACAACATCCAAGACCTGCTAAAAGACAGAAATATTAACTTCTTCATAGGCTATTCCGTTACAGTTGTTACTGTTATCTCTGAATATTCCCACAAAACTTCTGAGAGTTTATTATGCTCACTTTTTGGCTGGAGAACCAAGGCATGGATGCATTAAGGTGAAAAATAACCATTAATTTAAAGTGGCCAGCTTGAGACTCTAGGAGCCTAACTTTTCAGAACACCAACACAACAAAGCAATGTGTGTTCAAGATCCCACAGCACAGACTTCTCACTGCGAGTAGTACCAGTGATGAAAAAATAAATAAAATCCTATCTCCTAGAACAGATGCTTCTCTTGAAACCACACTTTTTGCAAACATGGTTCTATTTCAGTACTCACTGAAATTCTGTCTTGAGAGGAGGATTGAATTTTGAGAACGTCGAGCGCCTAATTTGAGGTTTGATTTTTTTATGGTACTTCAAAGTTTTAAAAAGATTACGTACTTCTTTTATGATAATACAATCTAGAATTTAACTACTCTGTTTAGACTATCTGAAATTGCTTGTTTAATAAAAATTGGTGCACCGGAAATTATCTAATCTGAGGAATATACGCTGATTTGGAACAAACTCATATTTCAAAATCTTCAAATCCTTTAAACAATAGAACTTCTTTCAGTCTGAGTTGTGAGTACTTGGCACTTCTGCAAATCAAACAGCATGGTCCCAGCTGTACTGATGCCTATCAGAGATAATAAACACAGCCAGAGAACACCTGTGAGAAGTTTGGGTGAATGACTTGCCCAAGATCACACTGAGAAATTTTTGGCAGATATGTATTTAGAATCCAGTCTCTTGGGTGGCTTTCAACAGCCTCAGCCAGGAGACCATTATTCATTCTCTTTCTCCAATTCCTTTTCCATTCTCTACACACCTTTCAGCTTTTGCTACAAATGAAGAAAGGAACCTTCAGAAAATATGCCTATTTCATCACACACCTCTAATTTATGCCAAAAAATGAATTCAGTGTGTAAGGAGACACTGGAATCTATGGGAAAAGAGAAAATGTAATCACACAGTTTAAATTCTTTTTGTGCTGCTCACATATGGGGATGATATCCTCAGTGAGCCAGGGAAACATGGTTTAGATAAAACTATTGAAAAGCAGATGGAAAACTTATTAGAAAACTGGGTCCATCATCTGGAGTTTAAAGAAAGGTGCAGTTCAGTGCAGCCAAGTGCCAACTGAAGTAGGATCAATCAGTTATAAAAATATAAAGTACGGAATGGTCCAGACTCAAGTCATTGGACCCTCATCCCAGTTCAACATCAACCTGCACTCCCCAGACTTCCCATCCTGACTCCAGTTTGATGGCCTAGACATTCCCGCTTCACTGATATCCAAGGTCCCCATCACAGGCTTGCCCCATAGTGCCAGCAGGAAGGTTGTTGATCAGCTGCTGCCTTTTCCATCATATTGGCCCAGTATTTTGTCCTTCCCTGCATGCTTACCATTTCCCCCAGCATAGGCTGGATGTCATCAGATTTGCTGGCAAGCAAATAGTATACCCCTCACGAAAAAGCTATTGCTCTTTCCAAACAAGATTTCAAGTTCTTACTCCAAAATAAGAAGTGAGTGGAGTATTACAAGTAAAGCCATCATATTGTTCATATACAAGGGAAAAAAAAATCTGAATTTTTCTCTGACCTCAGTTCCAAATGTCCCAAGGTTGTTTTGTCTGAAGCAGGTTCTGAACGGACATTTCAGCTCATGTATAACCAAACATACGAACAACTGAATTGGAAGGTAACTTCAAAGCTATCCAGTGCTTCTAGCAAAATTTATAGTACCTTCATATCATGCTCTCTTTTCCCACTTCTGAGTTTCTTAAAGAGGTATTTCTAACCTTGGTATATTATAAGTAATTTAAAGACATGGGAGACAGATGTTCATAAGCAATTAGTAAATGTGGGTTGAAAACAGTGTGACACGGATGGACATGTTGGAGATAGAAACTGGCAATTCTACAATTAAATTATTTATCTGTGATTCCTCTTAGCTTACTCTCTCTTCCTCACGGTAGAACGTAAAATGTCTTTTCTCCCCCACCTTATTCATTCCTGAAAGACTTTCCTGAGCTGGTATCCCTCTATACATATGTCTGCAGCAGGAATTAAAACAGGTAATATTCACATCAGGAAGAATCAGCAGGACCCAGCGGAACAGTGCAGTCCCTTTAATTGAGGTAACATTGTAAAATGACTAATTCTTGGTCTTAATGTCTTGTTGAATACATATCTGTTTAGTGGTTTCTTTTTCCTTCTTGTAGCTGCTGCATGACAGAGAATGCACTTCGGTTTCTATGTAATTTACAGACTGGACACCAAGTGAATGTTAATATGTCACTGCAGTTCACCACTCATAGTTCAGTTTCTTCAAACGCAGGCCCTTCCAAAAATAAATGTAGCTTCTCATATATCATGTTTGCAGTTTTATGGTGCATCCCAAGGCTTTCTGAAATAATGGTAGTATGTTATTCCTCAGCCGTCGTCTTATCCTTGATGGTTTCCCATGAACTGAAAAATGTTTGCATAAGTAATAAATTTGCTTATTTTTCCCATGCGTTTCTGAGTACTTCTGGCTGCTCTGTATACTTTCTGGATAAAGTGGCCTATCAATTTAAATGGCTTCTAATCTCTATTATTCACTCACTTTGCAGTTAACTTATGATCATATTCTTCATATGGAAGTCCTTGGAAGCCTAGTCACTGATTTATGAAACTTTAGCCTTTATCTTCAGCTGGAAAAAATATACAATAAATGTTTAGTATTTATAAATCTTTGGTAACATCATAACAGTGATAAAGACAATGTTTTTATCAGCCTTTGTCTCCCATACACATACTTCACCAAAATAATGTGTGCTTTCCAGTCCCTTAGTGCAATAGCAATTTTGTCTTTGGGAAAATATCATCGGCTTTCGTTATGCAGGTTCAGTACCATCCTCTAGTGAATCTGCCACTCTTACAAAGCTATATATCTGAATATCATAATGAATATGTATCTCTGTCAGAAATTTGCTTTTGTTATGCAAGCAAAAGAACCTGGTGTCGGATATTATTTTTGTGCTGTATAATGACTTAAAACAGCATATAAAGTACTTGTAACACTAACTACATGGCATTGTTCATTACCAGAAAAGGTTTTGTACTCACTCAAAAGGAAACTGATTCTCTCATTCAGAAAATCTGCATGCTCAGGTGGATAATTAAAGCTGGGAAAGGTGCAATATTGGACATTTGTTTTATAGCTAATCTGATAGGACCATGTATACTTAATATTTGAAAGGCAGATTGTGTAGTGCCTTTTTCATCATCTTCAAACTACTCAAGGATGCTGTAATCCTCTTCTAAAAGACAGTAACTGGAGTAGATCAAAGTCCCTGTACCAGTGAAGCTAGAAATTACATCAAGACATAGTATTTTTAGAAGAAACTCAAACTACATAGACAAAGTTTCTTTTTTTTTATTTCCTAGGCTATTTAAACATTTTTTATATTTTTAATATTACTCTTACCTTCTTTCTTCCACTCATCCACAAATACATCAGGAATGGCAATGGAAAAATAGCTTTACATGAATACATTAGTATTTACATACAATAGTATTTACATGAATATAGGGCAAAGATTTCCCTCTTTAAGAGGTATAGTCTTCTATGAACTGATGAACCACTCTTTGCAGACAAGATAAAAACTCAGTATAAATGAACAAGTCCTAGCTAATGTTACATCAGGAGAGACTGTTCAGTGCCCTCAAGTTTAAACTGTGATGGGAGTATTGACTGTGACGACAAACCCTGGTGAACACAGTAGCAGTTCAGGCACATGGGGATTAGGCAGCAAAAAGGAGAACTCCTTTGCGAGTTGGCCAGACTTGAAGTCTGATCAGGACGTGCATGCATACCAGAGCAGATGGAAGTAAGGAAGCAGCAGCTGGTATCCGTGACTTATTTTCATTCACTGGGAAGCACAACAATATATATTTAACTTTCTAACTAGCTGCTGTTTCCACCAAACTCAGGAGGAGACAGGAGGTAGCCCTGTGGCTGGCAGGCTGTCTCTGAATCTGGCCCACCGTGGTGTGCCTCCTGGGATGGGTAATTTATGACTTGTCCTTGGCTCAGTGCTGTGTCCATCAAATGCCCATTTAAGAGAAGCAAATCAAACATGTTGTAGTGAAAACTGATGTAAACGTTTCATTGCAGCTTAATCTTATTTCATGTCTTAATCTACTCTTCCTTAGTATGTTTGTCTGATTACATTGCAGAGCAAGAGTGTAGACTCTCTTGGGGTAATTGTCTGGGTTACATTTTTTTAAAGTCCTATTCAATTCAGGGCAGTCTCAACTTCATAAACCATCTGAATGGCTTTCCTCAGCTTGATTCTCCTCAGGGCTTTTACCTCCTTGGAGTAGTTATAAAGCAAAGTTATTTTAAGGGGAAAAAGCCCAAGAAACAGAGAAAACAACGAAAAAAAATTAAAGAAAAAGACTTGTCAGTTTACTTTAAGTGAGTAACTGGGTATAATGCTATCCAAGTTAATTGGGCTGAAATATCACTCACGCAATACTTGCCTAATGTTTTGAAATTCCTTGCTACAGGAGTTTGTGAATGCATGGGCTGAAAAAGCAACCAGACAAAGCTGTGAGAGAAGAATCCTACCAAGACTTTTAAACCCAAAGACATGTCTGTCCCAGGAAGACCCTGACAAGACGCTTGCTGGAGGCTGAGAGGGTGTGATGGGAAAGTAATGTTACATGTTGGCCTCACCTTTGTGCTCTAACCAAGGCATCTACTATTCACCATTACCAGCTGCAGGAACGCCAGGGCAGCTGGCCCTCTGGGCAGAGTCAGTACAGGTGGTATCATGGGGTCAGGCAAACAAACATACAAACATACAGAGAGAGAGAATATTGGGTTGATTCAAAATAAAACCAAGAATTAAAAAAGCACATCATAGTCTTCACTTTCAAGGTCTCTGGTGACTGGCCAAACAATAAGCGCAGGAATGAATCATTGGTGGAAGTAGGAAGACTTAAAAAGAAGAAAAATCTCCAGACAAACTTGATTCTTTTTTTTTTGTTTAAGAAAATTGGTAGCAAACCTGGAAGGGTCTATGAAAACTGTTTAGGTTTGTTATTATTCAAGTCATGTCTGAAAATTAATTCATATCCACTCTGTGTAAGTTCTCTGTCATATAACTGAAAACCCTTTACACAAAGGGACTTGACAGGAAGGAATGTAATGTGAGGGGAAACACGTGCGTTGGGAATAAGGCAAGTTAGCTTAGTGATTTAGGAACAGAACAAATAAAAACCTTAATGAAATTCACTCAAAACAAATGGACAGAAATTAAAAATACCTGTGAGAGCAGAGGAATAATACAAAGGGAACTAGAGATATCCAAAATGGGAGAAAACAAAATAAGATCCAAATAGAAAAACTAAGACGTAATACAATGAGAAATTAGCTGAAACTCAGCTATTCAGTCAAGGAAAAGAGAAATCTGGAGACAAGAGTAGCATACTGCAGAGGAAAAGAGGGGTGCTGAACTGAACTCCAACTAACTAAAAAAGTCTGTTACTTTTTCTCAGTCTGACTCTAAATTTTCATTTTGAAATTTAGTTGGACGTTGTCTTGGACTAAAACTGAACTAAATGAAATATTTCTTCCCAGTGTTCAAAATGTTTCAACTAAAACCTGACATGGAACAGTGAACTTTTTAACCTTTAAAACAGGTTTACAGTAAGCTGAACATGAGTTATTTCCCTCAAGTACAGTATTTATTTTTCTCTGTAGTGATCAAGTTGTGTTTGTGGAACCATATCAACAGTATCTGTTGAGATGGGAAGACCTTGGCTTTAAGTAATCAGCCTGCATGTTTTCTTGTTTACTGCAGAATCAGCACATGACTAGTAGGAGGTACACAGAAATCAAAACAATACAAAGCCAAAAAAAAAATCAAGAAGACTTGCAGCTTCAGAGCACATTGCCTTTATTTGCCTAGCTTACTTGCAGGCCTTCCTGATAGGACTCGCTGAAGCTGACTCAGCAGCACAAAGTCCAGGGGGAACCTGAGGTGTCTTCACACCCACTGAGTCTTTCATCAGCTACATTTACTATTTTCAACATTTGTGTTTTCTTAGCTCACTGTGGAGTTTGTCTGTATTCATTGCAAGAGGGTTTTCCCACACTCCAGACCTGATCATCGCCAAGCAAGAAAATGGCAGCTGAGCCAACACAGGAATGTGCAGTACATTAAAAATCCCCCTGCACTCAAGGAATGAGGAGGCCAGCATCTGCCTTCCACATTCCTTGTAGCATGCTCCTCTACCACTCCACCAAAGTGTCACAGCACATCCTCTGACGTAAGCTCAGTGTGAGTTCATGGATCAGAGGAGAGGAAGAGAGTGAAGGAAAACTTTGCCTCATGTTGACAAGAGGGCTGTATCAAACAGGAGAGGACATTGTGGTCCACATCCCTATCCAGCCACCTTTCACAATATCCTCTATTAAGGCCTGATGATGCCTGAGGCTGGATTCCAAATTCCAGCAAGATCAGAGTGATAGGAGAACAGAGGGTTTGCCAGTAAACATGGAGCCCAACGTCACCACTTCCAACCCTCCAGAACTGCTGCATCCTAAGAGTGTTCAGCACTTGGATGCTCTGTGACTGCTGTTAATTCCTTTGAGGCCATGCTCAAAACAACAGACCTGACAATAGAGACAAAAATTTGCATTTCTAAATCTCCTCCCCCGCACTTCCATGGTTCCACAGGATTTCCACAATCTAGAAAGCTCAAAACAAATTATTTGCTACATAATTCAAATCAAAAGGAGAGAAATACTTGTACTCATATTTTTTTCCAAGTTCTCAGGTGGTGACATACAATGTGGAGAAATCTACACTTTTCACAAATGTCAATTACAGCATTGCCCTTTGAGCATCCTCATAAATCTTCTCATTTTCCTTTTTCTACTAGGTACAAGTACCTTTAGGAAGTTAGGTAACAGATTTCCAGTGTGAATTAGTTCACATTCATTGGAAAGTACCAGGTCAGTTATCAACCTGCAATTGGCTTTTATGAGAAATAAATGAATCGCAACTCAACTCAAACTGCTTCTAAACCAAAAAGTTTACCAATTCTATTCCATGCTTTAGGAATCCAATTTGTCAAAAGAATGGGTGTGCAGATGACAGACAGTTCAGTGAAGAGCTAGTAAATAGTGAATGTTTCCATTCTGAGCTAAATTACCTTTGCAGACACATTCCTAGAGCAGAGCTAGAATGCCCTTACTTGACTGAGGGTGCATATAAAGGCAGTGTTTGACAGAAAACTCAGAATAAAAAGAAGACTACACAATTATCTTCCAGCATCTAAGAACATTACTAGTTTCAAGGACTCCTGATATCCCTCTGTTCTTCATCACACAAGCTCCCTCCCAAACTCCCTTCCCTCCCTGAGTGCTGTGTGATGTCTCCAGCTCCCTCTGTCTCTGAGGCCATACCTGGAATTTTGTGTTAACTGCTGCATCTTCTCTCGCTGCAGCCTCCTCCATGCTGCTCTGACCACATGCTGTTTGCACTGTTCCCACCTCTCACTCTCTCACCACTCAGATCCTTCTCTATTTTTGCAGCTGCCCATCTCCCATTACCACTTCTTCATTCCCTCTTTCCTAACTACACTGTAAGCTTTGCCCATATTTTCTGCCTTATCCTATTTTATCCCTTTCAAGAATTCTGACTATGCATGCCCCATTCTCACCTCACCACCACCACTAAAACCCTATATTTCTCCTGCTTTAATACAGGTGGTATTTAGGTTGCCAAATGCTCCATCTACCCTGTGTTCCTCGCTCTCCTCTTTTTCCATATACTTTTCCCTGCTATGCTTACTGCTGCATGAGACACAGTCCCTCTCAGTACAGCAAATTGATCATTTTGGAGAGACAAGCAGAAGCAAAATTGCAATTTTTTTTTATTGCAAAAAGTGCCAGCTGCTGCCAGCAAACAGTTCTTTGTCTTGCTGACAGTCCGAGAGCGAACTAAAGCCATGGCTCTGCTAAATACTTGCAGCAGCACACCTCTCTCTTCCTCATTTGCTATCTCCAGTACTCCTATTGACAACACACTCAAGAGATTTCCTCTGACACTATAATATTGTCTGCAGTGAGGAAATGAATATAATGCAGTGATAAAAAATTGTCATCACGTATATTGTAACAAAAAAGTGTCACCAAGATTAATGTGAGGCCACAAAAACTTGACCAGCTATGTACAGGCTGGTTTAAGCCAGTGTAAGCAGAGCTGAAGAACTGAGACTTGACAAGCTCCTGAGCTGGGATGATGTGCACACCTCATGGAGTCTCATTTCTATCAGTGCTGGAGCATGGGAAACAACATAAGAGGTTAGCAAGCTTTAAGGGTCTGATTTATGAAAAGATTAAGGGTAGGACAGTCTGCACAGAAATTAGAGAGTATTTCATGATCTAAAAATAACAACTTAAGGAACAAATATTTAGGATAACTAATGACGAGTACAGCAAAGGCTAAATAAAGTAGCTCTTTAAACTGCCTGTGCAAGGTGAAACCTACTTACAGGCAGAATGAACTGGCGTCAGTGTCACTATCTAGCATGTCTAAATTTGAAGTCACCTGTGGATGTCAAAGTGATGTCTCTTTGAAGGTAGAATAAAATATTAATATTTTCACTGTGGAAATAGTTATACAAGGCCACACAGACGGAACAACTGTCCTAACAGGTACTCTTCTATCCTAAGAGTCCCATAGCCGTGTGAACTAAATGTCAGAAAATTATTCAAAGAAGAAGTATGAGACTAGCATCTGACCATTCTGCATCTATAAAAAATTAAATTTCTCTTATAATTATTAGGTCAAAAATTTTTCACTGAAGTCACTGATTTCTCTGATTTTATGCATGTTACCTAAAATGATGAGGATTTATTCTTCTATTCAAACATGAAACGTAGGACATTAGAGGGTGTCTTTTTTGCACAGTACTAAAATAGTTGTTCCCAAGGGATTTACTAAGGTCTTTTTGAAAATATATCGTAATTTGCTGGAATCACTTCATTGAAAATCAGGCAGAACAAAACACCTAGGGGTGCATTATTCCTGGAAAATGTGCAAGAGAAGTAATAGGCATAGTATCTGCCATTATTGTTAGTGAGATGTGAGCACTTCCCTCTTCATTCATTGTAATAAAAAGGTCCCCTAATACCTACCTTTGACGATTCTATTTCACCTAATTGCTTTGTTTTATCAGCTATGGAAAAATATATATTCTGCCTTATTAATCCCATTAGTGCTTTCAGAGGAAATGTCAGAATAATTAAATTTCTCAATGATCAGTATTCTGTCTTTTTTTGTCAGGTTTTTCATATACTTACACTATCATGCACTGCCATGCTCTTGCAATTTTAAAGCAAGGTCAGCTACTAAGACGAAATTTTGTGTTGTATGAAGCTTTGCTTAGCAGTGACTTTTGGGCCTTTAGAAAATATGTGCATTTAATAGAAACAGTAACACAGTGTTTCTTCAGACAAACAGAATGCACTTCGACAAAAATCTTTGACAACACTATCCAGAGAACCACAATATCACCAGGTTCCAAATTTATCACACCAATCTTACTTGCATGCTTGGAGACTTCCCTGGACAAATTTTGCATAGCCAGTGAAAGCTGCAGATCTCATGTGGGCTGAGCCTGCTCTGAAGAGGCCTGTGTCACAGAGAAATGTCTGACATTAGATGGGGTGAATTCAAGTGAAGGCGCTCAGTCACAAAGTCCAAGTAGTAAACCCCAAAATTAAAACAAAAACTTCCATCTCTTGCAGCTGTAAGTGAAGACCAGGTTCGGGACCTCCTGCAGAACCTAAATGTACTGAAGTCCATGGGACCTGATGAGATGCATTCCAGAGTCCTGAGGGAACTGGCTGACGTAGTTGCCAAGCCACTCTCCATGATGTCTGAAAAGTCATGGCAGTCAGGGGAAGTTCCCAGTGACTGGAAAAAGGGAAACATTGTGCCCCTTTTCAAAAAGGGTAGAAAGGAAGACCCTGGGAACTACCGACCTGT
>Ga0065711_1035980_pt1 | contig 21591 bp, 18 predicted proteins | sample Hoacrofraction12_FD_59098 | JGI IMG/M metagenome (GOLD analysis project Ga0065711, IMG submission 59098) | Hoatzin crop microbial communities from Cojedes, Venezuela - Epithelial fraction 12 v2 (version 2) | ecosystem: Host-associated > Birds > Digestive system > Esophagus > Crop | place... | reverse complement strand
CCCCCCCCCCCAGTTCTGTTCACAAGTTATAGTACAAACTTGGAATAACAGTTTAGATTAATACTTTTTTTGTGATTTCTGGTAGTGGTCAGGAGTAGGTCTGTGCTCCTGTTCCCCATCAGGCTGCAGAACTTAGCTTGTATCCTGACTAGAACTAAATTGACTTAATTATTTTAAATGGATAATTACAAATTGTTAGTTATAAAAAGGCTCTTTTGCAGTTGGAGGGAAAATGTTCCCTTCTCTGTAGGGAAAGCATGGCTAGTGTTTATTTGATTAATTTTTTCTGTAAGATTATTCAATTAACTGGTCTAAGCGAGGATCCTAAATATTTGTGTCCTCACCCTTTGTCTCTGTAGGGCATAAATTCTGCGCTCCCATCTGTTGCATGAATCCAGAGCTGCCAGACGTAACCAAGAGCAGAATATGCCTTTTCCTTTTCTTCCCTCGCTTTTTCTGATGCTGATTCTCTGCTTCCTGGCACAGTCTTTGTTCTCCTGCCCTGCTTTGGTGTCTTTCAGTGGCACTGCTGGCAACGGGAGGAGCTATGAACAGCGTGAGTTGGTCGTTCTTTCATGGGAAACTGCGACGGGGGGAGAGTACGCTGGGCACTTGTAATGCTGCTGACGTGCACTTGCAGACAGCACGAAAGTACGCAAGGAATCACTGCTGCAAGGAGAGAGGGGAGTGAAAACCCGGAGTTACTGGGGCTCGATGCCTGCACACTTCTGAGTAGTCAGAAGAGCTTCAAATGGAGCCGTCTTGGTAGTTCACTGTTCATTTCCCTGTAAAGCTTGCATCAGCTGGGGTCGTTCTGAGGGGGTTTCTGCATGGGGCCTTCTGCCGAAACACTCTGAATGCAAACTCAGCTTGTGAGCAAATCTCTTCTGTTTCTGTAGGCTGCGGTCCCGCATTATTGCTGCTGGTTTATGTTATTTCTTGTGTGCCTGAAATCCAAAGGTCGGTGTCACTTCTGAGGCACAAATTTGAAACGTGAAGGCTCGAGTATATACAGAGTTCTCTTAAAGTGTATACTATTGGCTGAAAATTAAGACAGTGTGACCTTTTTCTTACTCTCTGCTATTATAGAGTGTCTAAAACATTGTAACTGAAACATTGTTTGCAGAAATTGATTTTTATCGCTTCATTTTTCCCAGGTTTACAATGAGCCATTTACAGCACTTTGAGTAGTTCATTCCACTCTTTGTCTTGTAAAGTCATTTTTCTTCCCTTGTTGTTTGTCTAAAGTCTCTCATGCGCATCAAAAATGGGGAGGAGAAGAACAGGGTTAAAAAAAGTCAGGTATTTCCAGGAGTAGGAGTGCCACTTGAATCTCTGTAATTATTAAAGTTAGACTTTAATTTGACTTATTTTGCTTACACATTTAAGAAAAGTACTTGTGATAGTAGGAAAAATAAACATAATGAGTCTGAATTATATAAACTCCGTTGCAAGGCAGTCAGGTGTGTTAAAAAGGGTTGCTAATTCCATTAGGATTTTTAAGAAACTTGGAGTGCACCTTGCACAATTTTCTTCTCTGGCTATGTCTGTCTTGGTATTTCTACTTGTTTTGTTATTGTTTTTTTAAAGTCTAGTGTCAATCTTTTTGCTTTAAGGCACTATAGGAAAACTACAAATGACTGCTAAAATCAGTAATTTCATACTTGTCGCTGTGATGATGCAGCATCTAGGGAATTTTTCATTTTCCTTTTATATTTGCAAAATGGTCCCATAGGATTGTTTTTAAAGCTTACTGCATCAGCCCTAAAAAACAAGCCAAGCGTCTGCTGTCTGTCTAAATTGTTTTCAAAGTATTTCTTGTATACGGTTGACATTTTTAAATGTTAGTGTTGAGGTGCATACTGAATATGCACAAAGGGACAGAGTTTCAGCTGGCTTAACCTGGAGTAAACAGAGGGCTTATCCTGCCTTGACTGTTAAAGCATGTTCCTGTGCTTGGACCAGTAGATGTGTCTGAAGTCTCATGATGGCTGTAGGATCTGTGTTAGGGTCAACAAAGTCTGTGAAGTGAAATGCTGTTTGTGACCGACACTGTCTCTCCCTGGAAAGTAGAGGTTCCAATGTCCAGTCATTTGTTATGTCACTGAAAAGGGAAATCTGAGTCATCTTGGTCACCTGAACCGTGTCAGTTATTCAGTCATGTGAGTTAGTCACCTTGGTTATCAGTAATGCAGCAGGTGGAATACATGGAGTCATTAAAACATACACTTAAAATGTTATCTGCAGTAACAATTGAGATTTTTTAAGAGCTAAATTCAGTGCAAATGTCCAATGGAGATATCACAGTTATTTACTGAATTGTTTAGTAATGAATTGGCTGTGCCATGGTGTTTGCACACAGTCATGAATTTCTCTCCACTTCCTGGAACAAAATCAGTTCCGCAGCAGTGCTGTTGCAGCCCCAGCCTTAACGAAGCCCTTTTTGGCACCAGGCAATGAGGAGTAGCAGAGGTAGGTGTAGCTGTTGCATGGATCCTTGCTGTCTTATGGGCAGACACACAAAGGGTTGTGGTGGTGCTTCATGTTGATGATCACTATGAGACTGACACGAGGGAGAGGCGATTCTGGTATACAGAATGAACTTGCATATGTTTTTGTATCAGAGGTTCTTCTGTGCAAAAATGTACAAAACTGGCATTTTTACTTATTTTCTGTGAAGTGGAGCATTGTAGATTGAGAATGGGAAATTGGAACAGGAAAATAGGGCATTGAAGTACAGTGGCTAGAGCAACCCACAACTAGGTCAGAAATTAGTTCCTCCAAAAGCACAACGACATAGCAAATGTGCAGTTTAATAAATCCAACTAGTGGTTACAAATGAGTTGAAGAAAGAACGATTTGTTCATCTTTGCTCTTGGAAGGACAGATGCTGAATGTATTCTTTGATGAACTTTCTGACCAAAATCAAAATGGCATAAAGTTCTTGGATTAAGCCTGGAAAGTTAAAGTGCTCATAGAAAACTATGTAGAAGAGAGACTCTTTTCAAGCAAAAGCAGCTACAGGCAAGTGTGAAGCCATTGTTCTGGGCGGAGCGGCTGGACATCCAGCCTCGCTTTTTAAGCCATTCTTTGTAATTCCCACCGGATCTACCATGCAGTGGGTGAAAATAACGTTGGAGTGTAACAATAGAATGTCTGCTTGTTAATTCAGTTGATGCCCATGTCTTTTGAACCATCCCATGAATAATGGTTGCCAGACAAAAGATGCACTTGGTGAAGTTTGTCCCTCTAATGTTTATAGGCAGGTGAGGGGAAAAAAAAAATCCAACAAATAACTAAAACAGCACCAGGACACTGACTTTAAAGGGAAAGTGTATTTCAGAGATCAGCCTCCTAAAAATAGTACAAGATGCAAATACTTATTTTATAGGTTCAGAAGCTAGTTCTTAGGATTTTCTGAAGCTGTTATCTTAGTTGTAAGAATTGCCTTTCAGAACATTTAAAATCCATTTTGAATTAAGCTGATAGAGGATTAGGATAAGAAGAGTTTATTGCGTCTAATATATTAAAGAAACAAATAACTGGAGGCTGAAAACAGCAGTGTAATGATATTCCGAATAGTAGTAGCACATCAAAGGCTTGACCCAAAGCCCATTCCTTCTGTTCAAAGCCAGCATTTGAGGATGTCCTGGAATGGGCTGGTTTTAGTTAATTCTGGAAGAGAAAAAGGCTGAATTCTAGATCACAGCAGCAAAGTGGTCTTACACTTTCTGTAGCCAAATCCAAACTTACCTCTGCTGTTAAGTGTAAGGCATTTGTGTGTCTCCGTGGAGAGGTGGCTAACTGCTGGGAAGGCTGGCAGACACTGCTCATCGTACTCTGTTCTTACAGGAGGTGTATCAGTGCAGTGTGCTCGTACTTGATCCACTGTCACATCTGTTCTTCAGGTCTGAAATAAACCTGGCAAACCTCAACATGAAATATAAATTAAGACAAGAACTCTGAGATTAACAAGACATGTTAGTGCCTGTGGACTAACAGTGGGGTGTAAGCAGTAGGAGAGTAAATAGTCTTCAAATTAATTACAGTTTTTATTGGTCTTATGTCTGCTGCAGGTTCTCATTATCATTGCATCCCAAAGATTTCTTCTTTATCAGGTTCAGGTGGAAACCATCACCACTTGCTTTTGGTTTGAAAGGAAAATGGATACCATCCTCTGAGTGCCCTCCCAGGTGATTCCCTGGGAAAGTTCCAAGAAATCATGAAGTAATCAGTCATCATACGCTAAGAGGCAGAAATCCAGAGTGTTTACGAGTAGGTGGAAGAACAGTAGAGGACAGTCTGAGCAAGCCCTTGTACTGTGGGAGTGGAAGGATGGGGAGAAAAGCTGTCCATCACAAAGGAAACCTCGAGCGCCAAGGTTGCGATGTAGGCCACTTAGCTAAGTGTTTGTCACCAGGTCTGTCTACTGACTGTGTTGCTGTTCATGGTGTGCATGAGCTGTGTGACAAGTTGTGTTGTGCCTGTCACAGAACCGTGGAGAACACAGATGGGAAGGGACTCCGAGAGGTCGTCTGATCCAACCTTCCCCTCAAAGTAGGGCTAACTCCTGAGCCAAAGCAGTTTGCTCAGGGACACAAGCAGTGAAGTTTTGAACATCTCCGAGGATGGAAGGTGACAACTTGGACAACTTTTTCCAGTGCTTGAGTACTCTCACTGTGAAAACTTTTCCATTATCAGAATTAGCCTTGTTGCAGCTTGTGGCCGTTGCCTTGTTCTTCTGCTGTGTCCCTCTGAGAAGAGTTTGGCTCTGTCTTCAGTCTAACTCCTTTTAGAGAGTGGAAGACTGCAGGCAGATCTGCCCCTAGCCTTTTATCTGGGTTAACTAAACACAGTTCCATCGTCATTCCTACGTTGTTGGTTCAGGAGCTAGAGTGGTCCTTTTTTCCCCGTGACATCATGAGTCAGTATTTTGCTTTGACTTCCTGCTAAGGTGGGATGGATCACCTGTGAGAGAATAGAGATGTTTCATCCAAACCAGCAATCCTCAGATGAAAGAAATTCACAGGAAGAATAAAAAGACAGAATGTCAAATTCTGGTATATCTGATGTTTCTTTCTGTGGTTTCTGTAAAGCACAGTCAGTGTGCTCACCCTGCTCCATCGGCATGGCTTATCTGTAGTGAAGTTAGCCGCTGTGGTCCTGTCATGATGTGAGAATCTTTCAGAAACAAACAACTTAGCTGTGAGCAAAATCTTGAAAACATGAGCAGTAAATGGCTCAAAATTCCGAAGGTAAATTTGAAGAACCTGGTTTCTTTCTTAATATCAAATCTTAAACCAGCGTCAATACTAATTTAAACACCTGACATACATTTTGTAGTAGTTGGTTCAGCATTAATGCTCTGTGCCCCTAGCAATTCATCTTTCTTTAAAAGATCTCAGTACTAGAACAGCCTAGCTTCTTTTCTTGCAAAGAAAAGACCTGCAGCCATGAGCTGCTGGTAATGTGAATGCAGTGCTTTTGAGCATGCATGAGGAGCATATAGAAAAAGCTATGACTCTTTCCTCTAGTCAGAAAAACAACGTACTGCTGCCAGCCAGTTCTGCTGCATCACCACCATCATCTGTGCGTAAGCTGGGAAGCAGTTTCATCATTTGGTCTTTTCACTTGAAAGCAGTGAAAGAGTATCAGGCCCTCGCATAAAATTGAGTGCTCAGGAGTATATTCATCTTTGAGCACAGCTCTTTATTTTCCTGTAGCCTTCATGCAAGCAGATGACACCGGCAGTGGAATAGGTACCTAGTAACTATGAAATGGAAGAAACAAACCTTGTTTGTTGCTTGGAGTGTCAGGTGATATCCAGAGTTTGACAGCGAAACCCTGAAGTCTCATGCTGCTTCTGAATTTACTGCTTTGCTCTTGATCTATATGGCCAGCTCCAGCACAGTAGCAGACATATCACTGTGAAGATCAGCCTCTTTGTCTTGGTGTGGGGTGCATTTTGGACTTTATGCAAGCTAAGCAATATGTAGGCTTACACGTTTAAACTTAGCTTTGTATTTTATCTTACAGGGTAGCTGCTTATCAAGTCTACTGTCAGTGCTTTCTGCTGTCAGTGCCCAAACATCCGCATCAGGGACATTACCCAAGCTGACAGCCAGATACTGGTATCAGCAATAAGCAATTAATCCATTAAGCACACAGGAATTTTTTGTCAGTTGAATTTGCTTGGTACAATTTCCCTAAAAGAAAGATAAAGGTGATAGGACATGGCTATCTTTCACCAAAGGTTCTTCTTGGAGTCCCAAGACTTGCCTCTTTCTGTTGTCTGGCTTGCCAGCCTGCATTCCCAGTTTAGGGTCCCCCCTTTTGAAGCTGTGGTTTTTCATGTTTCTTGCTGGTGCTGTTCGAGACAGCCATCAGTCGGAAATGGTTTGATATGAATCAGCTGGGTATTAACTTTAGCTTGTTCATTTTTTTTTGTATGCAGTTGCTTTTTTCTATACAGTTTTTTTCTATATGGTTTACACAGTCAAAGAGAAGAGTGTTCTGCCAGTGTGCTAATACAGTTTTCATTTAATTATGTACTTTCACATGGGTCAAGAACTCTTGTGCAAGCAAGTAAGAGAAGCAAACAGTAAGGGATGAAGGAAGGACACAGTGGGTTTTATCCTCTTGTGGTTTCTTTTTTTTTTTTTTTTTAAGAAAATGAATGAGTGAACAATCCCAAAATGAGGAAAAATTTGCAGTGACTGTGCTTTGCAGAAAGTACACTGAATTCCAAGCAAATGTAAAGGTAAATGTGAGCTTAATTCTGAAGAGAATTTTAAATAATGGTGGATATTCAAGTTAAAAATAATTAGTTTACTTCCCAGTATGAGCTGGAAAGTGGTTTTGACACCATCTTGTGTTTTGTTTCCACCTTCTATGTATGAGAGATGTCAGCTCTGGAAGCTGCCAGCCTTTCACCGCAGGAGTGGCTTTTCTTCCAGAAGCGCATTGAAGCTTGATGGCACAGCTTCCCTGGAGCAGCCCGAGTCATGGCAGCTCGCCGTGTGCTTGGTGCTGCCTGCCTTGTTGATGCCACCGAGAGAGACACAGCAGCTGACAAAGCAATAACTGGGACGCTGCTGAAAAGCAAGGCTGCTTCAGCAGCAGCAAACCATTTTAAACACAAACCTATCTTTTAAAGGATCCAGCCTTAAATGAATGTGATGTACTCAAAATAAAGTGCTCTTGAAGGCTGCTTTTCCCCAGGAAATATTTCTTCTTGTAATTTAGGTGGAGCAAGCAATCGGGAGAGCTTGCTTGCAGCGGGAGCAGACGGGTCTGGAGCACTGAGCAGCTGTGAGCGCACTGCAGTGCTTCTTTGCAGCCGTTCAGTGGGGTTGCTGACGTGAGTGATAATAGATACTATGAGTGCTATTAGCTATTGCAAGTGATATTACGATAGAAGCAGGCCAACAACAGCCAGGCAGACTTTACGGCTCTCTCCCTGCCAACAGCAGGCCAGTGTTTGTTTCCAGTCTCAATTCTGACTACTGGTGCTAAGCAGTTTTTCTGTGAGGTGACCAGCAACAGTGAACTTTGGGTCTCTTTCATCTTCTTCTCATTGCTGTATCTGTGCTGGCGCTGAGCCTCCACCACTTCAGCCCCATAAGTCTCTGCGGTCAGAACTCATCCAGTATTTCCAGGTAGCTCGGTGTCTGCCGAGAGTGTCATCTGCACCTCTGAGCCAAGGGGCAGGAAGGTCGCAGGTCTGATAGAACAGAGCAGAAGGTCCCTCAAATGTAGAGGGTTTACTCCAAACACTGGGTAAATCCTGAACTACAGAAGCTGCTAAGACAGGAATTTTGACATTCCTGTGTCAAAGGCATGTGCCCTGCGCTAACCAAATGATGTAGGTACCTCTGCATTTGGGAAATAGAGCACATTTATTGGATATTTTTAGTCAATAGTTGGTTTTTTTCACAGTGCTTTATCAGATCTGTGTAATGTTATTTTACTGAGCTGGGTGATTTCTGTTCTGGGTTTTGGTGGGGGTTTTCTTGTTTGCCTCTGAAGATCGATATATTTCTGCACATTACTGGCTAGCACAGCAGTGAAAGGTGGCTGGTGAGAAGTGGGTCAGTACTGTAATTATAGCTTCAACACCTTCTCCAGAGCTGGGAGGAGCTTCTGCTTCCAATGCCTGCCTCTTGGGGGAATATCTGGGGTTTCAGCATTTCCATTTTATGGGGTGGAGGAAGAACCCTTGGGAATTCCGGAATATCTCTGGGTTCCTGATATTGTAAGCGACTTCTTGTGAGAACAGCTAGCCTGAATTTCATCTTGGAAAGAAATTTCCAGCTTAAATGTTGTCTACAGCGTGGTTCAGACCTTCCCACTGTTGCAGGACTTATTCAACTGGCAGGTTGGTGCTCTGCTGTCACTCTCTCATTTATGTTCGTAGAAGGCACTGCTTTTGTGCTTTTCCTCTAGTTTTATTTTAGGTTCCCAACTATATTATTAAAGTGTCCCTAGTGGATTCTTCCCTTGACGTGGGAAGACATTGTCCTTTTTTTCTTTTTTAAACCTCTGAGGATTAGTATTCCCAAGAAGACCATACGTTTCCTCTGTGCTGTTTTGGTGTTAAAAATTCAGAGTTGCTTTGCAACATCAGCACCACCATGTGTTCCTCTTCAGTCAGTTGTCCATGTATCAACTTAGAGCGTTCAGACCTCTCCCAGACGCTGTGGAAACCATTTGGAGTTTAGGGTCATGAGAACCAGATGCTTTAGGACTTCTTTTATAGATGTATTCATATATCTTTGATTTATTCATGCTGATTCTTCGTGCCTGCATCTGATTCTTGCATTTCATCTGTCCTACTCAGTTTAGTGATGTATAAAGGTGAGTTTGCACACAGGCAGAGCATGAACAAGTGGCCATTTGCTCCTTGAAGAGAGGACTGTGTTATTTAAGTTTAAATAAATCATCCAGAAGTGTGACTGTATTGTCTGAGGTGCATTTTGCCTTTAGAATTCTTCAGTTAAAGGAGCACCATCAGGAAGGTTTCTTTAAAAAAAAGTCATTTGAGTTGCTGTGACAGCCAGTAAATTATAGCATCAATATAATGACGTAGATGTTCAATAAATCAATAAACTATAACCAGTTGTTATAAAATATTAAAACTCACCCATACAAACAAACCTAAGAAAACATGTAAAGGAAACTGCGAATGTGAATATGCACAAAATGTAGCTGAATGCTGAAATAAAAGGAAAGAAACAGGGGTAAAGCGATCCCTGCTGGCTGTAACAGGGACCCGAGGGTGACTGGAAGAGCAGCAGCGTGGGAGAGGGCAATACATGTGTGCTGTTTGGCGCAGGAGGGACAGCACGTGACCTGGATTTATTTTGTTATTCCGAATTATCTTTCCGTGCTGTTTTTTTTGTATCCTGTACTTCTCTCGGGACTGGTACTGAATACTCTGCTCTCTGTGTCTTTGCAGTGTGTCCAGGTGCTGGCATTTCCCCTGGCAAGCCACTGACCTGCGTGGGACCTCTGGAGACTGCGTCCCTACAAATCTGGCGGCTGTGACTATTTCGGTGCTCGATGCAGATCCCCCAGAGGAACGGAGGAATCGGGCCAGCAGACGCGGTTTGTGTGCCCTGCTTCCCCCGGGCCCGGCGTGGAGGCTGTGTGCGGGCTGGAGGGACGCCGAGGGGGGCCAAAGCAGTGGCGCTTTGTCCCTGCCGCAGCCCCTGGGGAGGGGGGATCCCCCTTCCTTCCCCTAGGAGAGGGGCTGTGGAGGTGCCGCTGCGCGGGCGCTTCAGCAGCGTGGGAGGGCAGGGGGCTCTGGGGGCAGGTCCAGAAGTTGAGCCGAGGGTGACAAAGTGTTTTCCCAGTCTTTTTGGAAACCTGGACCAACCTGTGAGGGAGAGGAAGGTGAGATACTGCGGTGAGAGAGAGGTGATCTGTCTGGGAGCAGAAGGCGTTTCCATGTTGGGTTTATTGAAATGATGCATGATTGTGAGGGGAGAGAGAATTCGGGATGTCCTCAGCTGGGTACAGGATGAGATGCCCTTTGATTAGAAATCGGCCTTAATGGATCAGCTTTACAGGTTCTGAGGTTTCTGGGTTCACTGATGCATTAAGTCAAAGCAAAATGCAGGAGATGCAAAGTCTGTGGTAGCAAGAAGAAATATAACATGGTTTTTGTTAATCCCAGAGACCCACTGTCTCAGTAAAACCACAGAAAAATGTTTTTATATTCAAAAGGTGGGAAAAGCATGATCTTCCAGGTCTATCCATACACTGCTTCCATCTCTTGACATAGGAGAAATTTCTGGTTGTGGAAGTACAGTCTCATCTCCAGGCTCTATCAGAAGATGTCTTTGCACTGGTGTTCTCCCAAGGTCCTGGATCGTAGGGACAGAAAGGGACAGAGTTGATGCAGCAATGGGCACCCAGCCACTTGGTAAATACCATTTTTTCCCAGCTGGTGTTGTGCTGTCTGTGACCCTTGAGCAAAGGTCTGAATCTCCTATATTTGAACTTCTGTAGATCATTAACACAGTAAAAGGGGGAGATTCTGTGGCATCTTTTAACCTTTTCTTCCACTGACATGTTGTACTTATTCCTCAAACTATAAATTATCTGCCTGCCCACTTTGAAATATCCTTCAGTCTCACAGATACCATCTATTTTCTCCTGGGTGGTCTTATCGATACAAATCTAATTAAATTTTAGAGCAGTTGTTCTCAATTGCTTTTTGTTTTTTTCAAGGCTGCTCTTCTATTTTGGACTTGGAGAAGGACTGATGTACTTGAAAGCTTATTGATTTTTCCCAGCAAGACTAGTGGGTCTAATAACATAGATCTGCCTGCAGACCTTGCTTTGGTCCTATCCTTGGATGCTTGGAAACAATACTGTTTTGTTATTTCTTCTGGTGTAATTTGTGGCTGTCAGCATTATGCAAATATCCCAGCAATAAATAGTAATAATATGGAGAGAGTTATGTTGGCCTGTCAGCAATGTTCCTAAACTTCATCAGGGACAAGCAAACAGAAAAATCTCGGGCAACTGATGTAGCAGAAGAGACTGCAACACAAATGCATCTTATCATTATGAAGTTGCCGTGACACGGTCATTTGTTCATTTTGGGTCAGATCTTTCTGTTTTTTATTCCTGTGTGTTCCTAAATCAGAGAGATCTGGTGCTCACGAGTGTGTTTGTCCCCGTTAGTGGCGTTCCAGAGCAGTCTGCGGTTGCCCTGCAGTCCCGTGGGGTGGGGAGTGCTGGATGGTACGGGAGGCAGACACTCGAGTCTTGTGATGCCATCAACAGAAGCGCTAGTGGTGAGTGTCGGAGGCAGTGGCAGTTGTTAACGTCGAGCTGTTAAATGAGACTTGGACTGAGGTAACTGAGTTTCTGGCAGCCAGCAGCCATGGGAGCGACAGATCCAAGTACCACAATGCTACCTGTCAGTCTGCCGCTGTGTCGTATTAGCGGTTCCAGCGCTGGCCTCTTCCCTCCTGCTGGCTGGGAGGTGGTGGTGGTGGTGGATCTTGGCATACATGGTCCACCAACACCTCTCCAGTGGGGAGGGGACATGTCCTGCATGTCCACAAAACGGAGCCATCCACATGGTCCTGCTCGGGGATGGCTGAGACCGACAAGCGCGTTTCTCTCTCGCATCCCTCGCAGGAGATGCAGTGGGAAAGCAAGCGCAGACTCTTCACTCTCCTCCTTGCCTGGGTCACCTCAGGTGGGTGTTGAGGGTACTGCTCTCCCAGCATGGCCCCTGGTGCCCCAGGGAGCAGCGGTGAGGTGAGGCTCTGACCAGCACAGCTCCCACCGAAGCTCCCAAGGTCCCTTGTAAGCTCAGGACTTCTTTCTCATCAGAGTAACCTGGGTAAACTGGAAAGGAGAAGCCCAGCAGGGTCCGAGCATCTGAAGCCCCTGCTAGTGCATGGGATGACATGAGCTGCCAGACCTCCTCCGTGGGAGGAAACCATGGCTGCCGTCGTGCTGGTAATCGGATTGCTGCCAGGAAAAAAATAGCAAGCGAGCAGGTCATCAGGGACGCCAGCGCAGCAGCTCTGCGCCCAGGGCCAAACATAGGAAGTGCAGGTTACGCACACAGCCTGGGGGTGCTCGCCTGCCCGAGTCACGTCTTCTGCAGGTGTTGGCGTAAGTTCCCCTCCCCCGATTTGATTCCGTTTGCATGAAGCTCTAAAGGCCCGTGTGGCTGGGAAGGAGCAGGAACTAACTTCTCCTTAAACATCATAGCACAAAACCAAAAGCCTGGTGGAGAAGCGGAAGAAGACAACCCTGAAGATTTGCTTCCCCACCCCTTAAAAAAATCAAAAAACTGCTGAAGTAGCATGTCTTGAATTATGCTTGAGAGCAGAATTGATCTTCTCAGAGATTTCTTAATAGACTTCGATTCTCTTAATTTGAAAAGCTGCAGAGGTAAAATAATGCATAGCTTAGAGGTATTAAAAGGAATCTAAAATAAACTTGAATAGCTAGGTGATCACTAGTGTGTGTTTTGTGAAAGCAGCTGCCCAGCCATCTCTGGCAGCACAGGAAGGGAGGAGGCCAAATCCCGTGTCTGTCTGGTTGTCACCGCAGTTACTGGTACCGAGGAGGGCAACTTCAAGCAGCAAGCGATTGCGTTCAGGCTGAAAACACGATGTATGAGCGGTGCTTCAAAGTCCCACTCTTCTGAATTTTATGAACGTTTTTATTAAAAATAACCTTTCTGAGTAAAGCTACTAAACTGCTCAACAAAGCTAAAACATATTCCAAAAGTCCTGAAGTTACAAAACTAGTTAATTTGCTTAGAAAGAACTCTTATGGACTGCAACTGAGTTGTCGTCAAAATACTCTGTGTCTAATTATCTTCCCTTTAGTATTGCACATGTATCTTTTACTAGTGCAGTGACCTTCTCACACATGTACATTTTAAATAGTTTTCTTCAGAAGTAATTTTACATTTTATAAAATTTTATTTATATATTTAAATATATTTTAATATTTAAATATAATACATGCCACATGAATTCTAAATATGCATAATATTTACCAATATTATATATTGTTTCTGCTGGACATACTATAGTAAGCATTTTAATACATTATTCTCTTTATAATTAAAAACTATTTTTGAACATTAATTTTGAAATGTTTCAAAACAAGATTTAAACCAGCAGTGCCCTGATTAGAATGAAGTCATTACTAGAGCTCAGGGTTCTTTGTAGAATGAACATACGCATCAGTTCATCAATATTTCCTATGTCCTGAAATTTTTCAATATTAAAAGAATAACTGGCCATTATTTCAATATATGTAACTAGTGGATGCGTAATTTGTTAGAAAACTACTTAAATCTGTAACACTGAATAAAGAGAAGAGCTAAACCTTAATTTTCCAATTGGTTAATAAATTGCTAGAATTGCTGAGACCCCCTTTTGTGTAAAAAATCTCAATTCCCCATCCCCTGCCATGTATCCCTCCCTCTCCCACGGGTGGCAACAGGCTGGACCCTGGCACCCTGCCGAGGACCTGGCCTGGCAGAAGCCGGCTTCTTCAGGCAGCAGGCGCAGCCCGCAGCTGCCCTGGGGACGAGCGCCTTCTGGCCAAGCAGGAAAGGGGGGATGCTGGCGGGGAAGGTCACCACTGCCTGCTGTGGGGGTACATCTCTGTCAGCCAAAACGTGGCAAGGGCGAAAGCAGGGTTGCTGCTGAACAGGCTGCAGGGAGCGCAGGCTGGATGAGGGTTTGCGATCTGCAGGATTACTGACCGCTGCGGGCTGGAGCCCGCTTTGTGTAGGGACTGACAGACACCTGCTGTGCGATGAGGCAGCAGAAGCAGTGAGGAGCTGTATCAGCACCTCTCAGATTTCTCACCAGTGCTTTAACCGAGGAGCCCAGAAAACTTGACTGCTGCATCCCCAGAGGATGGAGTCCCTCTCCTGGAGGGCACCTGCATGCCAGAAGAAAGTTTTAAAGCACTATAAATGGGTCCCTGTTAAAACCTCTGTATCATTTCAGAAGGGAGAGGCCAGGAGGGAGGAATCACCTTCAAATTCAATAATCCCCATTTTTAAGTCCATCCTGTTGCAATTTATTGTTGAGTAAGGGACATACGTACAGTTCTGACATTCAGAGTCCACTGATGTTTCAAAATGAAATGCAATATATTACGTGAAGCACATTTTCTATGAGGTATCTTTATATTTTTGTAAGACAGCTGACTCCAGATTTTACAAATATATTTAGCGTTGATTGTAACTTTCATTTCTGTAGCAGAGAAATACTAATTCAACATCTGTGTTAAAGAAATTGCTTTGGGTTGGGGACATTTTTAACTGAAATGGAGACTCTGTGAAGGCTTCCAGGGAAAGGTACTTCACCTGAAGAGAGTCACATCAAAAGCTCTGCCCAGCTTCTAAACCACAGGCTTACTGCCAAGCCTAATCGCTGCATGTTTGTACTGAAATTCAGTCTGATGCAAACCAGGGCTATCTGTATTTGTGCCCCTGCCTAGTTCAGTTTCAGGCATGTATTGAAAATGCCAGGTGAAAATACACATGTGCATGGGAAGTCCCCATCTGAACTGGTCTCAAAGATTAATCAGAATAAGTTCCTGAAAACTAGAATCAGCAAAATAACAAATCATTCTGCTGGGGGAGGGCAAGCTGAGAGGGGGTCCCAGGAGCCAAACTTCAGACACGATACAGACACAGAAGACACTGGATTTTGGGAGTCGCACGAGTAAAAACCGGACAACTACTGTCAGGCCAGAGTGCAACTCCTCACCCTGCTCTAAATCCCAAGTCTCAGCTTGGCCAGCGGCCCCGTCCTAAAACCACCCAACACGTTTCTCTGCAACACAGCACCTGTGAAGGGAGCCTGGGACAACTGCATCGGCAGTCATAGAGTATCTCAAGTTGGAAGGGGCCCGTAAGGATCATCGAGCCCAGCTCAATGGGTGCCTGGCATGGAGCTACCTGGACTTCAGTGAGGCAGATCCCACCAAGCCTGAGCGCAGCTCTGGCTGTGCCTGCCGCAGGCCGAGGGCACAGACGCAGCAGGCACCTGCGACTGGCTGCCCCTTGCCCTGAAGTGCCTCCTGCCAACGATGGTTCTTCTCCCCAGTGTCTCGCCATCCCCAGCCGGCTCGCCACAGGCGCATTCCGTGGTGCCCGCTGCACGCTGTTCTGGATCAGCACCTTTGAAATCAGTCCGAGTTTTAGGTTATACAGCAAAGTAGTTCTATGTACACCCAACTGCCTGTCCGTTAGTACCTTAGAAAACCACAGGTTTGAATTTGGCATGTTTCCAGCAATAGTGGGTCTGTATCCGTGATGACTCAATGCTGCCACCTCACAGCGGCAGAGTTTGTGAACGGAGGGTCCCAGGTCAGTAGTGCCCGGCCAATTTATTTTCTGTAGTAACCACGACTGAAATGGAAAGCACGCAGCTACTGCATCAATTCTGCTTTATGGTATGACTATCTTACTGTCTCCTCTGAGTTACTGGAAATATCCACATGACACATTTTCTCTTCCAGAGATCAATACCTGTTACAGAAATAAATGCTGTTCTAGATGGAAAGCTGGCAATCAACAATACTTGGTTTCCACTTGCTATTTGCTGTTTCCAGTAAAGCTGGAATTTATCTCACCTGTCAAGCCAAGAGATTTACAACCAAATGATCTGTTTTGCATGAAGCGTTGACTTTCCCGTAGAAAAATCTGTAGTATCTGTTAACTTACTGGTTTCTAATGGCAAAATACACCACTTCATTAGTTAATTATACTCCTTCTTGCTTTTCCCTATAAGAATATAAGCCTGTCTTTTCTAAACCTTACTATCCAGTCACTCACATGTCATGTGGATTTAACTCTGTGTTTAAAGGGAAGGATGCAGAGTGGTTTAAGTAACATCTTAAGGAGGAGATGAGCTGGAGGGGGGCAATGTCTCAGCAAGCTGACTCGCTGCCCTCGTCATTCTGGGCCACCAGCACGGAGTCAGAGGCACAGATAGCAAAGAGGGCAGCTGGGCAGGAGAAGACTGCTTCCAAAGTAACTGGACCTGCGAGAAATAAAATGCCAGCAACTGCCACCTGATCAACTGCTGTGTGAAACACAGTGCAAGTCAGGAGCTGGTGCCGCGCTGGACCTTCGCTGTTGAGTTCACATCCACGAGGGACAATGCAGGGTTCCAGGAACTCTGACCCCCAGTGCTGGCTCAGTACTCCCTCAACGTCAGACCTCTCAGCTCCGGGCTTGGGTTTTCAGACTTGCATGCATGTACAGACCTGCACTGTGGCTCTGTTTATGCACCATCCCAACCAGGTCCCAGGCACTGGAATTATATGTGGCATCACATCGACGCACACTGGGAATATTAAAGAAAGTAGGATGGGTCTTGAGAAGTTTGTATATTCATTTATGTATTTCAGTCAAATCTCTAATTGTAACATCATGATGATGTAAACAAATTGCAGCTTTCACATGCAATGGCTTCTAGTTGTGCATGTTTTGAAGCTAATGCCTCTAAAATGAGATGTTTTTTCTTGCAAAATTTAGCCATCACCAATACCCAAGTACAGCCAGGACTGAGGACAGCGTACTACTCTACTTATCTATGCACCGTTTTTGTACATGCAAAACTGGGACTCCACAGATTTGTTCCTGTACATTTTCCTAGAATTATTAAATTGAATGAATCAATATTTGCTATGAAATCTGGTTAATCTGTCCAAAGTTATATGGAAAAATGGGAGTAAAGATTAGACAGTGATCCCAATTAACTACAGATGCTGATCTTGTGATTAAGAAGTATGAAAACAGCCTCTTGATATTCTTGTGTAATTTTCACTTGAAGAATCATAAAAACTTTGACAAACCAAATTTAGAAAACATACACACTAATACCATGAAACTAAGATATAAAAGCCATTTATTCAAAAAAATGTGGTGGTGTCAAATCACATACACAAGCCAATATTGAGCTACAAACACAGACCAAACAGTTCTATAAACAGAAACTGGAGTGTTCATATACCATAGTACCTGAAAAAGACCGTTAATAAAAAGGAGTCCATAAGTATTTCATTTCATTTTTTCTATATGGCTCCTTGCTGACTGTCTTTGCCTAAGTTAGTGTACAACGAGCCAGAGGTAGAGTCCCAAATAAAGCATCTAATGCCTCAGGGCTCCATTAAAAACCTTTATTCTTCTAAACAAAAGGAAAGCCTAGCCTATAGTTTTCTGTATGACACTGAAGTAAAGCCTTTTTGCTTGAACAGTACGGCATTCCCAAGCGCATTTGGCATTAACCTAGATTGAGACTGGGCTTTCTGGAACCGTCTCAGTTCTCCTCCCCTTCAGACTCCGACTCTGGAAGAGAAGTAAAACACATCGTGTAGGTTGCACAAGGACAGTGATAAGAGTAATTCTGTAAAAACAACAAGATATCCTTCCAAAAGTCAAACAAAAAGTTTCCTCGCGCCTAGTACTTCCTAGGAAAAGTTGGCAGATTAAACAGAGGAAGCCAGAAAAAAACGCACAGCTTCAGGAGACAAAGATCTACTTCTGCGACCCTCCGCAACGGAGCTCTTCATTTGCAGATCTGTCACTAGAATTTTAACCAGATCATTATGAATTATCCTGGTCCTCATCTGCAGAGCCATGAAATGTGTGTCTGAGCTGAGCTTAATAAGGATTAGCATTATTTGCTCCCTCTTCTGATCTCTATGAGCAGGCTTTACTGCTGTCATCCAGCAAGCGCCCTTCAAACTATTTGCTCTGCAAATATCAATCTTCATCATCACACAGCCTACCTAGAAAGGCCTATGTGGTGTTACCCTACAGCAGGTATGAAATCTGTACAAACAAAATCTTTGAGAGTTGTATAGCATAAGATAGAAGTAATTTAGGAGCAGAACTAAGAAAAGTAGAAGTAATTTAGAAGTAGGAACATACACGGTGTTTTTGTCACCTGAAGCTACTTTGCATCATACTGTATTTCTGTCTCTGTTCACCTGACAGGAAAGGGCTTGCTGCCAAATATTACACATTAGATCAGATTTCTCGGAGCAAACACAGTCTACGTGTTCTTACAGTAACACTGAGTCTCCGTTTGTACTGGACTTTGTAATTAAGGACATCTGGCAGAGGGGACATGCAGGAAAGGATAAAAATAAAGAGGAATAGAAAGACATACGAGCAGAAGATTAAAAGGGGGGAAAAAAAAAAGCTTAATTAGACCAAGATTGCTAGTCCAAAGTCTAAAGTGTGAAAGGAGCTACCATTTTTATACTGCTACCTGCACAAGTGAACTGCTGCTCTTATCTGCTGTCTTATCTGCTCCGTGGCATTACTGCATATTTCCCCCAAGTTTCTAAAATGAATTACATTAAATGGATGCAAATGAACACTAATAAATGTATCACTATCTATTGCACATGGATTGCTCTTCCCAGCTAAGGTGGCATTCCTCTTCCACGCAAAAAAGACAACTTATTTATTCAGTACAAACCAACGTATTTTCCTATACAGAACATGAGACAGGCAAAGTTGGGGACTAAAGAAACCAGTTCCCCTCCCCAGTAACTGTTTTAAAGCAGTAAATACGGACCACACATCTTAGCCTGACCATGCAGCTAAGAGCAATTCCAGCTGCAGTGGCACAGGCAGGCTTGTGCTATGTTCACGTCGCCAGGATGGCGGGTAATCGCAGAAAAGGCGCCGGTACAGCAAACTGTCAGGCTGCGCAGGCTAACACCAAGGTACCTCACGCTGTCAGCAGGGCAGCGTTCCTCCCTGCAGAAGCCTAAAGGATTTATCTACAGACAAGTGGTACCTGATGACTTATGCACTTCACAAGGACACCACGAACATTAGAAGGCAGCAAGTGTTGGTAGGCTCAGGCATGACTCGAAATATTTTGGAGCAGTCAGGCTTGCTGTTTTCTATTCTAAGTCTGTATACTTGATATGTCTGGTATAGCTAAAATCTAGAAAAATAAATTTGATTTGCCAAGAGACTACCATAGTTCTTTAAATGAATCCATACCTTCTTCAGCGTTTTGCAGCCACTCCACAAATTTCTTCATCTGGTCAAGAAAAACACTTTTGCCTTTAGCCACATGCGCTTCTTTATACCACTTGAGGATAGCTTCTTCACTCAGAACATCAGCTGAAATATACATCAGTGTTTGTAAAAAATCAGTGTATTTTTTGGAGGTTAGAAGATTTTGAACATGAGGGAAGAAAGATATTTTTAAGGCAGCATAAAAAAGTTAATACGATTGCAGTGGAACAAGCTTTGCATCAACTATATTAGGCTACAACTACAGAATATCTGATGTATATAAGGGATTCCAGATGCAATAAAATGTGTAACGTATTAGGCTTAAAATAAAGTACCAAATATTGTGCTTCTGTAAAGGACAGTTCTCTATTCATGTGCTTTAAATACACCACGTAAAATGGCTGGATTAAAGAAAATGAAAAATCAGTCTGCACATCTTAGAAGTTACCACAGTAAGACATACCAAGATTTTTTTTGCTGTTGGATCACAGAACTGCACATGGTTCTAGAAATCTAAAGTGACAGACACCTCCTGATTGAACAGTTTAAAAGACAGCCAGTAGGGATTTTTTGCAATCATTTTCCCCTAAAGGTTTTATATTGTTTTTAGCTAAGAAGTTTTAAGGCCACTATTCAGACCACCCATTTTCAGGGACCAGCTCAGATGGACAGCACAGCTGACATTTTTCTGTCAAGAGTCAAGAACAAAATAGCTGCCAGTGAGGGAATGTGAGGCTGAGTGAGATGCAGAATAAAGAAATCCTAATAAACAATAAACAGCAAGGATGCTTATTGTTTCCAACAGATGCAAATTTAGGTCTAGCAACAGACCTCTAGCCCCAGGAACAAAGCTCCTGCAATTCAGCCAAGCCAAATATCTCATTAATTGATGGCTGCGGAGGCAAAATCTGGGATCCACAACGGCATTTTGGCAGTTACAAGGCAAGAACAAAAAAATCCAACTGTATTTGTTCTATAAAAAGGCTAAAGACAGCTTTCTACATCTCATTAAAATTTCCATTCTTTTTGTCTTTGAGCAAACTACCCTCCCTTGCTCTGCAAAATCAACACATTTATGTTGAGCTCTTCACTGCTTCCTCAAGCTCCTTGATGCCGTCCCACCCACTGGATATTCGCTTGCCGAAGCGTCGACCCTGACCATCACCTTCTGCTTCAGCCTAAAGGTTACAGCAGACGTGGCAGGGAAGGGAAGAAGGCAAACTGAAATAAGTGACACCAAAACCCCAAAGCATTGGATCAAATGAGACAGAGTAGACACATTTCACATATGCTGTTGAATAATAAACAGATGGAAGCCACTAGGGATACATTTGAACTTAATCAAAACTATCCCAAGACGTCCGACAGTAACTGAATATGAAGTCTCCTTGAACATCTGCAATTTAGTGAGTGCATGTGACTGGAAGTTACCTTGTCTCTCTGACACTTTTCCAAAATAAAACCTCTTCTGCAGTTTGCTGCAACTGACAGTAAGCTTAAAACACAGGGAAAACAGACTGCGCTGCCTCTGGGCTTTTTCCAGTACATACAAAGTTGCACTTAGTGAGCCCTACCAGTGGCACATAGAGCTGTATCTTCCCGAAATCACAGCCCACCGCAATGAACTTTTTCTCCAATGTAACAGAAACACGAGCTAAGGAAAAGGTTTCAAACATGTTGCATTAAATACTTGCCAGTAGTCTTTAGCAGCAGCTCTAAGGCATTACAGCATTTAACAAATCGGGATTTTCATTTAGCAAACCTGAAAATATTTCACAAGGACTCTCGTGAAACTGCAGTTTCATCCCTGCATGTACAAAGCTTACGTTCACCACAGAGTCCTGAAGTTCAAACAACTACACCTGCAGAATTATGGTGAGACACAGTATTATGATACTTAGGGAAAGGCAAAGAAAATCAGGAGAGATTTCAGGGGGAAAAAGGAAAAAAAAAAAAAAAAGAAAAAAAAAGAACAGCTCAAGATAGGTCTTGGGCCTTGTGGGCATTTAAAAAACATGAGTTGCTGTACCGAAGAAGCTGCAGAAGCCCGTTGCTGCATTACAGTCCATATTATGTTACCGTACAAGGAAGCGCCTCCAGGTAGGCACATATCTCAGTCCAAGAGTAACAGGATTTAAGTTTTTTTTTGGGGGTTTGTTGCCAAAGAGGAAGGGGGTACTTCTCCCTCCCCAATACCCCAAACCTGATAATAGCAGCATGCAATCTCACTGTGTACCTCAAAGATTAAAACATCCTCAAGTCAGGTGGATGAAAAATTTGCCTGTATGTAACTCCATAGCAATAAGCCTCCTACGCTAACAGAGAAGAACAAAATGCATTACACTACAAAAAGCACAACTGCAACTCTCCTTTCATTTCTGAGCAATATTATTTGTAATACATTCATGCCTCCAGTGCTCATAAGAGATTATATTCTCCTGTCAGTACAGAGATGCTCAATTAAACAATCATGCAGGACAGGGTGTAGTTAATCATACTTCTAGGCTGATTTGAAGCAATGTGAACACTGCGGG
>Ga0065711_1005009_pt1 | contig 21591 bp, 14 predicted proteins | sample Hoacrofraction12_FD_59098 | JGI IMG/M metagenome (GOLD analysis project Ga0065711, IMG submission 59098) | Hoatzin crop microbial communities from Cojedes, Venezuela - Epithelial fraction 12 v2 (version 2) | ecosystem: Host-associated > Birds > Digestive system > Esophagus > Crop | place... | reverse complement strand
CTAACTAGATCAGGTTGCTCAGAGCCCTGTCCAACCTGGTCTTGAAGAGCCCTGTCCAACCTGGTCTTATGCAGCACTTCTGTTCTTAAATCAGGCCCTGCACAAGGTGTCTTGTATCTGGCTGGGTCAGGCGTCTGTAATGCCCACTCTTTTCCTGTAAATGAAATCTCTTCAATGCATAGAACTCAAATAATTGCCTTCCAGCTTGCTGCTTGCAATATCATGAACAAATTACGGACATTTTGTGGTATTCTTCTGACAAATGTCTTGCTGGATGCATGTTGTATAGCGCTGTGTGCTGCAGTAAGCTGAGCAACCCTACAGCTCGTTGTCTGTGAGTGCTGGGGAGTTGTGTCTGTCCTGGGCCTCTGGTGGGATGGGGTTTAGGAGATCAGCCGTGTGTGCACAGGTTAGCTTTCAGCATGGGAAAGTTTAGCTGCTTGATTAGACGTCCCATTCATCTTTTTACCTGGGGGCTGCACAGGAGTGCAGTAGCTTGGTTGGCGATGTCTTTAAACCTGAGAAGCATTTTGTGTTTGTTGATGAGAACAAAAACAGGATATGAGAAGAAAAAAAAAGGCATTCCTTGAGGGAGCTTTCATTTTGAATTCTGCTTGAATTTTCCATTTCTGTGTCTGTAGGGCTTCAGATAAACCTAGTTAAATCAGTTTGATAAGCTAGCCAACGTCTGCTCTCAGCCACCCAAACTAATAGTCCTGACATTGTTTCCTAACGGTTCTTCCATCTTTGCTGTTAAGGCTATCATGAGTTGTTTCTTTTTCATCCTTTCTGTATCCAGATCAACTTTAGCATTGTCAGACTGGTATCTCTCAGTTTTAGATCAGTTATTAGGTGAAACATGGAAATTCATAAATGATTACAGGCTAATTCCGAACCTATCACAATCTGCTTCTTTTATTCCAAATCACGATTTTTCTTCTGCATTCTGCATTATTCTGCGCCTATTAAGTTCCCAGTAGTGTGGTGAGAAAGGGAAAACCCAGTGAAGCAGAAATTGAAAGAACTGAAAAAGAAGGAAGAAAACCGGCACTTGTCTCAGATGCTGGGGTAGCTGATAACTCCTGCAGGCAATGCAGAGGAGTGCTGTGAGGTCCGATCGTTATGGTCTGAAACATGCTGGTGGCTGAATGAGATGCTCAATAAATCCTTCACTAGGTGAAAACTAAAACTGCTGTCTCCCTTTCTGGAGGGTGAGCAAATAGCCCTTGTGTTTTCTCAAATACGTCCTATCTGCAGTTCTGTTCTTTGAGGCTCAGAGGGAATGATTTATTGCTTTAAAGTATCATGGGGATTTCAGACATAATAGCGCTTCGGGCCACGTAAATACCAAGCCCAAACTGCTCTTCAGGGCAGCTGAGAGAAGTCAATGGGCAGAGTCCATCTCCATTCCCAGCCCTGCATGCATAGAGCCTATACAGTACCCATACGCGGTCCTGTTGCAGTCCAGTGGCTTTAGTATTGCCTGCTGCTGATAGCTGCAGGTATGGGGAATGATAGGAGAGTCTTGCACGACAGCAAATTCGCCAGCTGTGCTTTTTGCCCACCTTGACCCTCTTCTCTGCCACCTGGGGTCCAACTCAGCATCACCTGCAGTGTCTGTGCCTCCTCCTTGGCGTCCTTGCTCAGAGATGTCACTGTGTGCAGAAGAAGGAACTGGACTAGGACATTGGTGATCTTAGGTGTTAAAGACTGCAGAGGCCAAAACAGATGGTTTTCTGGAGAATGAAAGGAGGATTGTGCACGTCTCATTTTTTCCTGAACACTTGTCCTTCACTTAAACCTTTAAATGGGATTCAAAGAGTTAAACTGAGTCAGGTAAATATCAAAGTCATGGGTGCTTTCATGGGTAATAACTGGGTTAGGAAACAGCTGGACAGCTAACAGAGACTTAAATCTTGCAGGCAGAGTTTTCTGTTCAGGTCACATGTGTGGGATTTAAGGATAGTTTGGTCAAGGATAAGTGTCTGGGTATTGTTCTGGGGAACATGCTGAGTTATAGGCCTGTGTCTACAATCCCTGATCACGCAAATAGATCCATTATCACTCAAAGCACTTAAGAGCACTCAAGCGTATGGCTGTAAATTATCAGTGTGTGCCAGAAAGCCTCATGCAGAAAAATATCTAGCGTTTTCTCAGATGTGGTCACCCTAGGTATTTTAGGGCTAATGGTTTGTGTGCTGTGCACTTTGTTCTCTTTGGTTCTTGTAAAAATCATTAACCTGTGCTAGCATTTTGTAGGAGTTCATATTTTGGTCTGTGGTATTGTATCTTCTTAGAACAAAACCCACTGTGTTCGTTTCAAGGATGTTTACTATAAAAAAAAAAGTAGCAAGAGAAGCCTACACCACTGGCAGACATATCTTTAAAAATTTATAACCAGTTGCATACTATACGCAAGGTAGTAGTACCTTGGGACTGTAGTGATGGACCAGGAATCCTTTGTGCTAGTGTCTAAACACACAACAGAAGTATGGTCTCTGACCACATCATGCTTAACCTTCATCAGCTGCTCTGCTGGGTGCAGCTCTGTCTCCTCTAATTATGCCTTCATTCTTTCCCCTATTGCATTTCTTTTGGGGTTTGTGTCTGTGTGTAATGCAATTTGAGAAGGACTGTTGTAAAGATATTCCCTCCCCTAAGAGAAGTCCTCCAAGCTTTTCAGCAGCTGCGGAATTAATCACACATAATAATTACATCCGTACGTGATCATTATACCAGCAGCATATTAACCCCATTAAACAAATACAATAGCATTAACGCTGGAAAAGACAGGAGGCAGAGACCAAGCTATCAGGATTTCTGCTGGGAACAGGAGAAATTCTTGAAGTAAAGATTTGTCTGAAAACAAACAGCTACCTGAGCCGGAGATAACAACGCCAAGAAGTACAGAAGATGCTCCCATAGCAAAATTAGGATCCTTACATGGTATTTGTTGCTCTTGCATCAGAGTGCTTGAAAGCCATTAGTGGATTTTGTTTTATCAACTTGTTTGTGAGGGAAGGGAAGTTGTTATCCCTGTTTCACTCCTGGACAACAAAGGCACAGGTTAATTTATTTAATTGCTCCCAATCAGACCAGGAAGCTAAATAAAAAAAATTAACTTTTAACCTGCATATCTTGCCATGAACAGGGAACTTGCTTGAGCTCCCGAAGCTCTGTAATTCATGCTCCCATCTCATCAGTAACAGGAGAGGGATCTGTACTGGGGTGAGCTGGGGCGGCCTCAGTCCTCCAGAGAGCTTGATGAACAGAGTGGTGGAGGTGCTGGGCAGTTACTTGCTGCCGAGTACTTGCCAGTCGGTCACAAGAAGCTTGTACAAGATCACCTTCCCTGCTGCATCTTTTCGTCGCCCATCCTTGAATCTAGCTTGAATAAACTTACAGTAAGATCAGCTGAGAAAAGTGATTTTTTTTTCGTAGTAAAGATGAGGCCAGCTGCAAGGAGCCCCAGAAGGATATCTGAGCAATGAGTAGCTGGGCAGTGAGGTGGAAGATGAAGTGTGGATGAATGTGAAGTATTGCATGGGGGCAGGGGTGGAATTCAAACTTAATATGGATGGACTCGGAGCCACTTGGGAGTGAAATATTAGGCTTATAGTAAATAGCTCCAGGAAAATGTACACTCAAGGATCAGCTGCAGTGGTAAAAAAACAAATTAAAGGTAAGAAATACACAGAGGACAAAATGAAAAATTGATATAAATCAATATACAGTCACCGGTGTAATGAATACTATGTACAGTTCTGGCTCCCTCCATTCAAACAGAATATGGTGAAACTGGAAAGATCTGGTGAGGAGCGCTGGAGATAATCAGGGGTATGGAAACAGGTTCCAGTGAGCTGCAGATGAATAGACTGCGCCTCCTGTGATGCTATGACAAAGGTAGACGGGGTAAGGTTTCACGGAGGTCTGTGAAATCCTAGGTGTCATTGAGAAAGTGAATTGGCAACAGTTATTCATTGTCTCTCCTGATAGAAAACCAAAGGATCGTAAAATGAAGCGAGGAGATAGTGGGTCCTGAAGAGGAGACAGCGCTTCACTTACACTGTCAGGTTCCTCACTACAGAATGTCATGGTAGTTACCTAAAATGGAAAACCAGCTAAAATAAGTAATAATGTCTGAAGGTTGCTAGAAGTCTACTTGAGTTTGGTACAGCACAGGACAGGTTCATGAAGAAAGATCCACTGAGGACCATTAAACACAAAGACAATGCCTCTGACTGAAGAAGTTCTTGAGTCACAAATCACTGGAGACTGGGAGAGTATTTGGGAGAGAATTATCATATGTTGTATTTGCCATATTTTTATAGACTTACTGAGGCATGTAGCATTGGGTGCTGTTGGGTGGATGGACTGGCTTGGTGCAGCTCTTCCCACCACGTGTGAGACCTGGGAGTGATTAGGCTCAGAAAAATGAGTCACAGAATAATGGACTTTCAAGGAGGGATTGTGAGATTTTTCTGAGGGATGTTCCATGATAATTAGGCATACAGTGATAGCGTGCAGTTATCCGGTAATGTTTTCAAGAGTTTTGTATTTCTAAAAGGTCTATGAAAAGTATAATCCATGTTACACTGGGTATAAAAATTAAGATACTTCTGAATCAAAGGAGTACATTTGAAGTGGAATGTATGGTGATGCCTCTTCCACTCCCATAGTGGTAAACAAGAAAAAAAAATTGTTTCTTTCTTTTCCTCTCCCAAAAGAAGCAGAAGACAAAGCCATTGCTTCCAGGGTAGAACTCTTCTAATTCCAAATTACAGATGGAGCTGAATGTTTAGTGCAAATCTGCGGTAACTCTACAGAGCAGTGTTTTCAGGAGATCTGATAGCAGCCTGTATAATAAAGCCATACCTGTGGGCACCACTGCTGGAGGTGAGCAAAGCCAGGCTTAAGCATCCTTACATCATGCTGCTAACGTTGCCGTTGCTGAGGTGGTGGGCGTTCATGCTTACTGGTACGCTCTCAGTTCGAGTTCCTACCCCCTCTCTGAGGCAGCAGCAATGCATAAAGCCCAATGTATGTTGTGGGTAGTGTTGAAATGCCCGTATTAGAGTACAGTCACCTTGTGCGTCTGGAGAGTTGTCTGTTACGCTTTAGCTGTGTAAGCCTGGACTAAAGCTGCACCTCCTCAGGGCTGGAGAGAGCAGGGAGGTGGTGAGCTGGCTCCGCAGCCCGATTCATGTTCCAGGTGAGGGCTGGCACTGTAAAATGGAGTGGACATGGGGTGTTGTGGCAGTGGAGGAGGATCACCAAGGAACTGAGCTCGGAGGCTTTCTAAAAGAAGTCTTCCTTCCGGAGAGACCGGGGCATTTCTTCTAGGGAGCCCTGGTCTTCCTGCCCCTCTGCAGCCCGTCCCCTTGCAGAAAACAAGGCACTGATGCTGGCATCTTAAATTAAAGGTGCTGCTGGTAAGTTCTCAGATGACTCGCATGTCATGAAGGATGACAGATCCCAGCCTCTCCCTGGTGTGATTGCTGCCAGCCGCGGGAGAGGGGACTGGAGCAACAGAGGCTCGGTGGAATAAGGGAAGGAAATCTGACTCCTCAGCAACATAGTAGGCAGCTCTCAGCTCTTGTGTGACTTATAGAGTAGGCCATGAGCTGCCTCTGGCATAATCCAGACTTTCACTGTGTGGGTTTGGGAACAAAAGCTTGTGTCTAATTCCCCTCCTTGCTTTTCCAATCCAGCTGTGATGAGCCAGGTTCAGAGCATTCCTGCCCGACTGCCAGTTTAATGGGGAGCTAAAGCCATGACTAATCACAGAATCATAGAATCATTAAGGTTGGAAAAGACCTCTAAGGTCATCAAGTCCAGCTGTCAACCCAACACCACCATGCCTACTAAACCATGTCCTGAAGTGCCATGTCTACATGTTTTTTGAACACCTTCAGGGATGGTGACTCCACCACTTCCCTGGGCAGCCTGTTCCAATGCCTGACCACTCTTTCAGGAAAGAAATTTTTTCCAATCTCCAATCTAAACTTCCCCTGACACAACTTGAGGCCATGGAGCAGCAGTTTTCTGGGTCTCAAATGGAGACCTTGCGTTGAGCTGTGCGCTGTAGCACAGAGTTGAGCTCTGGGGCTGCCTTGCCGTGCAACGCTGCCATATATTATGTAGGCTAGGAGTGTGGGCATGCCAGCTGGGTGAAATGAAGCTCTAGGCCCAAGGCTTAATTTTGCTGCGGGTGTTATTACTCTGGATTGCAGCATGCTGACATGGTTATACTGCTTTTGGAAATGAGCTAGCTTGCCTGGAGCGTGGGTGGGAAAGTCCATACAGCACTGTGGTGTACCCTGCAGTCCACAGACCCAATGAGTTGGGAGTCTTTGGTTGTTTATTTCCTTTCTAAATATAAATTCAAGTGGGGGGTTGGACGCTTTCGTATTGCAGTGTTTTTGTTCACGGGTCAGCTTTATTGATAATGGTGGAGCTTAGGGTAAATGAAAGCAGAGTGCACGCTGTGGTCCCCGCTACAGAAACGGGAACGTATAAATTACGGTTGATTATTCCCCTGAGTTGTCATTATCGGTTAGTTCTCCTAGAAGGATGATGACAGAAATGGGTCATTAGAAGAATCGCGGATAAACTGATTGCCCTTGCAGATGAGCTCTCAAGGGGTGTTTTATGGTTGGGGCAGTGTTGATGGAAACAGAGCAGTCTGCATGAGGAGAGGCTTGGCCAAACCTCTGGAGTGAGATTATGCAGCGCCAGCCCAAAATGTGTCTGGCTTCTTGCAGCATTCCTTGATTTAATGCTTTTCACTCTGGTATTAAATGCAGAGGTGTTGATATTTTATGTATAAGTGAACATGGTTCAATCCACTCATACCAGAGACGAAAGATGAGTTTAGAATAAAAATGATCTGTAGCAAGAACTTCTGTTCCAAAGCCTGTATGGAAAGGAGAGCCTGGTGGATGGGGTGCTAAAATTGGCCTCGGCAAAATTAGGCTATGTTCCTGCTTCTTCACAGACTTCTGTGTAACCGTGGGCAAGCTGCAGTCTCAGACACTCCCAGATATTAACAGGTCTCGCTCTTCTTCATGTCATTGAGATAGGTGCCTAAATAGAAGGTGAGCACTTAGGTATTTTAGAGAATGTAAGCCTTAATCTCTCTTCTCCTTTTGTGCTTGACAGAGGTGGCATGAAAGTAAATACATTGAAAAGCGTAAAGTGCTGAGATACCACAGTAATGAGGCCATTACTGAATGTGAGCATGTAATTAGATGGAAAATGTTTGCCTTCATAATGAATAGATGCTCTCACACATACATTCCTCAGTAAATTTTCAAGTTCATCCTTGCTGTAGTTCCACTAATTTCACTGTGTATCTGGGGATGGATTTGCTTTGGCAAAGCCAACCGAAGGGGAGAGCTTTCAGTCTCAGAGAACCAGACTGGACCATAAGGAGAACCAGGAAGATGAGACACCTAAAAAGATGGTGCAAGGAGCACAATGCTCTAAGGGCAAACCACAATCTTAAAATGTAGTTAGTGAAGCAGAATAACAGCTCAGCCTCATACGTACCAGCTCTGCAAAGCAAATTTCAGATGCTAAATATATTATCCACACCTACTCTTTTATTTCTGTTCAGGCAAGCTTAATTCTTTTGGCTGGTAAAATACACTCAGTGGAATAAATTTGAGAAGAAGTAGCAGCCTGATTTAGTTGTCACTTGCACTGGTTTTGTGCTTGTGTTTACGTGGGGATGAATAGGGCTCCTGGTATTAGCTGTGCCCTGAGTGTGCTCTCCTTCCAGCCTGCACGTTCTTGCTTGATCCAAATAATACCTGCAGAATCCCCACCAGCCTTGGTACTGTATAGAGAGGGCCTTGGTGCAGAATTATGTAGCAAATCGGATGTGTATTAAAGAAAAAGCCTAATTTTCTGATGTTGATCTCTGTTGGATTTAAGTAATTGGTCATACAATGCTCAGTTTTCTTTAAAGCCATCTATATTCTTACTTTAAAAAGTTGAGGCATCAGTCAGGGATGTGATGTCCTAGAGTTGATGACTGCAAGAAACTCACCCATTCATTGCCTGGAAAATTATCTGGGACATCCTGAAACAGCATCCTGTGAGGTGTTTTAGCTGTGGCACGTGCTTTAGCCTTATAATCTAAGTCATCTGTAATGGTAGCATTGAGAGGGAAATCTAGACCTCAGTCCCCATCTTTTCAGACAACCAGGTATGGGCATGTGTGGGTGACCTAAAGCAGCACGGGAAGATAAGCTAAAAAAGTACTTTGTTTGCTCTTAGTTGTATTTCCTCACATGGGGCAGCCGTGGTTTTCTCCTTGATAGGACAAAGGGTAATGGCTTTAAACTAAAAGAGAGTAGATTTAGATTAGATCTAAGAAAGAAATTCTTCACTCTGAGGGTGGTGAAGGCCCTGGCCCAGGCTGCCCAGAGAAGCTGTGGCTGCCCCCTCCCTTGGTATGTTCAAGGCCAGGCTGGACGGGGCTTATGAGCAACCTGCTCTGGTGGAAGGTGTCCCTGCCCATGGCAGGGGGGCTGGAACTAGATGGTCTATAAGGTCCCTTCCAACCCAAACCATTCTGTGATGATTCTATGTTGCACATTGCCGTGCTCAGGTGGGATAGCAGTGAGGGTGTTTGTAGCAGTCCTTGGCTGTATACTGCTTCTCCGCTCAGCCCATCCCCTGTCCCAGCACAGCTGGGGAAGCCCTCCCAGGAGCTGCCAGGGGGTCCAGGGGCAGGACCTTTCCAGTGCTGCTCCATGCCACAGCTCTGCCCTTGCTGACCATTCGCAGGCCCTACTGTGATCCCAGTCAAATGCCCTCACCCTCAGCAAAGCAGTTCTCAGAGGGTAGTGGGGAAAGTGATATGACACCAGGGATGTATCTAGAGAAAAATGGAGGTGTTGGGCAAGGAGCAAATAGAGAGGGTCTCATCTCCATGAATTCCTGGGTCTCAGCACTCGCCTCTCTTGCATGTAATCAGAAATGAGCCCCTTCACCTTTCTGCCTGTAAATGGGATTGGTTTGGAAAATGCACTGAAATTATGTAGAAAATCTAAGCTTTCAGTCTGAAAGAAAGAAAAATTTTAAAATTCAAACAAGGAATTGTACAAATTAGCTGCGTATTTGTATTTAAAACTCATCCTGGTGGAGATTTTTCACTATTTTGAAATCCGCTCCTCCCGAAAAAACGGTGAATGCATTAAAAGAAAATCCATAAAATCCCTACTCCCCACTTATTTTTATTTTCACGGAGTTCCCTGCAGCCTGAGACCACCAACCAGGACTTCCACATGAGGAATGCTTCAGTGCATGTTACGATTTGTCAGTGCAAAGCAAAGTGACATCTCTGCGAGCACTGCAAGAGATTGTGTCTGGTAGTTACCTTGCATGGTTTCACATCAAGTCAAGCTGGAAGAGAGAGTCCTCTCTTGGGCTTTGTGTTTCTGACGGGTCTGAAGTCGTTACAGAATTCAGTCTCTCCGCACCACTAACATTGAATATTACTGCGGGAATTAGTCCACCTCTTGATAAAGCAGTTCTTTCCTTCCCAGATACGATCAGGAAACTATTTCATGTCAGAGCTCTGCTTTTCTGTCTAACGAGTAGGTCTTTGTTGACAAGATCTACTCTATCTCCAGCGTTACGCTGGGAGCCAGGCTGGCACCCCCAGCTAATGATTGGACTGAACTTTCCCCGCAGTAACTCGATAGCTGTACAGCTGTGCAGGCTCACAATTTGCTCCTCAATTGTCAGTCTCCTGACAGCTTTTTCAGTGGAACAGTTTGAGAGGAGTGGAGAGCCTTGCTTTGGAGACACAGAAGTGTTTTCACACCTGAAGTGTAATTTCACACCTTGTGTTGCTCAGTAGATAAGTGCGTAAAATAGCACATCAAATGGGAACAGAAGAGGACAGACATGCTGTAGACAAGAGACGGAGGCTTGTTATTTATTTCCTATCTTCAGCACACTCTGAAATAATACTCGCTTGCAGAAACCCAGGCACAGATTATGAAGGGATTCAGGAAGGGGCTTTTCTAGCCAAGTGATCTGTTACCGTCATGTGCAGAGCGAGGTGAAAACTTACACTGAGCAGGATCTGTGGAGCACTGGGACCACAGAGCTCTGCCTGAGACCACAGTATTAGCAACCACATAACTGAGGTGAACTGATTAATACAGGGGGCAGCGAGAGTTTCAAGGATGGGTTTACGGGAAAGCTGACTTGCACCGTCCCTTCTTTATATCTACTAGGCATTTTTACTCCTTGTATTGGCTTAAATAGTGAATAAAATTGACCTTGAGTCCACCAAAAATGTAAGGCGAGAATTTGGAGAAAGGCTTGAAACTATCACACGAGATCAAATCATTTCACAGTGTATGCAGGTTTCCTTTCCCTCTTTTTCAGGACCTTTTTTGTTTGGTATCTCAGATAATAGGTCACAGAGGCATTCTTCCAAAGGAAAGTGGTGGGGAGGCAAGTGCAGCCCAGGGAAGCCCTGATAAGACAGCTCCAATGGAGTCTGGTTGTGAGGGAGAGGAAGGGAAGGTGCAGACACACCATTTGACATGGAAAATCCATAGAGATGCTCATGGTTTCTGTTACTTAGACAGGCTTGCTAAGCTTGAGAACCGGATTTCCTGCTCGTTCCAAGGGGAAAAACAGGGCTGAAACACGCATCAGTTTGTTTCCTTCCTTCTCCGCACATGAATGTGAGGAAATCCCAGTGGTGCTTTCACATGCTGCTTCTCATCCCATGGATTTTACTAAGGAGCGCAGCCCAGCCCTCATCTGTTACTCACTGCAGAGAAAGCTGGTCTAATTGGAGGTTTCTTGGGTGTCTTTTGATCGCCTGGGGCTTTCATTTAGTCTGTCGCCTGTACCAAACATTATTTCCTCTTTTTTGTCCTAGACACCTACGGAAAGCTCTGCCTGCTCAACTCTATGGGCCAGGAGATGTCCCGCTGCAAGACCTCAATCCGTCGAGGACAGCCCAACCCCGTCTACAAGGAAACTTTCATCTTCCAGGTTGCCCTCTTCCAGCTCTCTGATGTCACGCTTATGATCTCCATATACAACAGACGCAGCATGAAACGCAAAGAGATGATCGGCTGGGTTTCCATGGGTCAGAACAGCAGCGGAGAGGAAGAGCAAAGTCATTGGCAGGAGATGAAGGAGTCAAAGGGGACACAGGTCTGCAGGTGGCACACACTGCTGGAGTCCTAGTGCTTACCGGGGCAGCCTGTGGGTCCTAGGACTACGAGCTGTCTTCCCTTGTTCTCAGTCAGCAGAAAACAGCTATCCCATGGCAAGCGCTGTGCTCTGACAGGTCACACACACTTCAATCTGACTTTTCAGTGTCGGCAGTCATGGGTAATAAAGGTGGCAAGGCCTGGGAAGCAAGTTCAGTTCTTGTCTTTCCTGTTTGTCCTGCATTTTCTACATCAAAATAATTAACCCTAGGGAGAAGCAATGGGAATACCTACAAAATCCTTTCCTTGGTCATTGTGTCGCTCATTTTGTCATAGCCTTAATCATCACAGACTGACTTTGATGCTGTTTTCTTCTGGGGCTAACTGTCTCTTCCCTCCCTCCCTTTATTTATACTAATGAAGTTTGCAAATATTCTCGACAGGCAGATAGCTCACAGGAAGGCTAACCTGCATGCAGATCACATTCTCTCCCTTTTATTATCATGTTTCAAAGTCTGAGAAATGAGCATTTGATACCACTGTAGACTGGATGATATATTTTTCAGGCAGCATGGGAAAGCACTCTTGAATTCTTTGTCAGCTTTAAAGTGCCTAGACATTACTACTGTTTTCCTGTCCTAATAGTTGATGTTAGGACTAAATACTACCAGTATTTTTAATTAGGCATCCTGTGCACCTGTTAGCCTGCATTGCCCTAGGTTTGCACAAGAGAGAACTACCATCAGTTTTATATTGCAATTATACAATGCATGTTTAGATGCTTACTGGAAGTTCAGGCTTCTGTCATCACGAATACCAAAAAAGACCAGAACAAGCTGCACATCCACCTTTGTGCCTGAATCACTCTTTTCTGCGTCATTGTTTTGCCCATGAGTTACTTTTTTTTTTAAAAGTGAGGTTCGTTGAGAGAAGCGTTTCTGTGAGCATTACACAGGGAGGCCTTAGATCCATGGTTTCTCTGCAATTCAGTTAAGCACGGCTCAGTTTGCTGAGGGCTCTTCTTCAATTGTGCCATGCTGTAATATCTTCTCGGGATCTGAAAGGGGACTGCTGTTGGCACACTGAGCAGCAGAGGATGCCAGACCGTGTCACATCATCTTTGGGGTGAGCTCCCTTGCAGGCCAGGAATAGGATCTGGGGTACCACCCTAGAGGGGCTGCTGGCTCTGCTGAGCTAACACGGGAGAAGTGTTTCGCTTCTTGCCTCTAACTGAAAACAATGCCAGAAGCAGGCTTGCTGGATGAGGTGGTGACACTTTTATGTAGTTAGTTTCCAGACTATTCTGTCATTTTCCATTTTAATCTTTTTTCCTGTCTCTGCGAGTTGAAGCTGTGGGGACGGTGGATAAGGGGACGTGTCTTTGCCACCTGACTGTTGAGAGCTCAGCGGTTGTGAGCTGTTGCGATGCTGTATGTGACACAGCAGAGGATGTGAATTGTCTAGTGATGGCATGTAGGCAGCAGGGTGCTGAGGTCTTCAGATGCTGTCAGCTGCCCAGTCTCCTGCTCTCTGCGCTCTCTAGGAGAGGACTGGCATTCCCCTGTTCTTGCTGATGGTAGCAAGACATGGGAAATATTTTGCTGAAAAGGTTTGTCTGTGCCAAATCACTTTGTGTTTTGTTTTTGTCATTTACTGAGACCTGGCACCAAATTCTCCCTCCTGCTGCACCAAGACCATCTCCTTCCCTTCAACGGTGCTGTGCAAATCTAACTAGTGCAAATTTTGGCACTGGCTGTTTGCCCAAAATCGAGCCTCGGTGCTGGTTTGCCTCTCCTCCAGGCTAGCCGGACCCTGCGGGGCAGTGGTGTGGTGCACGTGCGTTATCACTTGGTGTGGTACACACAGGCTTTGTCTGTCCTCAGGAGACAGGCAGAATAATCTGCGTGTAGAAGGACTGCTGGCATAGGTGAGACAAATTATCTTACAGGCTGTGGTTTTGTGTATTCTTATCACTTAACTGTCTGAGCATCATTTTTCCTGTGAGACTGGTGGGTATCCTATGCAGGAGGGTTGTCCTCCACTGCCTAGATAAGCTGGCGTGATATCTGCTTTGCATTACTGGGGCTTTGTATCACAAAGCAGGATCTAACCCAAATACAGCTCAGCAAACAATTTACATATTTGACTGCACTGTTAATGCTGCTGTATTACCAATGCGAGAGAAAATGAGCGTTTGAGTGGTAATCAGCAGAATAGAAATGTTTTTTTACCACACACTTTTCCTCTGGAAAAAAAGTAGAGGAAACAGCCCAATTCGAAAGGTGCATTTGCTGATTTCAGTTGTTTTCCAATCTGCATCTTTTTTCTTGAACTGCGTAAAATGTATATAGAAATGTTTATAAGTCATTTTAGTATCTGGGATGTGTATGTATAATAAACTTCTTGAGACTGTCTTCATAACTGCTTGAACCTGCAAAATGTTGCTTATGCTTAGTGATTAACTAAGCGAAAAATGGAAGTTGATAATATGTTTCAGCAGTGAACTGGAGATAACCCAGAGTATATAATAGTGTGGTTTAAAAAAATTCTTGGAAAATATAATTTTAAAAAGCAAAGAAGTATACTGGGTTTGGACTTCCATGCTGTTTTCACATCAAGATCTTTTCTGAAGATAGGGCATTAAGGGAGCTGAATTTTAATATATAATTTCAGCGTAGAGTATTGGGAGTCAGAGGAAAGCAAGTGAAAATAGCTTACTTAGTAAGTTAATATCTGAGCACACGTTAAAACTTTGCTCTCAGTTGGAAGCAGGTTGCTGCATCCTCGCAACAACATTTTGGCTGGATGTTTTACCAGAAAAATTTGGAGGGAAAAGGGATGAGGCAAGAGGAGCACTGGGTTTTTGGAGCTGCTGCTAAACCTGTTGGCACATCCGTGCCTTGAGCAGTGCATTTGTGGAGTTCATTAAGTCCCTGCTGAAGCAATGGAGGAATTTAGGAAAGTTGGGATGAACACAGTGCTGGGCGTGCTGATGCTTGCTAGCCGTACTTTGGGATTTTTGTTGCTTTTGTGGTTTGTTCTTCTTTTCAGTATCAACTGTCTGTGAAGTGAAGGCTTTGCAGCAGCTCCCCTATATTCCAGAGCTCCCATAATTCTTCCCACTGGCAGATTGAATTAGTCATTGCTCATATCGGTACAGGCTGGGCTGTGGTCATGGGCTTTCCCAAGCAAATACCACTGCCCTTTCAGTCACTGCTTTAGCCCCTTGTTTCCTTTGGAAGTGGCTGACAAGTCTAGATTTCCGGAAAGATTTCCGTTCCTTGGGAATCTTGTCTTGCACTTGGCAGTGGTCGGTAGCCTTGGGGCCCTGTGCTCTGCCAGTCTCCATCCACATGGATGCTGATGACCGATCTCTGCTTCTGTGGGGCTCCAGGAGGGGAGGAGAGTGGCGGGAGGGCCATGAGGAGTGCAGCAAGCGGGAAAGCCACGGCTGACCTGGGTCTGGGAATGCTTGGGCGCTTGCAGGTGCTAATGCTTGGAGGTTTCAGAATGTACTCATGTTTGCTAAGGTAATTCATCCCCTTTTGACACCACTGTTTGGAATCCCCTTATAGCTTATTTGAATTTTCTTCTCTTGGGGGGAAAAAGCTTGAAAACCCACAAAACCATTGGGTGGGAAGGAACTAACTGCACTGGCATAAGCCCACAATGTTGTGGGCAAGCGCTCTGGATACAGCTCTGTATCTCCGACAGCGTGGTTCAGCTAGTTGCAGTCTGTTCCTTCCTCTCTCCAGCCAGCACGCCTGTGTCCTGCTAGGCTCTGTGCTGTTATTTTGTTTTTTGTTTTTAATGTGTGTCGACAACAGAACAGAATGATCTCACCACGTTTATATTCCCTGTAATAATGCTGACTTTCAACTGATGCCCACAGAAATGAGTACCTCTCTTAGCCCTCTGAGCTGCAGCTATGGCTTACTGAAGTCCCCATTTGTAAAGGCTTTATCCGGATGCTCTGCTACTTCATTTGATTTGTTTGGGTTTCCTTTTTACCAGTGGTGTTGTTAATTACCTGGACCCTGCTGTGGCCTGCTTGCGCCTGTCGCTCTGGCTTGTCTGCGTTTCCGTTGCAGGGTAATGTGGGGCATGTAGCTCCCAGGGCACACGGACAATACCTGGATATATTTTTAGCGGCTGCAGAACCTGAGAAGTTATTTGGTGCTTTACAAAGTCGACTGATCTTCAGTCATGAATGTCTTCAGATGTTCTTGGACATGCAGAACCAAAGGCTGCCAGCTGCTATTGATCATTTGTCCAGCGTAAAGCTGGAGGTGGCAGCTTTGGCAGAGGAGCAGGCGTTTCCTCTGGTGGCAGTTCATTTTCTCCTTCAGCTGAAGCTGGTAATGACCTTGGAGCTAGCGTGCCTGCGGAGCTTTCTTTCCACTCCCATATTTATCATCATCTTTAATCTGTATGATCACTGCATTTCATCTCTCTGCCTCTCAGCTGCCTTCTGCCCTTCAGCACAAAAGGTGGCTAGAAAGGCTGAGCAAAGAATGTGGCCTTCCCTAGCGCATTGTCCCTGGGCTCAAGGGGAGCTGACCCCTGGAGGGGTCATCTTAAAGTTATGGTGCTCGTAATCAAGACTTTGCCTCCCTGATCTCTAGTCTGCTGGTGAAGTTTGAAGCTTGTTGGTTGGGCTGTGATACTTTAATAATTGCAAAGTAGCAACACCATTCACCTCAGTGTGGACTAAGTTAATGACAGAGGAAACAACCTGTTCTGTATTTGCTTTCTTCTTTTTTTGCGTAAGCATCGTGTTCTGTAAAGGGACAACAGAGTCTGAAGGAATTAGTATGCAGGAGCATCCGCTTTCCATTTAAAATGTACTAAGTGTGATGTTTGTAACTATGGTTTGAGCAGAAAAAAAAAAAGCAGCCAGGGTTTGTAGAAGAGCTCACACTTTGAATGAGGGAGGTTTTTCCCTTCAGCGTGCGCTACCCCAGCAGACACGTTCTCATAGCCCAGGCAGCGATGCTGGCTCCCAGCTGATCTGCTTCCGTGATAAAAGCAGCCAGAAGCTGACAGATCCTGAAGCTTGGGAAGACATACAGGATAATTCAGCATAGCTGGTTTGGGTGTTTATTTGGAATCTGGTGCAGATTCAATAAGCTGTCATGCAAGAAATGAAAACCCCAAGCCGTGGCCAGGAAGGCGGTGGGAGAGAAGGCTCTCGGTGGGCTTGTGCTGCTGTAGAGCTGAGAGTTTGCTCAGTCTCTACTCCAGAAAGCAGCACAGCTGGGCTACAGTGGCATCAAGCCTGAGCTGAAACCCAGTTTCTCAGCACGATTCCTTAGCTCCAGATCTGCTGAAGGCCTGCAGCTTTTTTTCTTTTTTTTTTTTTTTTTTCCAGAGCAGAGGGAGCTCGTGTCTTCCTGCAGCCTACGCTATAGGCCTTAAGAAATGAATGTGTAAATATTTTGTCTCTCACAGCAGCCCAAGGTCATCTTTCTGGAACAGCAAATAGGCACAGAATCCAGAGAAGATCAGTCTGTCATGTGAGTAAGGTTAGCATCTGCACTTACAAATGACAAAGGCTATTAATCCTCATGCTGTAATCCCCAAGCTGTTTGCCAGCTGGCAGCAGGAAGATGTTCCAGCTCAACCCACACAGCTATCCATGTTTTTTCACCTTTATGAAGCAGATATAGGTCAGTTCTGTAGCCTGGATAAAGAACTTGGTCGATACCATTCATCTGTTCCAGCATTACAATCCCTCTCTTCTCCACACAAGCCATCTGTACAAATGAGGGTGTGTGAGGAGAGCCGTGGGCTGGGCTCTCCCCATGCTGCTCCCCCAAAACAGGAGACTGAAGGTGAGATTTATCCCCGCCTCTGCTCCTGAGTGTCTCATGGGAGGATAAATTCTGAGGTCTCGCTGCAGAGCTGAACAGCCTGAGCAAAGCTCTGCCGCTAGACGGGTCTTTATACACAGAGCAGGGAAAACCCAGTGCTTGTATAAGGCAGATGTAAGTCCAGTGTTGAGACATTGTCGATCCTAAGTTGGGAACCTGCATGGGATTTGGGTATTGCCTTATTGTCGCAGGGACAATGTGTCCTGTGTCACAGTAGAACCTGAATCCTACGAGGTGCCATGGGTGAACGAAGTCTGTGCCGCTTGCCAGTGATGCAGGTGGGCTGTGGTAGTCCGTATGACCTTGCACAACAAAAAACTGTACAGGCACCACATTGCATCCAGTGAGCATGAGGCAGCTGAGGCTGGAAGAAGTTGGAGAAGGAACCCAAAAGCCAGATGGCAGCTAGGAAGCTCCATTCAGACCTGTTAGCTGCTCAACTCTTTAGAAAATTGGAAAGCAGGTTGTGGAGTTTTATGTGACAAAAGTGTTTTAACAGAAGTTGCAGCTCCCGGGGCAGCTGCAGGTACGAGGAGGTGAGGACATCACCTCCTGGCTCGTAGGTTTCCTGCTGGCTGTAACGGGTGACCCTCAAATAGATGCCAAATACTCCAGAGTTATCTATCCCCTGGAACGTCGTTCCCAGCACGGGCTGATCTCAATGAGTAACAAGAGACGATCTTGGCCATGAGCAAAGAAAGAGAAGAATTCATCATTCAGACAAAAGCTGATTTCTTTCCTGAGTCCCACGACCATTAATTAGCCTTGACCTCCAGGGAAGGCATTTTATTGTGCCGAATACTTCCCGCTCCCTTAATTTCTTAGATTTAGGAGAACACTGCAAATTTCTCTCCTCATTAGCAGCTGGGAAAAATCATATAGTTTTTCCAGCTTTCCTTATCCCTGTTGTGTCTTCTTTAATACTTTCCAGGTGCTTTTCATTCACGCTGTCTCCATCATGGCACTTCCCATCCTCTCTAATATCTGTAGAGATCTGCTCCAAGTCAGGTCCATGCTTGGTAGCAATATTTTATGTTCATGGTGCTCAGGATGAAATCTGTCCTCCAATCCCTTGCTGTCACTATGTGGCACCTCAAGCACAAGTTTTCCAGTTAAACCAGTACCACATCTCTCCCGTAGTCCTCTGCTGGCACCGCTGTGATTTTTGTCTTGCTGGGCTGTATTCTCAGCTGTAACTTCATTCACTTTTTCCCAGCAGAGGGTTTTGTTTGTCAAGAAGAGTAAATGAAGTAATCATTTGGTAGACTTCGTGTTTAAATACTATGTGGCATTTATATGTGTATATATATGTATACACAAATGTTTTTTGTGATAGAGTACCCCCAGAAATTTGCATGAAGCACATCTCCATGTATATTTGACTGTTGATTTCAATATACTGTATAAAATAAGTTGGGTTTAGTGTGTATTTTCTTCTTTCTCTACTGGAGCGATACACCGTTTCTGGCAGGCACAGGTTTTTGTTGTCTCCCAGTGGCACTCGCAGCTGGGCGCTGGTGGTGCAGTGGCCAAGAGCTGTGCCTGCGTCTCCTCTTCCCTCCACGGGCCCATGGCGTTGTCGCCTGTCCCCTCCGCCAGCTTTGCAGGTGGGCATCCATCGCTGCCAGGGCGCGTTGCTGCGGGACAGCGTCGTCAGCCCGCTCACTGCGTCTCCCTCCTGGCGTTCAGGAGAATAATCTGCCTTTGAGGTTTTTGCTTTCGTTGCTGTCGTATCCTCAGCATAGACCACGGGCAGGCAGCGAGCCAATTGGGATTCTGAATAATTCAGCCCAGTGGCTGGGGTTGCATCAAGAGTGGTAGAGATCTGAGCTCTCCTTTCCCAGCCTGAGATGTACAAGCACAAAACCTATCTATGAATCAATCACTTTCAATCATAACAATGCAGACAAATTAATAAAAATGCCAGGTCCCTAACTTCTGTCAGTGCAAAAGCAAGTCTTCTAGAGCTTGAATTTATTGCTGAATTATTTTTATGATAAATAGATTTATAAAAGGAGAATTGTTCATACTGTGAAGGTTGTAAGAAACAAATTCATATACCCTTTTCACTTTGGTGAAGTTCAAAGATTTGCACTGAAAATTTTACCTTCAGTCTACTTAGTAAGTGGGGGTGGTATTGACTGGTGAGACCACCGGAATGGTACGAGCATCATTTCACTTGCTGTGTGTGTGATGGAAAGAGATATCTGAAGTGCAAAACTGTGATAAAAAAGATGAAAAATACGATGAAAAGATGTTTGGATATTCAACAGGAAGAGTGGTGCGGGTTTATTCTTAGCTTTTCATGTACTTGACAATGAAACATTTTTATTCTACTTAAGTGCTAACGTGCATGATCATACAATATATTGCCTCTCGCTAATTATATGCTGCGTTAGGAATACTAATGTCTAGATGATATCTGACTGGAAAAAAAAAAGCATTAAACCTAGCTTCTGCAGAATTCTGGGCTGAAATTATCCACGCACACATACAACCATCCACACCTTAGAAACAGTCATATTTTGTTATGGTGAATGCTGCTGTTACAGGTTTTTGTCAATAAAATAGAAGCAGATGGCTCATGTAGACATGCAAAACTGGCGTGTCTTCCTTTTTGTTCGTGTTGTGGCAGAACCGAGTGAATATGCATCTGGGAGAGGTGGACGTGTTTTGTTCAGAACAAAGATGCAGGTGTCTGGTGCATAATGCGTAACAGGGAGGAATGGGAAATATCCCCCTCCTTGGTCCCCACCTGTCCGTTGACACGGACAGAGGGTCCCTGCGGCAGCAGGCAGAGGCTGCTGGAGTCTTTGGGGAGCTGAAGGGGTTCCTGTGTCCCGCCGTGTCTCTGCTTCCTCCTGCAGTATACCGCCTTTCCGCCAGCTCTCCGTGGGGACGGAAAAGAGCTGGCTGTGCATTTGATGTCTGGTGTTCCCCCATCTCTCATCCAGCCCCAGGCAGGAGTTGGTGTGGCGGCCCCTCGCACCCAGCTCTGTGGTGGTCCCCCAGCCATCGTTTCTCCTATATGCCCATGGTTGTATTGGTACCTGCACCAGGGCACGTGGGGGTCCGTGTCACCAATGTCGCTCCTGTGTGTAGGCACCAGCTTTGCTGACATCCTGGCCATGTGTATGGGGCACTGAGGGATGCCCCCATAGCGGTTAGGGTGCCCACGGGGCGGACATATCTTGCTTTGGAAACAGAGGTAAGAGTTGAAACTGGGCCGATCGGAGGCCAGGCAAGGCACCGCAGCAGTGAGAGGTAGGTCTTTATCTGGTGGCCACTTGCACTCGCACATAGCTTTGGTTGTGATGTGTTTGTGTGTGTGTGTTACACTTCTGCTAGGTCACCATAATCCATGCCTACATTTAGACAGAGAAAGACAGAAGCCAAACAAATTTCCAGACTGGTGATTTTGAACTGGGCGTAGTTTGTTCCTCTCAGAATAGCAGTGCTGTCTTTGAGGGAGACGTGAGAAACCACGATTCCTGAATCCCTGCTGGCATCCGCAGGGCTGGCTTTCCAGGACCAGCCCAGAAATAGAGTTTCTTTTTCTGGTGACAGTTGGTAGCTTCAGTCCCTGGAAGCCTGAGCAACGGCGACCAGTATGAGCCGCATCTGGGAACATGGAAAACCCAGTCCAGAGCTTCTCATCTGAAGGACGGCAGGGAGGTGGGGTACACTGGGAGGCTCAGACAGGCACAAGGGAGTTTGGAAAAACTCACCCTACTTGGTACAAACTGGTGATGAAATATGTGGTTTGCTAAGGACTAACGGTGGTGGGATGATCAGGCTCAGCTGAGAGGGGAGGCGGTGGGAAAGTGCTGGTGGAGTTGTACATTTTTGGGGACCTCAGCAGCAGGTCTGGCTGCAGAGGCGAGGCTAGGGGTGCTCTGGGCTGCCATCGGCTCCCCTGGCAGCTCCTCTGGGGGACCAGGTGCCGTCTGCAAGTTGCTCTGGGGCTTGGAAGCTCGGGCAGGGGCTGCTGCTGAGGTGGTGGCAGGGCCTGAGTTGGTACCAGGGCAGCACTTTCCTGGCCTGATTATTCATAACACCTTTTCACCCCATGCATTTTTTCTGAAAACCACTTATAATTCTCCCTGCCTGTCTCCAGGCCTCAATTCCCCCATGAACTCCACCCTGTTTCTCCTGTGTAATCCCAATGCCGAGGGGTACCGGCAATTACTCTGAAAGACTTGGGCACTGCTGGGGACAATTTCTTCGCTGCTCCTGCAGCCTCATGATGTCCTGGCGAGGATGTCCTCAGCCACCGCCTGGTGACAGAGGAGCTGGTGGTATTGTCACAGTTTGGGTGGGTTTTAGAACCATAGAATCATAGAATCATAGAAAGTTTTGGGTTGGAAGGGACCCCTAGAGGTCATCTAGTCCAACCCCCCCCCGCAGCAAGCAGGGACACCGCTAACTAGATCAGGTTGCTCAGAGCCCTGTCCAACCTGGTCTTGAATATTTCCAGGGATGGGGCCTCCACTACCTCTCTGGGCAACCCGTTCCAGTGTTTC
>Ga0065711_1035979_pt1 | contig 21592 bp, 13 predicted proteins | sample Hoacrofraction12_FD_59098 | JGI IMG/M metagenome (GOLD analysis project Ga0065711, IMG submission 59098) | Hoatzin crop microbial communities from Cojedes, Venezuela - Epithelial fraction 12 v2 (version 2) | ecosystem: Host-associated > Birds > Digestive system > Esophagus > Crop | place... | reverse complement strand
CTGGTGAGAACTCACCTGGAGTACTGCGTTCAGCTCTGGAGCCCTCAGCACAAGAAGGACATGGAACTGTTGGAGCGGGTCCAAAGGAGGGCTACAAAAATGATCCGAGGGCCGGAGCACCTCTCCTATGAGGAAAGGCTGAGGGAGTTGGGGCTGTTCAGTCTAGAGAAGAGATAGCAGCGGGGAGATCTTATAGCACCCTTTCAGTATCTGAAGGGAAAGATGGGGAAAATATTTTCAGCAGGGCTTGTTGCAATAGGACAAGGAGAAATGGCTTTAAACTAGGGGAGAGTAGATTTAGACTAGATAGAAGGAAGAAACTTTTTACAATAAGGGTGGTGAAACACTGGCACGGGTTGCCCAGACAGGTAGTTGAGGCCCCATCCCTGGAACCACTCAAAGCCAGGTTGGACGGCGCTCTGAGCAACGTGATCTATTTGAAGATATCCCTGCTTACTGCAGGGGGGTTGGGCTAGATGACCTCTAAAGGTCCCTTCCAATCCAAAACATTCTATGATTCTATGATTCTATGGTGACTCAACCCCTTCCTTGTGCAGCCTATTCCAATGTCTGACCACTCTTTCAGTAAAGAAATTTTTCCTAATATCTAATCTAAACCTCCCCTGATGCCACTTGAGGCCATTGCCTCTCATCTATTGCTAGTTACTTGGGAGAACAGACCAACACTTGCTTCACTACAACCTCTTTTCAGATAGTTGTAGAGAGTAATAAGGTCCCCCCTCAGCCTCCTCTTCTTCAGACTAAACAGCCCCAGCTCCCTCAGTTGCTTCTCATAAGACTTGTTCTCCAGACCCTTCACCAGCTTCCTTGCCCTTCTTTGGACACTCTCCAGCACCTCAGTGTCTTTCTTGTAGTGAGGGGCCCAAAACTGAACACAATACTCAAGGTGCGATCTCACCAGTGCCGAGTACAGGGGCGTGATCACCTCCCTACTCCTGCTGGCCACACTGTTCCTGATACAAGCCAGGATGCCCTTGGCCTTCTTGGCCACCTGGGCACACTGCCGGCTCGTGTTCAGCTGGCTGTCAACCAACACCCCAAGGTCCTTTTCTGCCGGGCAGCTTTCCAGCCACTCCTCCCCAAGCCTGTAGACTTGCATCGGGTTGTTGTGACCGAAGTGCAGGACCAGGCTTTTGCCCTTGTTGAAATTCATGCAGTTGGCTTCAGTCCATCGATCCAGTGTGTCCAGATCCCTCTGCAGAGCCTTCCTACCCTCAAGCAGATCGACCCTCATGCCCAGCTTGGTGTCATCTGCAAACTTACTGAGGGAGCACTCAATTCCCTCATCCAGGTCATTGATGAAGATATTAAACAAGACTGGCCGCAAAACTGATCCCTGGGGAACACCACTTGTGACTGGCTGCCAACTGGGTCTAACTTTGTTTACCACAACTCTCTGGGCTCGGTCATCCACTCTTGTGCACCTCCTTGCCCAGCAGATCATGGGAAGCAGAAAAATTGCTTGACTTCTTATAAAAACTACCTAGCAACAACTAAAATATCAATATGTTATCAACATCATTCTCTTACTTCATCCAAAACACAGCACTATATACCAGGCACTAAGAAGAAAATTAAACCTATCCTGGCCAAAACCAGGACAGATGCCCTTCATCCAGCATTGCAGTTTGTAAGTGAATCAGCCTAAGATTTCAGAGGCTATTGAAAATTTCTACCTATATTATTACTCTGGAAATATTATATTCTGTATGATGTGTTAGCATCACTAGATAGACTGGGTAGAGCAACCTGGCCCAGGCCTCAATGATTTTAAAAATACTGTGCCACTTTACATTAGCTGAGCAAAGGAGCCAGAGGATGTGATTTTTCTCATGCTTTTTTCTTTCTTCTTCTTAATAAACAAACAGAAAAGGATGATATCCTAGTTCTTCAGACAGAAGAGCAAAGCTGAGGGCTGTTAAGCATATTCTCTACACAACAACAAAAGACCACGTGAAAAAAAAATTTGGCTGTTCCTGACACATTTAGTAATGACATATTTTATCATAGCAGACATGGTATCATTGAAACATTGAAAAGCTATGATAATATTTATACTATGCTCAAGGTGCAGCAATGGGCAATAAAACCATTATTAAAATGCAATAAAAACATAATTAAAAAACACTTTTGATAAAATTCAAACAAATAAAACTAGACACTAAAATGAAAGGGGGGAAAAAGATCAGCTGAAGCTGGAACGGGCAATAATTGTGAGGTGTCTCAGAGACTGGTAAATTCAAGGGAAAGAGAAAACGAAGAAACCCATCTTGACACTGAAGAGGAGGAAAGAAAATCTCTCCTTGAGCTCTCCTGACTAAAGTGGGTAGAGATAGAGCTTAACAGGATAATTAAAAGTAGTGCTGCAGGTGGCACAGATGTGAAACCTGTAAAAGGTGAGTGCAGCCAGCCTGCCAGTGCCCTGCAGCGAGTCCCCACCATCCCCAGGGACACCTCTTACCTTCCTGTGTACACAAACCCCACTGTGCTGTAAGGAGGAGTCTGAGCTAGTTTTCCTCAGCAGGAATGGATATATCCAGTGTTCATACACAATTATGCTTGCACTACAGTGTAGCCACGAGACTAACAAGGCATCTCTCTGGGTTTTCCAGGTGCTTTTTAACACAGCAAAGTCACAGGTTTCCCCTCCAGTCACGTGACTAAGATCCTCGCCTTCTAAAATCCTCTGTAGAATTCAGCTCTTCCAATATCCTTCTTTTCTCTTGCCACAAACAACTTTATCATCCCATAGAAAGCAGTTGTTAAGGTTGATGCAAAGATCATTTTCACAGCCCCTTGGATCTATCCATGCACAATCCACTCCCTTCTCCTGCATCCCACTGCTTTTTTCCTCCTTCAGCATTGCATCCCATAACATCTAACGTTTGCATTTTCAAAGCCCACTTATCTCCTGGCCATCATCTTCAAGTGACAAAATGAGTTTTTTGATCATTTTATCAAGTCAGTCTCCATCATCTACTGGGGTTGGATTTTAAGCATGCTTGATGTTTTTTTCGTGCTTAGGAGGAATTCCCTGTGAACAGACCTGTACCATTACCTTCCATTACATCTGTGCTTTTAACTCTTCTTTGTTCTAATCCCTATGAAAATAATTTCAGTAATTAAGCTTCTGATATGCCAAACCCCTTTCTATGATGCTAACCAGTATATTTTATTATTTTTTTCTGCTCACTCATCCTTTACATTTCTAATCTGATATATGGCCTCTAAGTTTTGAGACAAAGACATAATTTTCGTCTTCGGTTGCACAGCTCATAGTACAGTAACTGCTAGGTCTTTGTCTGGTCCAAGTCTAGATCTTCTAGGTATTACTGTAGCAGAAATCATAATAACAGCAGCAATACAATATAAAGGAAACCCACCCGGACATCAAAATTTAACCAGAATGTGTGCAACTGCATCTTCTTCCCTATGTTCAGGGAACTGTTTGCAAAAGGCATAGTTTCCGGAAGGTAGTTGGAAAACTACAAGGAAATTCGCTGTCTGAAAATTGTAGCCATTGGAGAAGTCTGTACTATAAGCTTGTGACCACAAACCACCATCTGTAAAGTAGGAAAAAACCCCCACACTGACTAGTGGGATCAACTGGAGAGAGAAATAAGACTTCTTGCATTAGTCCTATAAATAAGTCTCAAACAAGTCGTCTGCGATTTGTAGGCTGGGGATGCTTCCCATACCATCTACGACATTAAGCAGTCCATAAAATCCTGGAAAATTATCTGAATATACTCGATCCTGCAACAAGTTAAATCTTCTAAAGACAATCCAATGGGCTATAAAATCATGCTAAAAAACTGAAAACGTCCCAGTTTTCTCCACCAAAAAAATTTACCACAGTGAGTTTTGAAATTTACAGTGGGATGTGTCCTAGGCAGTGAGTGAACAGAGTTTTTCTATACATTCATCCTGAAATACAGCTAGCCTTTGATTGTATGTATATGCTTTGATTATGTGTATATGCTTATACATACATTTGTAATTTACTTACAGCAGTGGGTGCTTTACATGAGTAAAGGGCATCAACACTATTTCTTATTTATTCTTCTAGCCACTGTGGCATTACTAAGAAGATTAGGTGATGCCTGTGAAATGACTCCAGTAGTTTCCTTTTTGTGAAGTCAGTAAAAAGACAAACCATTCTAGCTTTGCTTTGTGTTTGAACGATTTCATACAACTCTCACTAATAACATCCCTGTTTATCCTGAGTACATACTGGAGAGCATGAAGCTAGATCCATAGATTAAACATGCTATCCATCAGCTGCCTGTAGTTGCAGATAATTATTTCAACTGCCATTTAAAAAAAAAAAACAGAATGGTGCCAAATTGAAAAATCTGTTCCTCACTTCTCCTGGTGCACGAGGTCCCTTGTTGGGTTATTGAAATTGCTAGGCTGTTCTCGTAGCCAAGGAAAAGAGAGAAGACAGATGGAGCCATGCATTTTTGTAAAAACTCTTAAGAACTGTCCTCGTGACAACCCCTTCTCTGTCTCCAAGGCAGTGGGTAAATCTTGTTATGTGTCCTGCTCTATACTAAAGATATTCCAAGCAATGCCTGACAATTCTGGCATGTTTTCTGTGGGGATTTACTTGTACTGCATCGTTAAGGAAAGATATTTTTCATATGATCAGCTCAATGTCCCCTCTGAAACAAAATAAAAACAAAATCCAAATATTCATATACATACGTACATACACGCATATATGTGATATATATAAATAAATGCTAATGTCCTAATGGAAGATTAAATGAGGTATTTATTTTAGAAAGGATGCCTGCATTTTAATTGTTGTGGTAATATATTTAAATCGTGCATGGGCTAAAAAACCTGAGGCAATGCAGATCACTTTCTAATATGTCCTGGGTGTTAGAAATGCAATGCACTTGATTTCACACAGAAGCAAATCCCATTCAGAAGACCTATACAAGAAGCAAGGCTGCTTCATCTCTGCATTTTAAATCATCTAAATATTTTCTGTAGCTTTGCCTTTGCTCAAAAGAATAAAGGTGCCCAGTGTAAAGCCATTTCAGCACTGCCCTTCCTATTTTCAAGTTCATTTATTTTACTGTACCTTTCTGCTTCTTATTAACCTATTGTTCTTTCTGCTCCCCAGTCTCAAAATCTTAGTTGCCTCTGTATATGACATTGATAACTGTCTAAATATTTTGTGTGTACAGGTATAAGTGCATGGGAAGGAGACAGGAAAACCAGCTTTTCCCATACCCTGTCTCTATATCTATAAAGATCACAATCACAATCACATGTACATGCGCGCACACACACACACACGCGCACACACAGAGCTTTCAAGTCCATGCAGATGATCTATTACCATATTTTCAATTTCTATAACACCTCCCATCAAGTGCTTTACAAATATCAGTGAATTCATAACACTGATGACAGGTAGAGAAATATAAATAACCTTACTGAAAGATGGGAGAACTTGTTCAAGATTGCCTAATTCTTAGAAGTATTGAACATGTACAGCTGTCTTTAACTTCAAGAAGAAAATGGAAGATGTTCATCACCTTGGCAAAGAGGATTCAAATCCTTGGCCCCTTCTGCATGAGATTTAAAGTGTCTAATTTTCTCCAGCTCGAGTGCAATATAGGCTTGAAGTAGAAACCCCTGAAAAAGTTATTTGCCTGTGTTACATAGAAGACTGGATGAGATGATCACAAAAGTGATCCAAACTTAATGTCTATGAACTTTGGAGATTGTGGCTAAGGCAGTAAATCTTCAGTAGGATCAGAAATAGAGCCCAGGTCCTCTGACTGTCATTAATTTTGATGTTTTATCACAAATTTGTTCTTGCTCTTTTCAAGTATGTCAGAAAGTCTTGAATTAATAAAACAAGGAATTCATAAAACAAGCAGATGCATTACATTGCCAACATTATCCACATTAGGGTTTACAAAGTCTACATAGTAGCATATGACACATGATTCAATAATAAAGTCTTTCACTGTACCCTGACTTTAAAATAGACTATTTCTAGCAAAAATTCCTTTCTTTTTTTACCAGTTTATTGTGCTACATCACAGCACAGTACCCCGCTTTCAAGAGAGTGAGGACAGAACTGATTATACAGCTGCATTAGAACACATTGTCCCTGGGAACCAAATTTGCTGAGTAAGTCATAAATGTGAATTTCTCTTCTTTTGCCTGTTATTTGACAGAGAAACAAAAGAAAAGAAAAACCCCTTACTTCTCCTGTCTTTGTCTCAGTGGTATTCCAGAAAAAAAATCTTTATTGTTCAGGCTTCTATTGTTTTTTCCTGTATGATTTAGGTTCTAAATATACACCAATACTTAATAAAATTAAAATAAATCAGTGCTAAAGCTGTTAAAGGAAGAGCGTATTAATGCAAAATAATTTAAAGAAACTTTTGTTAACCATGAATGACAAAGACACTAAAAAAATGAGTTTCAATCATGGGAAAAAAAAACCCTTGCTCCTCCTTTTTTCTCAAAAGCTCTATGGTCACTTGGTTAGGAATGGTTTATGCTTTCTCCTTTACTTTGATTTATAAGCAAGTCATTGTTCAATCTAATTATGTCCTATATATCACCAGAACACATTGTATCTTGGCATTTCACCATTTATAACTTCATAGAAAAACTGATACTAATAAAAGTCCTTTGTTTCCTCTATCTCTCCCTCTCCATGAAGAAGTCTATGAAATCAGATCATTCCATGTACGTCAGTGAATCAATAAGGACAATAAATCAATGTAATTTATTAAAAGTTACAATATGCTGGACTACTACATAGATTTATCCAGGTGAGCTCTTATCTAAAGTCTGCATATGAAAAGACACTTGTAGAATCCCTGCAAAAACAGAAGTGCAATTACTAGTCCTAAAGGTCATTAAAAATCAAAAGTTAGAAAATTTCAGTACCCAGTTGGTACAAAATTTAACACATTGGCATAGTGCAGTCTAGAGAATGCCCTAAGGACCACATTATATCAAGAAACATCCCATAACACCCTGGGAAGAAATGGAGAACAAAGGAAAATGGACTTTCTTGTGCCAGTGAGACATAACCAGGTTTACGCTTTCATCTATATAAATGTAAATTATTTTGTTTATGGTGTTTTTGCTCAGTTGTGGACTGTCATCTTCCCTGAGCAGGAGGGGGTATGGGTACCATGCCACCATGGACCTGTGGATCCTCTCTCATTTGTTGGTGTATGAGAGGCTCCCAGAGGAATATGATTCCAAAAAAGAGATAACAGAATGGAGCAGGATGTGAGGTTGGTGCTACACCAAGCCTGTGGCAGTCCTCATTCTCTCTCTCTACCCATCCATTGGGACATCGGACCACACTGTGAGAAGTACCACCCCTCCCTCAGCTCATGTGCTTAAGGCAGAAGCCCATTTCAGGATATGAGCTGAAGGGTGTTTGGCTTCCACTGTATTTGTGGAATAGTCCCAGAAATTATTGGCTCAACTTTGGGCCACTTGGCTGGGGAAAGTAAGCATCCTTGTGCTTTGCATTTCAGGGACTGTGGGTAGCCACCTCCATCCAGTTGCCAAGTCTGAGTTCACGTAGGGAGAACATCCAGCTGTGCCTCCTTCCCCTATTCACAGGAAATTTAATCTACTTCTCTGAATTCCTTAATATTTATAATCCATTCATTGAAGATTTACTGGGTGGGATTTGCCTGCTGTGGGAGGTGAAAGAAAGACCAAGAAAATGATTCAATATCCTCTCAGCATCATAACCCTTCAGACTAGGATGCAGTCGAATTTCTGAACGACCTATTTATCAGTAAAGTGTCAGTAGGAATTGATGAAACCTTAAAAGCCACAGTTAAGCAGCATGCAGCATAAGGATGGAGAGCAGAAGAAGCTGTGTGCATTGTGCTACTAAGAAGAAAGCATGCTACTAGCAGTAGTCATCCTTTTCAATTCAGATAACACCTGTGAGAAATATTTAAATCACATCTAGTCTGAGATTAAAAAAAGAAAAAAAAATTGACTTAATAAGAAGGCACCATGAGACACCATGGTGAGAACAGACCAAAATAGACTTGTGACACAAAACTCTTTTTGAAGCATCGCTTTATGCAGTGGTATATTATCAACAGAGCAGATGAATAACTAAAATCCAATCTTGCTGGTTCCATTGAACAACTGGGTTGATTTTGTTACATTAAAGACTATTATTATGGCAGAAAAGGTCTAATTTTTACCTCACTATTAAAATTCATTGTAATAATTACTATGGCCCCATCAATGATAATGAATGTTGTCTGCGTGTGTGCACCCGTGCACGCCCAAAGTGATATGCAATTTTTAACACACATTGTGGAGCTCTACCCCTTGCCCCCGCCTGCACAGCCCTGTGTAACTATTACGTTTTGCTTTCCACTCCTCCTTGCTTTTGAGATTACTTGAATTTCCTCACAGTTTATCCTGAATGCAGTAAGGATCGTGTATCTTATAGAGACCTCACAGCAACAAGCTCAGTAAATCCACAGAAAAAAGACGGTAAAAAAAGAGGAAAACAGTGTAAATGTACAGAAAATTGAGTCTTGTTATCAGTGTCTTATTTCATGTGTCATCATGTAATGAATGTGTAATCTGCTGTACTATGTAAGCACAGGGTGTTAAAAGAATTTACAGTATATGGAGTGAGGTTTAGAGTTGTTATCAATAAGTGCTTCATCTGAAACAGCACTTTGTAACAGCAGCTACAACAGTGTATATATACATCAGACATACACACATAAAAATGCATACATATGTCATAAATGTACACTTACAGAGATATATACAGAAATTCATATCAGTGACATTTAAATACCTCTCCCTTTTCCAGAGCTCCTTCTGTAACAAGAGTGATTTTCCAACACATATTATTAATGAGCTTAATCCCGTAATTACTTCAGTTACTCGCAGAGCTCTGAGAACTTGGGAAAACTTTCTTGGCAAGCGAACACCCAAAAAAGAATCAGCTCTCCAGACTGAACAAACTCCAGAAGCCCAGGGTGGTGAGCATCACTGGAGAAATGCAAGGGGGAAATTGCAGATAGCAGGAAGGAAAAGAAACTGCTTACCAAGGGAAAAAAAAAAAAAAATCAGAGCAATGAGAAGAAAAACAAACATGTTGTGTCTTATTTCTGTTGTCAGCTTCCTCCCTGGCAGACCCCCTGCCCCTGTCCTTAGCCAAGCCAGTTGTAAATGGCAGGAGTGCTACAGATGGAGCAGTAATAGCACTCATGCAGTTTTATCTGCTTAAAAGCAGGGAACAGCCCACTGGGCAGAACTGTTCTCACATGATGGAAGGAGAAACTTGTAAGGTAATTATTGAAATAAGCACAAAACTCATGCGTTCCTTGCAGCAACAGTTCATTTTTCAGTGGGTAATGCAGCACAGTCACTGGTGTTTGATATCAATTGTTTATACAGACACTGGTGAGCAGCAGTGCGAGGCTTTTGGCACGTAGTGGCAATCACTATGGATTTAAAACAATAACTACAACAGAAGACAAGTAAAAAACAGGATAATGGAACAGGACAATTTTGTCAGATGATCCTAATCTTCCAGTGTCACATCAGGCTCTGAGTCAATGGTCAACTATCTTGCTCAATAACTGAGAGGATCTAAAATTAAAAAAAAAAAAAAATAAGAAGAAAGGTAAATCTCTGGTTTTAGAGTCATCACATGAGCAGGTATAGCTCAGTGTCTAGATCTCTAAACACATGCTAGCAATGGTCAAACCCTGGGCCAGCGAATGTAGCTTACTGAAGATTTGGTTTCAGTGGCCACCTTTCAAGACCTCTGAGAAAAGCCACAGACACATAAGGCCATAGATCATAGGCAGAAAATAATTTTTGATGCCTGACTATGCTTGAGTCCATGTGACATGGCTTACTATGCTCAGTATCATCTAGACCAGTGCTTCTCCATTTTTTTTCCTAAAATAAAAGATCATGTAGTATTTTTAAAAAAACAGACTCATACATCATCTTTTATATCTTTTATGGTTATCTCACACTCTAATTTTTAGTTAACTATTTTCTGAATCCTTATTCATTGCATGTGGGGTTTTTTGTTGTTTTGGGGTTTTTTTTAGTTAGCTTGTTCATTTAGGTCTGAGGGAATACTTTTATATGGCGCAAAAAGGTAAGGTCTTCATGCCATTTTTCGGACCTCGTTCTCAGGTCTCATGAACTGACAAGGGTCTACAGAACGCAGGTTGAGAAACACTGATAAATGGCAGCTGCTTGAGAAAAAAGGATTCTCTTATCTCAACAGAGAAGTGAACAAATCAAAGTCAGAAGGACTTAGGAAGATTTTGATGTACATGTAGCCTGGAACACAGTGTGGAAAACTTTTGGTATCTTGTAATAATAAAAGATGTCCTAATAGATGGCAATTGTCCAATAGAATAGTAAGCACTGTCAGTTCATGACTCATGCTGCAGTGTCAGATAAGACAGATCAGGTGACTGCTCCCACTAGAAATATGGTAGCAGAGTAGAAAATGTCATCTTCTACCCAGATTACCTCCTGAGCATGTGATAGGGTCCATGAAATATCCCCAGCAGATGTGCTTGCAGAATACAGTTCACAGAAATCTACCAGCTTGCGTTTCTGTTCAAATACAAGGAATAAAGAGTTGAGGCAGTTATAACCAAAATAAAGGCAGAAGACAATCCTCAGTAAAAGAAGAGACAGTAAGTGCATTCTTCAGCAATAGTTAACTTTGTTCTTGAAATACATTTCATCCTTGACACAGTATTCTGTTTGTGTGGGAAAGGGAAGATGGTTCACAAAACTGTTGTGGAGTTATCTAAGGGTTTCTTCCCAATAGAATATTTTCTTCAAAAACTTTCTGCTTATCACTATCTAGTCTATTATAAAAGTATACATTTCATCTTCTGAGCAATTTTATGGGCTCCAGAAATATGGGGAAAAGAAACTGCTCTGAATTCTTCCTTTCACAATTTTGAGATGTTCAACACTCAAGAGTTGTTTAGTGCCTCCACATCTTTAGCTCAGAATGGAATGGAATTCTTTAGCTCAGAATGCAGAATGGAATCACACCGAGACCACTCATTCTTTTGCACTTACTTGTGCTGAAGCTGTGGAGAATCTGACCCTCAGAAGCAGAGCAGTATCTGAAGGAAGAGGACTGTTTTGGCTGTACCCCACTGAAGATGTCTGTTCTTTCCTTGTTCTAGAGAATCAAGTGCACTAAGAGTCTCCACACCATTGCTCACAAGATCTTCTGCTAATCGTGTAATTTCTTTGATTCCCTTAAACACAGATGTCTTTGCTTAATTTTGTATGAGACACTGTGTAACAGACGGATATCCATATTAAATATTTAGGTCATGACTTTAAACGTGGGGGTTAATTTCAAGACACCCTTAAAGAGTGTCATTAAGCACATACAGATACCAGTGACCTTTTCAAATCTTTCTGGTGAATACTCCTCAGAAATTTGCTGAGACTTCTGTCATAAAAAAACAACCTTACACAGGATCATCCACTTCTCACAGTAACTATTCTTGCTGTACTTTTAAAATGAAGCACTCCAGGTAAATAGTCTTCTTGAGAGATACGCTGCCTTGAATTGTTTTGCATTAACCGTGGAGTAAGAGAACATGCAGCAGCTGGGACAGCAGAAGGTCAGTGCCTTGGCTCTGAAATGAGTGCCATCAGCCCAGCTTCTCCAGTCCTATCACAGTTCCCAGAACCCTATCAAAAAATTCTTGTGGTTTTCGGGGATTTTCATGTGAGAAGAGATACACAACAATTTTGCAAAGCAGTCTACAGTAAAATACTTGTTCCATAAGACGTAAAGAATAAGTAAGTACACAGCATTCAGAAAACAAATACCTTATAGAACATGAAGTCCCTAAGTCTGGCTTTATTTTTTCCTGTAAGTCCATCTATTCACATATGTGACATTTCACTCATCTTGCAATAGCTCCCCTCAGCCGGAGAAAATAACCAAAAAATAATATCAGATCCCCAGTTTACAAGAAACATATGCCAGCCACTGTCAGATTAACATAACAGAATTACAAACACCAATAACAATCAAAATCTAAAGGCAGATTTCCAAGTCCCATCCTCCTTATCTCAGCCTGTGTTTAACATGTTCTCACAGAAAAGCCATTATCTTTTCTGGTATCCATAATTCTTTTCTGTTTAATTTTCCTCTCTTTATGCTTCATAAAGAAATATTAATATTAGTATCTTCATAGCTGCGATTTGAAACTCCTTAATGTTCCTGATACAAGCCAGGATGCCCTTGGCCTTCTTGGCCACCTGGGCACACTGCCGGCTCGTGTTCAGCCGACTGTCGACCAACACCCCAAGGTCCTTTTCTGCCGGACAGCTTTCCAGCCACTCCTCCCCAAGCCTGTAGACTTGCATCAGGTTGTTGTGACCGAAGTGCAGGACCAGGCTTTTGCCCTTGTTGAAACTCGTGCAGTTGGCCTCGGCCCATCGATCCAGTGTGTCCAGATCCCTCTGCAGAGCCTTCCTACCCTCAAGCAGATCAACATTCCCACCCAGCTTGGTGTTATCTGCAGACTTACTGAGGGAGCACTCAATTCCCTCATCCAGGTCGTTGATGAAGATGTTAAAGAAGACTGGCCGCAAAACTGATCCCTGGGGAACACCACTTGTGACTGGCCACCAGCTGGATTTAACTCCATTCACTACCACTCTCTGCGCTCAGCCATTCAGCCAGTTCTTAATCCAGCGAAGAGTACACCCATCTAAACCATGGGCAGCTAGTTTCTCCAGGAGGATGCTGTGGGGAACAGTGTCAAAGGCTTTACTAAAGTCCAGGTAGACAACATCCACAGCCTTTCCCTCATCCACTAGGTGAGTCACCTGGTCACAGAAAGAGATCAGGTCGGTCAAACAGGACCTGCCTTTCATGAACCCATGCTGGCTGGGCCTGATCCCCTGATTGTTCTTCACACGCCCAGTGAGTGCACTCAGGATGAACCGCTCCATAATCTTCCCCGTTACAGAGGTCAGGCTGACAGACCTGTAGTTCCTGGGATCCTCCTTCCGGCCCTTCTTGTAGATGAATGTTACACTGGCGATCTATGATCACACAGACACACAGTTCATCCTGTCGATCATGGATCCTAGCTCTCCCCACCTGCCTGCTGCAGAAAGACATACACATACACTCACACATGCCTCTCAGGCTACCCCCAGGCCCTGGGGTCACTGTCAGCTGGCCAGGACTCCCCCGGTCCCGCTAAGAGCCAGCTGCTCACCTGGTCCCCTTAGAGACACACATATCTCACTGGCTCCAAGGCCACTTCATCTGCTCACTGGGTGGTGAGGCATGGTGTTTGCTAGAGCCCACACACTGGCACAAATCCCCCCCTCACTCCAGACGCTGGCACTGTAATCCACTCACTCCAGTCTCTCCAGTTTCTGGCAGCACAGGTGCATGGGCCCTCTGCCCTGTTCCCTGACTCCAGTTGCTTGCACCAGTTCCCCCGTAGCCTTGACACCACTGTGCTCCTTTGCTGTTTGTGGAGGTGGGCCTTTGATTAGCTGATGGCTACCGTGATGGTCTGGGAGTAGCTGGAGTAGGGTGTTATTGGGTTCTTCCTTCTGCCATTGACTCTCCGTGGGTCTTTGTGCGTATGAAGATGAGCTTTCTGTCACATAACCCAAACAGTATGATGCTATTACAAAGATCCCATTGAAGCACAAGCAATACGGTACCAATAATACTCAAGTAACATTAATTTCAGATGGTGGTATTTTAATGGCAAAGGCTTTGATATTGCTTAGGAGCAAATCAGAATTGATAATGACTCCGGTGTGATATCCCATTTATATTGCACAGCAACAAGATGTGACAGCATGCAGCTGCATCACAACATGAGGATGGTCAATATTCCAGTACTGCCCAAGAACCTGTAAGGAGAAAATATCTGATTTTGACAGAAACTACTATTGCAGCACACAGCATAGGTTGGAAATGTGGTTTTCTACACACTTTTTGAACCTTTATTTTACTCTGTAGTGCAAAAATATCCTCAGAGATGTTCCATTTCTTTCAGTGTACTCTCTTTAACAATACCTTAAACTCAATCAGCATTTTGGCATTGTACTGTGAGACTGAAAACCAAGAGAAGAGCATATCCTCCATGAGCAGCAATCCTTTCTTTCACTTCCTCCTTTTTGGGTTTAGCATATCAGAAAAGTCCCTCTGATGTGTTTCTATCAATTTTCACATGCATACAGCACTCAGCTGAAGATCTCAGGTCTCATATCTTTATACATTTATAAATAAATGACTGCATTATGCATAAACAAAACTTTCTCCAGACAGAACAACCCTCAAAGGTTTCTGTGAGGCTTCAATAGGGCTTCATGACTCTGTCATGCATCTGATGCTGAATTGTTCTGAAGAGTTTTCACTTACTTATGGTCAGTAGAAAGATTCAGAGGTAAATAAATCTCTTTTATTACATCATAGGCAGGGTTTTACTGCTTCATAGGTCTAGTTATTATAAAAATATGCCATTGAACTTATTCCCAGTGACCACTGCAGTGGAAGAAAAACATATTTGTTAGAGGCAAGATATTGATAAGTAGCAGCAGATGACAGCAAATCCACCAATCACAGAGCCAATCACGTATAATTATAGAGCTTACTAAAGGACATGGATCTTTAGGTGGTGAGGGGTACCAAGCTTTCCCTAACCTCAATAAAGCTGATCAGCAACAGCAGTGAACCTGACTCAAAATCATAAAATACGATTGATCATCTTTCAATTAATGAACTTACAGGAAAAACAGGTCTAGGTACATCTAGGTACATGTATAGTTATTTTGGCATACAACATGCACTGTATAATTCTTACTAGAAAAGAGACACCAATTTATATCATTTTCCAATTCGTACATTATCTCTAGTAACAAAAAGAGATTACCATCTTGATTATTCTCTTTTGTAAAGAAGACAGTCTCTATTTAATTGTTTTCTTTAGCCTAGTAGTATGAGAGGGGACTTCTCCACTTGCTAAGGTACTTTGTATTATTCCAGATCTTGTTTGCTTTACAGATAATACATTCAAACATATATCTAGAATTTCAAGCCTGTGTCTAGTTCATTATCACAGTTTATATAGTGATCAAAGGCACATACACCAGAGGAAGTGTGAAAATTCACAGCTGGTAATTTTGTAAAACCATGGATACCAGAAACCTCATCCTCTTCCGAGAGGTTACTTGCCGTCCTTCTTTTTTTCTTGAAAGCAAATGCACAGGCAATTCATAAATTATTTTCTCAGCTACTATTCTCATTAATAAAATAGACTGCTTAATAATAAAAATCTATAATTACTCTTTACTGCATCATAATTATTAGAATACAAACTGTCAGATTCATTCTTAATGAATACCAGTGACTGGAAAATAAGATTTACAGAGATCACGGGTATTGTTCAGACATCACAGTTATATGCACTGTAAAAGGACCTAAGCAGTTAGAGTATAAAAGGCCTTTATTATAACCACAAAATTTTCACCCTGATTAGAGCTTGTGATATTGACTTCCACAATTCAATTTATCATACTTTGCTGAACGAGTAATTTAATGGAAGTTCATTGGAACTCATATCCTCTCAGAAGTAGCTCTCAATAGCTATTTATTATTATGTAAACATAGACTCCGCTCTCCTAATTAGTGATGACAGTACCTGAAAAGGTTCAGGTTCAATTTTGATTAGGATCCAAAATCAAGTGTTAATCCTAACTGCTTGAAACTTCAAACTGGAAAGAAATGTAGTGTGATATTGCTGGGGGTGAGATTTTTTGCACTTCTACTTCTGTCCATGGCCACATTAAAACAGCTTTTCACATAGTATTTTGGCACTTTCAGCTCCGATCACTGGCAAAATATTAAAAGTAAAAAGTAATTTTTGAAACATTGCAGAGTCTTAAATAACATTTGGCTCTAGCAACAGAATAAAAATGTAAGACTTTTTTCTTTCCATTTTTATTTCTTCTCTTCATCTTTCTCTTTCCCTTCCTTTCTTGTTTTCTCTGCTGCTCTCTGTCTTTCCACCCCCCTTCCCCCTCAGTCTCTCTGGTAGTGTTCTTATTCCTTTAACGCTTTTAATAGTGTTTTTGTCGATGCTATTTCTGTAAAACTCAGTTCACCAAGGAGTGTAAGCAAGTGTCTGAGATCAAATACGTAAAGGATCTCTCACTGACCTTAAAGAAATATTCATACCCAAAAAGAAGAATATATACCCTACTGAACTAGGCCTTACTTTGACTCTGCAATGAATTCTGTTATTAGCATTTATCCTTTTTAACTGTTGCTCCAGTAGCAAATATCTCAATTAAGTGTTAGTGTCATTTGGCTAGCCTAGAACTTGCCTAAGTTTCTTTTTTTTGCCCTAGAGATCCTAGCAAGGCTTCTTGTGCCTCCAGTCTGGACAAACTTTCTCTTTTGGTCCCACCTTTGTCAGAAGAGGAGATTAGGACCTCAGCGTTACACACTGCAACAATTTACTGAGCTCGTGTAAATGCTGGTGAAAGTTTGTATGAAATTTTTCCAACTGCCTTCAGGCAAAATTTGCAAGGCCACTTCTAGTAGAATAATTTGGTGGTCTGAAACAGTTAGTCTGATTTTCCTTAGACCAACACAGGGAACATTCATACAAACTGCTCTGACAGAGAATTAGAAGGAGGGACGCTGAGGACAGAGCTTTCTACAAACCAGTGTATGTGGATCTGGAAGAGAATATCTGTCCACATCCCTTATTTCTCTACTCTGAAATGACAAGACTAGATATCCTAACCTCGAAAGGACGCAGTTAGAATACATTAAGAAGATAACATTTTGTGACACTGTGGAAGCCACATGGGTATCTAAGATAGTGCATGATTTTAATGATGTTCCCCAAAATTATCAACAATATTTAAGTGTATAATACAGGAAGTCCAAATATGCTCTAAACATCGTTGCTGAAAATGCAATACTTAAAATTATAACACAAAACCACTGTAAATTTCTGCAAAATTCTTTCGACAAAATGTTTTTTGCTAGAATATCATAACTTGTGGAAAAAAGTATGTGACTGACAGCTCTGGAAATGTCTCTATCTGTCCACAAAAAAATGTACCGCACAGGGAGCAGGAATAAAAGCTTCCACAGCAATGTTCCTAAGCTCTGATCTGAAGGGACTACCATCAGCCCATTATAGTCCTTGGCTGGTGACAAGGGTGCCAATTAGTACTGCCAAGTGCAATGATGGCTTTTCTGATGTGGATGGCTCACTGCAGGAAACTGGAACCATGAAACTCATTTCCAATAGCCCATTGAAGAGCTATCGGATGGTAACAACTTTTAGTCACAGAGGCTTAGACTGGCATTGTACTGACAATGCAAAAATAAAAGACTCTATATCATATTACCAATCCCGGAGCATTCCGCCTTCCCCTCCATTGTATTTCTAGGGAAGACAGGCCTCGCAGAGATTTACTGAGAAATCATAAAAAAGAATGTGACTGAAACTCTTTCTCAGATCACCCAGCTCAATCCTCATCTTAATTAGTTCAAATACTTACAAATACTGTGAAGATGTAAGGAAGGATAAAGAATGGTATAGATGTGCTGAAATATGAAATCTTTCATCTTCATATTACTACTTATTTACATGTGATTTAAAAGCATTATTCTAACAGCTTTATGTTGGACAATAACATGAAACAAGCTGGTGACTTTAATATAATCCCTAAAAAAATTACCTCAGCCCCCAAACCATATTATCAACATGCAATTTCCTCCTTGACGGGCTAGCCAGGGAAACTACGTGTTCAAGAAGGACAAACTACCCATCAACCATAGTGATAATTGGACTGAAAAAGTGTCAAGGCCCATCGACCTTCCAATGTAGGAAATACTGTGTGTTTTCTAGACATATCGTACAGGTTTTCTTAGTAGAAAAGGGTATTAGGTTTCCTGGTGTTACACTGAAAAGCTTTTAATGAACAATAAATTATCTAGTATATATACATATCTATGCATGTATATCTACAGAAGTATACATATTTGTGTGTATTTTATATGTATATGAGCCAGATAGATAGCTAAGTATTATATGTCTTATATATCATTTTATACATACATATATACAAACCTTAGAGGTACTCCAAATTGTGAGTGATTTCATGTGTGTCTTTCCCATTAGTTCAGAGCAAGATGACAATTCATGTATTTTAAAAGGAATATAACTTCAGCACAATGGTAACAGGCAGCATTAAATCTTGAAGCATGTTTTAGGATTTTTTTTATGTTTTAAGCATGCTCCTGTCACATAAACACACATAGTGAGCAATAGTGAAAAATGTTGTATGTGTAACTGGTTTTTTAATTCTTCCCTAACTTTTTTCAGTCAGGTGATTTTATTTGGTTTTTTTTTAGTAGGTAAGCTGTACGTGACAACATTCAACATTTACATTTTTCAGGTTGCTTTTTCCCGGGGTGTAACCAACTACAGTTTGAATTGTATCTGTTCATCACTGTACATCACTTTCAGATGTCTCAAGCAACTGAAACACAAGAAATGTACTCACCTAAAGTAAGAGAAGGTTTCTAGGTCATAGAGATTTAGGAACATAAATACAAGCAGTTGAAAAGAATAAAGGTGTTCATGCCCAGGAATTTGGAAATAAAAGAGGAAAGAGTACATTTTCAAACAACTCAGTCTGTCAGAAAATTTCTGCAAGTCAGACAATTACCATTTGGTTGTACAATAGAGCCCATAGCTGAATGAGTATATTCATTAGAACAATTTCACTGCTGAACTGGCATGAAACCCGATCCTGAGATTTGCACAGCCAGAAGGACAAATACTGTTAAATTACACTCCACTCAAGGATGCTAAGCCATCAAAGCCATTTTTTTGCAACAAACAAGCACAAAAAGATCAAAAAAGTGTTTGTACTTGTTGAAAAATCGCACTATTCTTTTTTTTTGACCAAATACATCCCTTAGCAAACAACGAATAAACTCAACATTCAGGTTTGCAATCACTGTAGAACTTGCTCTTTTCAGTATTAGCTCCTTGTTCACAATTAAACCAATACAACAGATTTTTGAGCCTACGAAGATATTCACTAAGGAATTTTGTTTTTGTGGAGCTCCAGTGCAGAACTAAGGTCCGAGTATAAGCTCCCAGTGGAAAGTCTACCAGAGAAGGATTAAAATAAGGAGCAGAAAGAATGGTCTGTGGGGCCAAATCCACAGCTTTCCCTTAAGCAGAACAGCTGCCTGAATCCTAACTCCTTAGCAATTTAAGTTTTGGCTGGTACCAGTGATCTCACATGCACTAATCTCTTCTGTTGTACTCTGTTATTCTATCACAGAATGATTTGCTTTAGTTCTGGAAAATGAATCACGTCAGCCGTCAGAATTCCACCCCTAATCAGTCCAAGCTGTAAAGGAAATGGGATGTTTAATATTTATACCTCTATTATTTTACAGGGGGGTTAACAGAATCAAAATCAGAAGAATACCACAGGACTCATTTCAAAAAACATTTCTTGCACAGAATTGATCGTTAAAATAGGTTGACCTTTTAAAGAAGCAGACACATTAATAATGGGCTAGACTACAGGGCATCATTTCCCATCTCCTTGAGTGTCTATATGCTATAAAGCAGGGGTATAAGCACCACTAATGGTTCTCCAGCTGCCACAGAAAAATATGCAAAAAAAAAAAAGCTGACCACCAACCTTCTTTTCAGAGGAGAAAAAGCAAATGCTGCTCAGTGAAATGCCTCCTCATGCTCTTGAAGACCACTTGGCCCAGAACCAAGAGTCACAACCAGCTCCAAGGTTGAGAGTTCTGTGTCTTCCCTGGAAGGCTGCAAGTAGTTAAAATCTGGGGACTTGCTTTAATATTTACAGCAACTGTGACAAAAATATGAAAAACTATGTGCAGTTTGTCTGTAGATAGAGTTCACTCTCACTGTGCGTTGACCACTGGCATCACTACAGCAGAATATCACTCCAGAGAGGGTAAGGACCAGTAAGGTTTCCCATCTGACAATAAATTTTCACAAATGGATTTATTCATCTGCTGTAGCCTCAGCGTTCATCATAGCATCAGGATTTTCAGACATTCAGGTTATTTGAAAAAAAGCATCAGATAAATGAAGAATATGACTGGAATTGTCTGTGATGATTTAAAATATTTACAATTCACTACACGAAAGGCTTTTTAAGATTAAGCCACAATATTTTTTTCAGATTGAAGATGTGACTTAAAAGGAGCTCAACCACTTGTTATATTTTAGTTTTTTAGGGATTGTATATTTTTTGAAACAGCACCATTTTTATCTGGATAAATGCATGATTTTATAATTTTTCCCCCTGGGAAAAATTCACAGCCTGCAAAGTGCTGGTTTTGAAGCAGATCTTTTTTTTTCTCTGTTTTCTATTTTGTCAGACTGCTTTCTTCCTACAGAGGGGTGTGACAGTGTTGCTCACCTCCACTTTTAGAGCACTAGGTGTCAGGTGGACAAATAATAAAGTCTTTAAGGACAAACTCTGAAATACACTTGATTTATGCAAACCAATTGAGGCTGGTGACTGCAGCTTTTCTCACTTTCACTTGCTGCTAACACACCAATATGCGAAGAAACACAGTGCAATGTTTTGGGTGCAGGGTAGACAATCTGAAATGTGTCCCCATATGTACTAGAAGTTCTTTACAGATGTCTGTATCTTTTCTATTTACATGACAGATTGCAGAGACTCCTATGAAGCTGTTACTCTCATTTTCATGTAGACTTTGTGACTTTCTTTTTTTTCTCTTGTATTTTATTATTTTCTTAAAAAATCCCACAATGACGTTACTGGTTCTTCAGAGGTGTACTTGTACCCTGCCGTAAGAAGACCCCGCATCCTGCACCGGTTTTTGTTGAGGTCAGGTCGGGTTAACAGTCTTGAGTAGATTTTTTCAGTGGCCTCCCTCACTGCAATACCTTATTTCTACTAATGGGTTTACCCTGTTGCAGCAGAAATTGAATCATGGGATTGCTTCCTTGCAGTTCTGTGGGAATTCTGCAGCTAAAGCAGTATTTCATTTCAGGGCTCCTGAAACCCTTTCCCCATGGATATTTCTTCCACCCAAACATGACGGTTCCATGATCTCACCCTCACTCCTTGCTCCTTCTGCCCCAAAAGAGGAGACCAATAGCTACACCTGAAAGAAAATGGGGAAAAATAGCTACAAACTTCTGGAGTGGCCCAGTACTTGTGTCAGGTCCACCTGTTTAACTGTGTAGCACTCCTTCTGTCTTGTCCACTCAGGAAACTATTCTGTCTTTCACTTTTTGTGTGCTCCCCCGTTTTCTATTAAACAATATTGCTGTTAAGCTTGCTACCTCCGATACTTGAACAGGCTCCTGCAAAGAACAGATTTTCCAACTTGAAAGAAAAAGTTTTGTTCAATTTAAAGTTTCACTTCATTCCAAAGCGTTTCTTGGCTTTTGGAAAAAAAAAAGTGTGTGTGGGGGGG
>Ga0065711_1035978_pt1 | contig 21592 bp, 14 predicted proteins | sample Hoacrofraction12_FD_59098 | JGI IMG/M metagenome (GOLD analysis project Ga0065711, IMG submission 59098) | Hoatzin crop microbial communities from Cojedes, Venezuela - Epithelial fraction 12 v2 (version 2) | ecosystem: Host-associated > Birds > Digestive system > Esophagus > Crop | place... | reverse complement strand
CTGTAGGTGACCCTGCTTCGCCGGGGGGGTTGGACTAGATGACCCACAGAGGTCCCTTCCAACCCCTACTATTCTGTGATTCTGTGATTCTGTGAAAAGGGTGCAGAAGTAACACTGACCCGGTGGTGCACACGCCAATGTGAAATGCAGTCTATATACTCACTATGTTCCCGTCCCACAGGTGCAGAGAGGTTTCACACATTGGAGTAAATGTTTTCTCGTTCTTAGACACACATGATAGAAAAGGACAGGACACAGAGGGAAACACATTCAGGGAACGTGGCAGAAAGAAAGGTGCTATTTTTTAGAAGAGAGCTGGAAGCACTCCAGCTGTGGATCTGGATCCAGCTCTAGGCTCCAGCCATGGACACTAACCCATCCTAAATTTGGACACCGCCTAAGGGTTGCCATTCCTATGGCCTCCATGTCCGTACTGCATTGCCCACGTGGTTGTTAGGGAACAGGGTGTCCTGGGGTGCTGTACATACGTGTGGACATTGCAGGAAGAACCTTGTCCCACCACCTGGAGCCCCAGAGCCCTGGGACTCCCAGACTGTGCAAGACCCCCAGCTCACATGGCCCATCATGGTCATGTCCCTTCTTCCGTGCTGGGGGAAGGGAAGAGGTGATCCATCTTCTCCATCAACCACTGCCTGCCCCTGGGTGCTTAACCTGCTGGGTGCTTTCTGAGCAGGTGACGTGTTGGTGATTATGCCTCTTGAGGATTTTTGTAAGCTAACGATACTCTGCAGCTGTCTCAGTGTTCCTCCTGACCAGCACCTATAGCAGGAAGTTTGCGACAGGGGTAGATTTGCCCTTAACTAAGTGCATTTCTTCTCATATCTTCACTGAAATGTGTCACTGCTTTTTCATCCACTAGTAAATTTTTTTCTTTCTTAACATTGTCTCTGATTTCTGTGTCATGAGGGGGAGTATTGTCAGTTTGCATTCTCATGATGGGAGAGGCAGAAAATCCGCTCTGCGTATCATGTGCCCTTGGCTTCCAACACTGCAAAGGATTTCTTCAAGCCCTGCTCATTATCTTGTTTTATATTTTAAAAGAAAAGCTAAAATGCTGGTGACAAATGGCCTCGTTTATCACATTTAACTCACTGCCTGTTCTTTTAAGCCTCTGAAATACACACTTTGGGCCAAAGCACTGGAAAAAGAACATGCCATTTACCCGGGTCTGCTGCCAGGTCACATTAAAAAATGTTCAGGAGGTGTTTGCTAGACCAGTACGTGAAGAGTGCTTTTTCCAGCAGCGCGTCTCCAGCTGTATGATGTGTTGTTCTCTGAAAAGGAGGTTGAGCGATTGCATCAGAGGTACTTGTATCATTTTCTAATTGTGCTAACAACTTCAGAAGAAAACTGTACTTGTGCAACACGAGGCCTATGCTCTCTGCAGAGGGTAGGACTTGGAAGAAAGTGCAAGGGTGCATGAGGTAGGAACAGCCATTCTGGAGGTGGCCAGCCATACCCACAGCTCTTACCACTGTGAGGTCACTTATATTTTTTACAGTAGCAGAGCTGAGTTGCACGAACCAAAAAGGAGGCACCTTGCTCCTAACCTGTGCCTCCCAGCCCTTCACGTGTTTTGCCCTACCACAGCAGACCCCTTTGCCCCATTTGAAGCCCGTCTGTGCCAGCCCACATGTGGCCTTGGGGAACTCCAAGATGGGGGTCTAGAAAGCTTTCCCACAGTAGGGCTCATGCTCCCAGTGGCTTCTCCCTGCTCTCTCTGTTTGCAGTGAGACCTGTCGGTGCTACCTGTGCTGCTGTGCCACCCCAGGCTTTGCCTGCAGGGTAAGCAGGATGCCCTCCCACCCCAGCACCCTTTACTCTTGGTTTCTACCAACCCTGACAATATCATCCCTTTCATAGAATCATAGAATCATTTAGGTTGGAAACGACCTTTAAGATTGTCAAATCCAACTGTAAACCTGACACTGCCAAGTCCACCACTAAACCATATCCCTAAGCGCCACATCTACACGTCTTTTAAATACCTCAGGGATGGTGACTCAACCACCTCCCTGGGCAGCCTACTCCAATGTTTGACAACCCTTTCTGTGAAGAAATTTTTCCTAATATCCCATCTAAACCTCCCCTGGAGCAACTTGAGGCCGTTTCCTCTTGCCCTATCATTCATTACTTGGGAAAAGAGACCAACACCCAACTCGCTACAACCTCCCTTCAGATAGCTGTGGGGAGCGACAAGGTCTCCCCTGAGCGTCCTTTTCATGAGCAAGAAGCAGAAATGGGTTTGAAGGGAAACTGAGCCGGGCTGGGGCTGACTGCCTGGGCTGCTGGTCGCCTCTGAGGACCTGCAGGTTGTGACGGGTCACAGGCTCACTGAGTACCTACAATGCCACTCTGTTGCAAAAACACCCCAGCCCCAAACTCCATTGTGGCATACAGAAATAGAAATACATCTCCCTTCCCTCCTGTTAGTGTGAGACTTCACCAGAGATTTTTTTGTGGGTGGGGATGCTCTTCCTCAAGAAAGGCATACACGGGTATATGCAGGAAGGTAGGCTAAAGAAAATGCATTTGATTAAAGAACAAGTGTCTGAAGGGAGAAATAATGGCTTTCAGGCATATATGGGGCTGAGCAAAAAGAAAGTAAATAAACCGCTCTCCGTCCCTGCTGTAGATAGCAGCCACATGCTAAACTTTCATTGAGGGTGTGTACTGGGTCTGGCTGGGATGGAGTTAACAAACATCTAAGGCAGAATGAAAAAATGTTCGTAAGAGTAGTAAAACACTGAAATACTTCATCTCAGGAGATTGTAAAAGTTCTGTTATTAGAGGTTTTTATGAACAGGTTATCCAGACATCTGTAAGGACCTAGTCTTGGGGTGGAGGGATGGACTGCAGCCAGCCTGAGTCCCCAGCGACCCTCCTGCATGACATTTTCATCACCTTAATGTGAACACATGACTCTTCTCTTATAAAGTAGTAAAAATGTCACCCTGGTTCCTAAACAGCCCCCAGAAAATGTTTCAGTCTCTACTGAGCCCATCTCCAGTTTGAAGATGGAAACTTTTTGACCCCTTTCCCCACCCTCAGACAAACTTGCTGCAAAGGGGCCACTGAACCCCAAAGTCACAGAAATTTTCTCCTGGCTCCTGTCCTCTGCTGGCCTGGGAGCCCAGAGCTGGGAAGGGCAGCGGCAGGACCCTTGCCCTGAAAGGCACGGGGGTGCCACGTCCTGGGAGACCCAGTCCCGCATTCCCTCTCCTCCCCACGGCAGCACACACAGGGCACCCCAAAGCCCAGCAGCACCCCTGTGGCTGCTCCCCCCAGGGAGACTGGGTCCCTTCGCCACCCCAGCCACCCCACGCTGACCACTGGGGCACTCGGCATCGCATCCTAAGGAAAAGATTGACACAAATCCCACTGTCCTGATTAGCGGCCCGTCTAATCCCCGTGATGTCAGCAGGGTTTTGCGTGGCAGGATTTGGCCCACTGCCCTCGCACAGGCTCTGCTGAAGAGCTTTGGGTTTTATTCCCCTGGCTCCTGGCCGGTGACGGGCAGGAGGAGGCTGCAGGTGTGAGCCTGCAGTAGGAGCCCACGCTGGGCTTTTAGCCACCCAGCCAAGTTTTGTTCATCCCGGCGGGAAAACGGGACAGAAAGGTGTTTCCTGAGGAACGCACAAAAATCCCTCCATGCAGTTCCTCTTTAACTGCACAGCATATACATATATATGTATATATATATATATATGGGATTGATTATATCTATTTGTATAAGTACATATATTGCAACTATACTTTTTTCGTGCTTTCTACAAGCACAGTTTCTGTGGCTAAGACAAGGTACACATGTGGCGAGGGGAGGAAAGGGAGAGCTGGAAGGAGAGGAAGCTGCCGTCGGACACAGCAGCTCTCCTCTCACCCCCTTTTTTCACACTGATGGAATGCACCCGGCGACTGTTTCTACTATTTAAGGAAAAAGGTTCCTATACAAAATCCTGTGGTTTTGAAGTGATCCTTTTATAGGCATAAAGAGATTTTTCCACATCCCTCTATATGATTTCTTTTTTTACTCAGACCTGGCTACTCAGATAGATATTTGCAGAATATCATGCACTGGAATCAGACACTGCGTTCCTATTCTTGGTACTGGAGATCAAATATCCCACCAGTTTACCACATAAAGCCACAGAGATGCAAACTGAACTCAGTTTAACCGTAGGGCAGTGCAAGAGAGAGCTGAATTTGGCCCCTTACCCCTCCTGAGGGATTTTGATCTGGCAATGCCCCATCACGGAATTGAACACACTGTATATCCTGCAGCGAGTTCGCCGTAGTCACAGTGGTTTCTAATGAATTGTTTACTCTCATGCTTCTCAACAGCAGTGAATTATAATAGCATTTGTAACCTCCTCAATTTGGAATAAGATTAACTATATGTTGACTTTGACGGGTGTATAAATAACACGGGTGTTTAAGCTGTGTATCCTAAATAGCAGTTGGACGCAATGCACAACCTACGCCTGGTGCAGGGACCTGGATGCTCCTCTCTCCTGTCCCAGAAGTGGGCATGTGGCATTCAGGTCTGTTGGGGCCCAGAAAACAGTGAGCACACCCTGCATCCTGGGCAGCGAGTTGCCAGCAGCGGTGTGGAACAGGGAGGTGACGTGGGGTGCTGGGCTGTGACTGCGGGCGCTCGTGTGGGGAGGCTCGGCCAGGCAGAATGCGTGCATGAAGGGTCTCAGGGGGGAGACATACAGCCTGAGGGCAGGTGCTGAGCTTCTTGGGCCGACCAAAGCACTAGGATGTGAGGAAGCAAAGCAAATCTTAGGGATTTACAAGCAAGCCCACAGACACCTGAGATCTCCCCGAGTCCCTCTTCAGGCACCGGCATCCCTGGAGGCATCCGGGTACAACTGCTAAGCTGGGGACCCGAAAGCAGCGTTACACGGCTCAGTGCTTTGTAAGGACCAACACAATCTTTAATTTATTACTCCAGACTATACAATTGTGTACTGTGCTGGAGGTAGCTTTTCTACACAAAACTACAAAACAAGGGATTTACAGAGCCCCAGCAGCCGCTCAGTGCCAGATGTCTATTATCTCATCACATACACACTCTGCGCAAAGATGCCAGTGCTAATATTTTCCTTCACCACTGTGGAGACGTGCCTGGTACCACCAGTTTGCACTGACAGAAATAACAACCTGTCCAAGCGTCTCCCCTACACGCCCTGGGGGAAGGACATATGTTCCAGATGGAAATACAACTGGGGGTTATGCCCTCGGTGACATCGAGTTATGTAATTTTATCTCAATGCAACCTGAGTGGGAGAGATTCCTCCACAAACTGCATCGTATTTGGCTGCTTGCACACTTACTTTTTTATGAAAGTAGGGGCACTGGTAGTAGGGACGATGATCAAGCTACTGTAAAACACCTGAGACTCCCAATATATAGTAAAAAAAATTTACATGCTGTGTGGTTCCCCCTTGACAGATGAGGCACGTTCACTTATTCCTGCTTTAAAGTGATGTAAATCTCTGAATTTGGAAGAGTAAATCCTGATTTACTCCCACACTGAATGAGCGGCAAATGCTGAAGCTGGATTTTAGATAAATGGTACAGGTCTCAACTTTCCAGGCTCTGAGGACTCTCAATTTGAAATCATCTTTTAACTGCATATGAGGCCACCATGGAAAATCATGTGATCCAGACATGCTTCCAGCTCATCTAGAAGGAACGATTAAGGCCAAGCTGAAGATACATTGACAAAATGGGGATGGAAAACTAAGTGATGCCTGCCCACAGAGGGACAAACTCATAGCGCTCTCCCAGATAGTGGGTGGTCTGTTGTGCATCTCTCTAGTCAATGAGAACATTGCACGCATACATGGAAACCTAATTTGAAAACCCATTATTTAAATGGAACAATGAATATATTGTAACCTCATCATTTGCACACACTGAGCCTCAGCCCTCCGTTGTTCTCCAGTACATAGTAGCCTCTTCAAAATCCTGCAATTTGATTCAAAAAAAAAGAATGCTGTGGGCGTAAAGTTAGCATGGAAGTACACAGACCACTGATGACTCTGTTTTCGTCCGCACAGAGCATAAGGCAACCAGATGATTTATTTTTATTGGCACTGCAGGCAGATAAGCTTCCACTATTATGAAGGAGAGAAGTGGGCGTTGGCCCAGGCTGTCAGAGCGTGCCCAGCAGAAAGACTACAAAACCCAGTTCAGTAATTACGCCCTCCTCAAGGACGTATTGCTGAGGAAGGCCAGGATCTCTGCATTTCCCATTGCGCTTGGAAATAACCAGGAGTTCTCCTAGTCAGCGAAGGACTTGGACTGCTGGTGCTTTTTGTAAATGCCATGGCATGCCATAGGACATCGCGGCTACACTGCAAATGAATCAAAAATGTCCAACTCAGAATAAGAACTAGACACTGAGGCTGAAAAATAGAAATCCTCTATAAAGATGCCAAGACATGGTGCTACAAACCCCTTTCCCAGACTTCGGCGGGGTGAGGGCAAGGGCAGGGTGGAACATCTCCACTTGGAGAGTTGCATCCCAGGGAGGCTCACCAGCTCCCAGGGAGGTTCACCAGCTTCTTCCCCTCTCCCAGGCAGGCTCGGCTCCATGCAGCCCACCCAGTGCAAACCCCCACAACCTGCCCCACTGCCCTCCTCGACTGCCTCGTTGCCATGCTTCACCTCCTGCCTGCCAGGGCAGCGATGGCAGCCTGTGATTATTCTCATTTTTCCCCCATGACCACTTCAAGCAGGGCTTTCTGGTGTACAGAGCTCACCGGAACAAATCTTTTCCCTATGGCTGTTCCTCTCCTGGCTTCTCCAAAACAACATTTTGTGGTCACCTGCACTTTGGAATTAAGGGAACAAACTTTTGATGGATATTCCCACTCTTTCCGGGTTGTGGCTAATATATCCAAATTCTATGCTTTCCTTGAAGGAGACCTTGATTATCATGCGAATTGCTTTTTTACCCCGTTCCTCTGAGATGTCAAGTGGGAAATTAATTTTTTTTTTGGATTAAAGATTGCTAGAGTATTCCAGCAAATAAAAAGACCATGAATATAAATGGATGATCAGGGATGAACATCAAATTATATTAACAGCCCCACAGAATTGTTCCATAGCTTGAAATTTCAATGTTGCAGGTCTGTGTGGCTCCACAGTTGTACTCACATTTCTTGGACTGTAGCATCGTACTTTGTGTCCCTTTCCGCTGAGGGGGAAGCAAGGCAACTCTCATGCAGCTTCAAAGCCAACAACAAAGACATCCCAAAGAAGAGCAAATCATAGCTCGGTATACTCATGAACATGCTTTGGACATGCCTGAAAGCGTCCGCAGTGGGAAGCAGAGCTACTCGGAATTTTGTGACTTAAAAATGTTCCTTGCAAAATAAGGGGGTTTGTCATTCTGTTTTTAAGTCACTTGTTGCAGGAAAGTGTTGGTTTTGAACAAGTTTTTCCCAGCAGATTTAAAAAACAGCACCTGTAATTTCAGTTTCCAATTTTTGAAGAGCAAAATGCCTTGAGAAATTTGAATTATATTTGTCCATCTCTGATATCAGGTACATAACAATTTAAAAAATATCAAAGAGAATTCTTTCTGTTGTTCCTTTTTCCCCTTGTTCGTCCCTCTTTCTTTTAACCCAAAGCCTCCGCAGCTGCCTGGGTGCCTCCTGCCTTTCCCACACACTGTGCCAAACTGATTCACCTGAGTGGCAGCAGGACCTCACCACCAACGTCCTCCTGGCACAGCCTGCATTTTGGAGAGGAGTGAGCATTCCCCAATGCCAGCCATGCCCACGGGCACTGATGGGACCCCCCAGGTCAGCCCAGGTCAGGTGCTGTGTCTAGGGGATGCTCCTGCGCTCCCTCTCCTCCCTGTTTTGCAGCCAGGGCTTAGCACAGCTCTGGGTTTCCTTCACCCGGCAGCTAGGCACACTCGGTGCTTTCTGCTTCTGGATTTGAAGATCACACGTCGGAGGGCAATGTGTTTTCCACGATGAAATCTGGTTGGAAATGCTAAAGATCTGAGGGCTCCCTCAGGTGGAAAATCAGATTCGACTTATCTGAATGTCAGATCATCTGGGCTGGAGTTAATATACAGCTCGGGACGGATGGATGGGGACAAACAGCGACAGAGCTGCTCGTTGGAGCCAGCGAGGTTGGTTTCCTACAGGGCCTGACCCTTCTCGCTGCCTCGGCCACTGCCTTATGGCTGCTGCTGCCCTCCCCAGAGCCAGCGCTTGTCTGGGTGAAGGGCAGCTGGCGCTGAGGACAGACCCAGTTCATTGCATGTCCCAGACCCATAGGGACTTCATGGCCTGGGAACGCACCGCCACAGCTGAAAGAAAAAGAGAAGGTGGTGCAAGGCAGCCGGGGGCTCTGCCATGGGGATGCCATGGCCATCAGAGGACACATAGGAGGACAGCTCCTCCCAGCAGGCACCAGTTATGGCAGTGCTCCTTCCCGCAGATGTTTTGGGGACCTGGCACGCCTGGATTTGGACCCCTTCTGCTGCCAAGTCATGAGTGCCCCCAAAGGAGGGACCCTCCACCCCGCTCCTCTTGGGCACCACACCATGAAATGGGTGCAGTGGGAAGGGACATCCAGGGTTCATTTTGGGACTCAGGTCACCAGCCCTTTCCCTGTTTGCCTCTCTCTTTCTCGTCAAAGATGAGATTACTCCCTTCAGCTGCCAGAGGCTCAAAAAAATATGACTCTGATCTGGTTTTGTACCACTGCAGTCAGATTTTCTGTCCTGTGCAGGGGAAACTATGAAAGGTGAAATACCCGTAGGGAAGGATTTACGAAATTCTACGGGAAATTGGTATTACAGATAATTGTTTCCTGCTGAGGGGATCTAACAGAACTTTGCAGAAAAGCTGCCCTTTTCAGCAATATCCACTGCAGCGTACCTAGGCACAAATGTCTGTCTCTAGCATAAATGTGCTTCTCTGCACATGTTCCTGCTGCACCTGAAATCTAGTATCAGTTAATTCCACTGGGATTTCCTTTAAAAGAGACATATTGTAAATGATAAACCTGTTACACTGCAAATGAGGTGAAATGGTGGGTACCTTGGCCTCTGGATATCAAAGACTTTGATTCTTAAAGGTAGCTACTGAGACTTATCAGTTGAAAATGTGTAGAGAAAATTTATTTACTATCAGAACAAACCATCTCACTCTAAGCAGGCTCATACTGCCAGAAGACATCAACTTTGCTTCATAACATTTGGCTGAGGATAAAAAAGACACTTATGAGCAGCTTCTTTTTTTGTATCTGGTTCCCAGTATTTTGAGAATATGTCCTTTATTTCTCCCTGTTGAAGCTACCCTGTTAAAATAAGCTAGCATTAATAGAACAATAAATATGACAATTGTAGTACTAGCTTTTACCATTGTATAAGGTCATGGATATGCCTGTACACACCCAGAAAAATCCATTTTTTTCTCTAAGCCAAGACACCTTTGGTAAGCTACTCTGAGCTGCAATAGTGTTGACAGTGGATGGGAGAGTGGGTCCTCAGACAAGTTCTCCTCTTCGCTCTCCCAGTGAACTTACCACAGTAGACAGATGGCACTTGCTGGATCGGATACTGCTGTCCGTGGAAAGAACCCCTCTTACTCAGCTGCCTCTGGCAGCTCTAAACTTGGAGAAAAAGAGATTTTGGCCCAGACAAAAGAAAACTTCTGCTTATAATTATCACAATCAGAACAAACCCAAGAGCACTGTGACTGTTTTATTAATAGAGCGCTTTGCTGCTCCCAACCTTTGCAAAATCTGTGTATCTGGCTCTCAGAATATTACTACTTGGACCTATTTTCATATGGATCGCGAAGGACAAAGACATTCCTGAAAGCTCGCTTGCCAGCTCTGCTGCTCTGCCAGCGCCAGTAATTTGAGAAGGAATGATAGTCCCTTTGAAATATGGATTGCAGCATGGCTGGAGTACGAGGCCCAGCCAGATACACATGCATGGACAGATCTACAGACGATTCATTTTCCATCCCACAGTAGCCCTCATCTTCCCTCTGCTGCTGCTCTGCACTTTTCCTGCTGAGGACACACGCAGGCAGAGAAGACAACAAATCTGATCTTTGAAATCATTTCAGAATCGTGCCTCCACGTCAGGCTCTCCTCCTGACTGTAAGAAGAGGAGCCAGCAGCAAAAGCCTGGAGCAGGAAGGAGCTCAGATCTCGTGTTTTCCGTGCATGTCTCAGTAATAGCTCTATGAAGAATTAGAGAGTTTTTGCAGGACTGAAGGGTGCTGACGGCATCTGGTTTAACATGATAAACCTTGCTTGTCATCCCATATTTACTGGCTATCAGATCAGCTCATCTGTTAGATTGGTATAGTGGCTCCCTGACATCATCAGGAGTGAGTGTGTTACATCGATTAAGCCTTTTACAGTCCAGCACGCATTTAGGTAAACTGCAGTAACTGAAGGGCTTAATGAGAAAAACAGCCTGCGTGTCTAGAGCCATACCTGAGACATATATTTGAAAAGTGCAAGTGTCTGTTACACGGACCCCTAACTGCTTTATCAGATGAGAGAAGAAACCTGGCTAAGCTTAACGATCTCACGGCAAGACACGTGAACGTGGTTGCAAGATGTCTGTCAGATCACCGAAACAGATACGCAGGCTGTGGGAAGGGGTGCTGCCATCCCAGATAAGGCATTCCCAACACACACCCCTCAGCTCGTCGGCTACCCAGAGAGCTTACTGGGAGGTAATCGGCTTTTTCAGGAGGAGGGTGAATAAGCTGTAGTAGAAGAATAACAACACTCTCTCTTGCTCCCTGTAAGTCGCAGGAGTTTGATAACCAGATTTCTGTAACTATTTCAAGCTCTAACTTGAGGAGAGAGGCACATGGACAGACATACTCTGCAATGTAGTAGAAGAGCTGGTCAATGGAGGATTTTTATACTGTGTTAGGAATGACTTTAAGCTGTTCTTGTACAGATTTCTTGATGGGGGGCAGTGTGAGTGGCTTCAAGCCTGGTGTCCCATGACCCATCCGTCTTCCACACATGCAGCGGCTGCCAGACTGCAGACGCCACCCGGCTCCAGTGTTTTCTATCAGGCCAGGAGCAGCAAGGGCAATGGAAGATGGAACATCTGTTTTCTGTGATGGCTATGTTCATCAATTCTACCCTGGACCCCTCTTAGGGAGTGGGAGAAAGGGTGTGCTACGCAGGAGAAAACATTCCCAAGCCAGACTAGTGGCAGCCTCTTCCCTTGTCCCCCTTGTGCCGTGCTTGCCGTGACGCTCCAGCTGCAAAGAGCCAGCCAGCACTACCTCCCCATGGTGGCTATACCAACAGCCGTGGCTTGGGCAAGAGCAAGAGCAGCTCCAGCTGCTGAATTCAGAGCCCAGGGCACCGCCGCAGAGCATCTGAGTGATCCCGAACACAGACATCTCCTCTGCAGGGCTGGATGGCAGAGAGGCAGGAAGCAGGCACCAGTGGCCAAGCCCAGCTAAGACTGCGGCACCTGGAGTCACCGCCCAGTTGCAGAAGTCCAAGTTTTTAAAGAGGTTCTGGGAAGGGGTGTACAAAAGGGGGAACCTAAGTCCTTAGGCAGCTGTGAATCGCTGTCTTGGATTTAGGCACCTAAGTGCTTTTTTGGACCTCATCCCAAACACTTCATTGAGTGAGTGTTGCATTAACAACAGCCCAGTCAGAGGATAAGCAGCAACAGAAATGCTCCAAGATGCTCTTTTAATGCATCCTAGGACGTGAACAAAGGATCACTGCAGAAACAGCTGTACTGGGTTATGGTGTCATTGCCCCAAGCTGTTTCCTTCATCACTTCTACAAGGAAACACCCCTCAGCAGAGCTTTCCTCACTGACTTCACTGCAAAACCTTCAGCCTAGTGCACTCCAGAAAACTAGCCAGGCTAGTACCATTAATGGTGTGGAGATGGATTTGGAGGTCCCACCATCAATGCCTCTGACCCTGTTAGGGAGGAAAGTGGCTCCTAGTGAGTAGAGGACAACAGCAGCTTACAGCAGTATTTTTATTTCTGTAGTGACTGTTTGTTTCTTTCCTTAAATATGGAGTGGCCACTTGTAAGGACCTGAGCTACACTCTGAGCTTCGCAACTTGCTCTTCAGCTTTCCTTCTGAGATGTGTCAAGCAAGTACTTACATGGTTTGTGGTGCTGCTCATGACCACCAAGTTCATATTCAATAGCAGAAGGACAGAAGCTCTGCTAGAAATGATGGGAACTAAATGTAAGGCTGTGTTTGCCACTTTTCACTTTCGGCAAGTGTACTTTGACTTTGGAGGACATGCAGTCGCAGGTGCACTCTGCCTGCAGGGCACAACAAAAGGCAGAGCTGAAGTAAGAAGACTCATTTCTATTTTAACTTTCTCCTTGGAGTGGATGCAGCTTGGCTTCGCTGATGTTGTCTGCCCGACTACAAGCTGCCCTTGCAGGGGAGGGTTTAGTCTCCTTTCAAACAGCAGCTCGTTCGGAGGCCAACTGGTTGCTTTTCTCCCAGAGCCTTCCCAAAGACAGACAAGGCGCTCCAAAACAGCTTGAATGAAGGATCTCCTTCTAGGTTTGGAGTCTTTGTGAGGTGAAGGAAGGTCTTGGGAGGTCCCCCCCCAACCTGGGCAGGGGGATGTGAGACCCCCCAGAGTAGGGACTTGCTTATGGGGATAACTGGGTTTGGGCAGGGTGGTGACGCGATTAAAGAGTGTGAGTGATAGAAAGGTCCTGCAGCATCCTGGTCTTTAAACTGCCTGCCCCCTAAGGAGAGCCTGCGTGATATTTCTGTGTAAATAGGTTCAAATGTCAGGGGTGAAGCTTGAGTCAGTGAAAGAAAGGATGTGATAAATTAAGGCTTCCATGGTGGCTGTTTCTGATCCAAAGCACAGAAAATATGGTGCAAGTAGAGGTGTAATTTCCACCAATGAGTCTGAAAGCCCTCTAGTGAATCAGAGGGCTGCATAAATTGTACTGAATGTGGCTTTGGAACAAAATGACCTAGTAAAATGCACATAGATGCCTTCTGATTACTCTGAATGAGGCTTCGCCTAATAAAAATCTTCTATTATTTTGGTGCTTGGTTCCATTTTCCCTCTGGTCCTGGACAGAAGGAGAGAAATGGAAGAATTCAGCTTGACAAAAAAAAGCATTTTGGTATGAGAGCTTGGATTTCTCTACCTCTCAAGCAAGATTTCTTTGTAGTATCAGTATCAATCTCTAAAAGATAAGGAGTAGATTTCAATGATTTTCACACCCAAACATGGTCCCTACAGACCTGCAAACCATTACGGCACAGACTGGCATTCTGGTGTTGGTGCTGCAATCCTTTGCACAGTTGCTGTAACTTAAAAGTTTACGGATCAAAACCATATTTCCTTAATGCTGCTCAGATAAACTCTTGGCAAAAGTACTTTTCCAAAAACGTACCTCCTCTCCAGTCCCTCCAAAAGCAATTCCAGTGGAGAGCAGGTAAGAAACGGGGATCTGCCGAAGTGCATACCCTGCTTAAAAATATTATGAGAGCAAATAAGAGTTAAATTCAAGACTAAAATATACATTCACAAGGCAAGTTTATTAGTGTGGGGCTAAAGACACATCCCCAATCACTCCTCTAAACCTGTGCACCAGTGGGTGTGAAGGGGAAGGAAAGTAGCTTGATAAGCATGACTGTGCAACGGGGATGCTCTGTGCAGCTATTTTTTTCTTTTTTTGGATTCCCACTTGAAGCGGAGGTGGGTCTGTACCACCCCCACAGATAACAGCACACTCCCTGTGTAATTTCATAGCTCTAAGTCAGGCATTTGGAAAAGATTTTTCTATGAAGAATGGATTTGAGCCATAATCCTTTGACCCTCTGGCCCGTTTGAGACGGCCGTGACATGTCGTTGCTCTTTGATAGCGATTCTCTGCGCTGCCTCTGCCTGCTCCCGTGGTGGTGAGCTGCTCCGGGGCGGGTGCACGTCCCTGGCCTCCCTCCAGAGCTCCGGGATCTGTGTAATCTCCAGTGTCAAGATGTGTTTGGATATGGAAAGCCGCGACACTCTGGTGTATATCAGCGAGATAACAGGAGCGTCCCCCTGCCCGAGGAGGCAGAAGTCTGGTGCTGGGTGTTGAGCCCGTCCCTCTGTGGGCTTTCTGTCTGCGCTTTAACCCTGGATGACAGTCGCATCTTCAAGAGGCTGTTCTTTGGAAGATAAACATAGCTTTTCTGGTTCAAAAATTACAAGCCATTCTCACATTTTTTCTCTTTAACAGAGAAGGACTGTAATTTCAGCTTTTTGGGTGAGGCTTTTTGTGGGAACGCACTGGCGTGAAAGGGTCTTGCAAACTCTTGTTGACCTTTCTGAGTGCTCCCATTACAGACTAGCCTCTCTTCATGCTCTGCCCTTGCTGCTGTGCTGAACTTCTCTTACAAAAAGCCCCAAAGTCCTACTATAGATAGTATTCTCCCCTCGATCTCATAAAACCGGCTCATGTAGAACTACAGGAGGGAGGCAGGATTTCAGAAAGGGCAGTGCTGCCTTTCGAAACGTAAGATTTGAAAATTAATGTTACCACAGCTGAAAGTTGAAATTGGCGGGTTAAACTTAAAGAGCTATTACTTCAGTTCATATGGAACTAATAGGAACTATGCCACAAAGTATTTATAAAAAAAGCCTTTTTATTGTGTGCTGTGGTTTTGCATTAAAACGCGATTTTTCAGCGATGCTCCCCTCTCCCCAGTGGGAACCTGCGCTGTGCGGGGCAGGGCCTGCTGCAGAGGCTCAGCGCGAGCCGTGCCCAGAGCACAGCAGGTGCTGTGGGAAGGATGGTCTCTCGGTTTCAGAGCTGTGTGCATCTCCTGTCTGCTATAGGCGAGCAGGACGACCACCATGCCAATGGCTGGCCCACAGCCTGGAGCTGCCGGTCCGGCTCCCTGTCCCGCTACCTGCCCCTGCCCGGCTGCGCACAGGTCCCTCAGCACCTCCGTGCCTCCAAATGGCAGTGACCGGGGCTGGCGGGAAGGGGTAACCCGCTCCAGGGCAAGTTTCCTTTATTTTGCCAGTAATTACAGTTTGGTCAAAGCTTTGAAAAGCATAACCCCTCCAGACTCTATTTCTTTATGTTTGCTGCTGTAATAATAGGTTTTTAGCCATCAGTATGTATTTTTGTTTATTCTTTATAAACTTCAAGGTTTCAGTTGTATCTTACAGCAGTGATTTTCACAGCTTAGCTATATCAGTGGAAATAAATAAGAATCCTTGTATTTGCACTGTATTTGCCATCTTCCAGCTAGTTGTTTACACATATATCTTCAGGAAAGGGAGGAGACATTCCCAAACCACCTCTCCTGTTTCTACATTACTTCACATACCTTTATCACCCTGTCCCTTGTGCATCTCTTCCCCCAGGCGCCCCGCTATTTCAGACTCCATTCTCCCAGATAAAGAGCTGCTCAGCTCACGCTATGTCTTTGCAAGTTAAACTACCGATATTACTAAGAATATGTTTGCAGCTGTTTTGAAGATGAAGTTGGTTTTTTTTTTGAAGTAGATTTGCAATTAGTTTCATGAAAAAGGCAAAGAATTTTTAGCTAATGCCTGTGGACAGCCTGAGTTTGCTTTCATCCTTCACTGTAGCTCCAACAGGTCAGTAGCTGAACTTGCCACAGTAAATCTGGAGTCACAGTTGGACGGTGATGAAGTGTAGCCAGAAATTTGGTGGGAGGACAGGGTGGATCCCACTGCTTGGCTACACCTACACTGGGTGTCAGGCATGACCCCATGGGCTGCTGAGTGCTAGCTGGGAGCTGCTGAGCACTCAAAAGTAGTGGTGAAGTGGGCACTTCCCTGGAGATCATCAACTTTTTGCAGTAATACATGAGATCGGACCAGGGCCCGCTCTTCTTTTATGTTATTTGAAGTGTGTTTTCCACCAGCACTAGTTCACACAGTGATGTTAATGGAATCCGCAGCTCTTACTAACTCCTTCTTTTTGATTAGAGAAATCAAGCTGCAACCTTGCCTGTGCTTGGAAAAAGATCACTTCCCGGCTGCATGCCTCTCAGCTATGACCTCATTTCCCAGTGTCTGTGAGACTTCACTGCTGAAGGAGTGAAGCTCCCATCACTAGCAGGAACGACGATGTGGCTGTCACAGCTCAGCCTCCATATGTACCCTCGTGGAGATCGATGGAGCTGCGATAACATCTGTACTGTACTGTTCGTGTACCCTTGTACGTAATGCGTCAAATCTATATTGCTTTATTAAGTGAATGCAGTGATTAGCCTTCTCTAGAGTAGTAAGCATCCAAATTTTAAACTTAGAAAAATAGGATAGATCCAACACCAATATGCTTTGCTGCTGCATAACTATTCCGCTTTCATCTTCCCCTACTTTTGGGGACAATCCTCTCCCTCCCCAGTCCAGACACCTTGCTGGGAGGCCAGCTGGAGCTCCTACCCCTTCGAGAGCTTTTCAGCTGAACGACTGTACAAATATTTTGGTCAGGAAACTCTCCTGAAAAATGAGGCCTGACTGTTCTGTTCCTCAGCTGGGCGACGGGGGTAATTACTGTGATGACTTCCCATCTCTCCTGGGTGTTATGATGAGAAACTCATTAATATTTGCTGAGTACCCTGAGCCAAGTCCTTGAATGAAAGAGCTGTGAGGATTATTTTAACAATATTTAGCACTTCAAAAGTTTTGGAAGCACTGCCTAATTTTCCCTAACTTAAACCAGCTAAATTCTGAGGGGTAATTTGTGTGCCACACCTCTTAGCCTTCTCGCCACTCTTCACAATGTTCAGGAACACACACGGTATGGGTGTACAGCTCCTCCATGTTAACTAGCCTTTTATTTTTTAGCGCTTTTTTTCCCATTTTCTCCTCCCTCCAGCACACATTTGTGTGTGGTACTTTGGGATTCTGAGCTATATCTAACAGACATAACTGCTGAGTCCTTAGGCCTAAAGGAAAATATTCTCCACCAGTGCACTGTTACTCCTCCCCAGCAGCCTGTGGCCCAGCACCTTGCACAGACACCGACTGCTGTGTATTAAATCATCCCTGCAGAATGGTCACCGCTCAGCAGCGTGAACTATTTCCCCGTATTCAATACACCCCCATCCCATCTGCTTCTTTGGGATGCTGGGAAGCGATAAACTGGTTCAAGGGTTGAATCCCCAAATACCAGGTCAAAATACAGCTAAAGAAGCACTAAAGAACTGGAAAAAGAAAACATCACCACTCCACAGCAATGCTGAGTGTTTCCCTTGACGTAGCAATAAAATATCTGAAGCTCCTCTGTTCCAAACTAAAAAGAGGTGCCAATTCTATAAACAGATGATTACTGGCGGGATGGGTAATGTGACATGTTTTCTTGCAAAAGGGTAATAGCTGTTTTGTTTATGACTAGCATCTGTTCTAAGAAAGTTTAATATATCGTGGCTGTTGCATGCCATATAGGATGGACAAGAGGAAAAAATAAGCACGGGTTTAATAGCACATCTGCGGCTAGTTAGTTATGGTAAACTTCAGGTATGTGGTGATTTCAGCATATGTTCCTAAATACATTCCTGGCAACTGGATCTTACACAAAAACTGTTAGTCTTTCGGGGAATAATTAATGCACCTAGTCACTTCCAAGCACTCCAAATTATGAAGAAATCTGCTAGATTTCAATGTGAAAACCATTAATGCAGGATCACCTCCAGAAATGAGGCTCCAAGCCTGCCACAAGCTCGGTAGGAATGGCAGGAAAGCTCTGGCCTCGAGCAGCAGCACTGGTGCTGGGACATAAAATATAAACAGAGGACTCCCGATCAGGGAGATTTTGAGGCCAGAGAGAATTATAAAGGCATAAAGCAGCAGTAACTTGCACCGAGCAGAGCAGCACTTCCCATTCGCTCATCACAGCAATGGCACGCAGCAGTGCTGTTGCTGAAGAGCTGGCTGGCGTGCAGCGTGCCTGTGTGTTTTTCCTTTCCCCTTCCCCGTGCATTAATTCATCTGTATTTCCCCCATCTGGCCTGTCTCTCTGGTGTTTGTGTGTTTCTGTTTTCCACGATTTCTCTCCGTAACGGCCACTCACTCAGACTTGCAGGCGCTGCCCTTCGTCTCGCAAGGAGCCGAGCCCTGGCGTTCCCCGCTCACCCAGGCATGCAGACCCACTCCACCGTGTCCCGCGGGATGCTGACCTGAACCTGACCGCTGTGACCCAGGGGACAGCTCTGTGCTTGCTGGGTTCGTGCAGCCCCTCCATGCTCCTGTCCAGATACCTGCCTTTGCCACACAACCACCGTCAGCTTTTAATTGACGGTTTCTTCGCCCTCCTCCTTGCCCCCTGCAAGCTGTGCAAAGCAGAGGGGCAATAACGGCTGTCTCTGCTGCCCTATTGTGTCACCCTGCCCCTTCACACCGATTTTCACCCTTCTCAAGAGTCCTCTGTGGCAGGGCAGAGGCTTTAACACTCTTTTTTCTTCTGCAAACCCCATTTGTACACTTGTCTCGCAGCCACATTTAGTTCTTCCAGCCTACTTGAGGCTGAAGCTCTGAACTGAAGAATGTTCGACTACGATCCCCTCCTCCAGAAAAAGCCAGGAGAGGCAGATCTCCCCAGGTGGTCGCAGGACTGTGGGCTTTGCAGGGGAGCAATGCTCCACCAGTTGTGCACATTTACTCTGACCATTGAAAAGCAGAATTTCTTTCCTGCCTCCTCTGCTTTTCTTCAGCTTTGCCCTTCTCCTGGCAGTCAGTCTGCATTGCAGCAGCCACCTGAGGCCACAACCCCATCGATCTGGTCACTGAGCTAAGGCACAACCAGAAGCAACATCCGCCCACAGCGTTTGCTCCCTAACAGGCAAGATGCAACAGGAGCACAGGGAGTCCCTGACAGCCGCGCTGCTGCTGAGGAGCACAGCTCTCAGACTTCCCAAACCACACACCGATGGCTTCATGCGTTACACCAGCCCTCTGGGCCGTCCTACTGGGACACGACTCAGGGCTGTCAGCTGGCATTGCTCGTTAATTGTGAATCCAACCCAAGAGATCCCTCGGATGGTTTCAAAAATCATGTAATTTGCTTTCCAATGTCTGACCATGGAGCTACATTCTCAGGTTTTCAGGCTTCTCTCTATAACAGGAGATCTAGAAGCCTGGGCGGCTGTTTTCTTCTCTTCGGAGAAAAGCTCTGTTTCTCAACTGAAGGCCCTTTGACTTCACCTGGGTGAAATCTTCAGGGATGCAGGACTCCAAACAAACCTGCTGAAATGTCTCCTTCCGTGGGCTGTGCCTCCCTTTGCAGCCCACGAAGTGCTCTCAGAAGAGGAGTAACAAAAAATACCCCCCAGGTACAGAGAGGCAGCTCTGAGGGGTGCTGTTCTCTGCGCGTTTGTCATACTCGCTGCAGGCTGTGACCTCCTGAAGACAGAATGATGTCCCTTCCCTTCACCTTGACAGCCCCCCCCCTCCTTCCCATCCCCTAACGCCAGTGCCGTAGCAGCATCACAACAGGGAGCCGAGAGCTCCGGAGCGAGGACCTGCTCTGTGTGGTGCCTTGTAACTACCCAACAGGGAGAAAAGGTTTTTTGTCCACAGGACTGTCTTCTATAACCAAGGAGAACACACAGCTCTGAGCTGCAGCCACGTAGATGAGAAAATCATCCTGGAAGTTTTTTCATACAAGACGGTAGAGACAGGTATTTTAAAAACCCACAACTCCCAATTTGCCTGTCAGAGTCAAGATATTTGAATAATAAACTTTAACTCGTTCCACCACAGCTTCCTTGATGGAAACCCATGCTATTGTCACACCCACAAGAAACTGCTGTGTGGCAAAACCTAAACATTCTGCTGATCGACTGTGTCAGCTGCAAGGCTTTACCATGGGAAAACACGGTGCTTTCCCTCCCAGCACAGCCACGGAGAACTCTGCAGGTACCCTGCAGGGATGGGGTGTGAGGTGCCTCCGCGGGGTCCTGCCGGAGGTCCCCCCGCTGCCGATGTTGTTGCCCTTGGTGGACGCTTCATGTGTCAGCGGCTGCAGGCTCAGAGCCTCACTGCTGGAAGACAAAAGGAGATGTCTGTAGAAAAGCAGGTCAATGACAATTACTCCCAGCTCCCTGCAAAACTGGGACACTAGGAAACCTGTACTTGGTTCTGGGCTCTCCTGCAGACTTCTCCCGTGACCTTGGACTCATCGCATAACTTCACTGCCCTTGTTTTCCCACTGTTAACTGGAGTGAGTATTGAATAGGACTTAAATTGTGAGCATGTATAAAGCACTTTGATAGCCTAGGGTAAAATTCATTTAAGACATGGTGAGCAGTTGATGGGCCCAAGCAATTACTGAAGTAAATGATTTACAAACACACTTTTTTGAGAGTGTCATTAAATCAAAACAGATTTGCTAATCATTCACCTGATGCTAGAGGCTGAATAAATGATGGGCAAGGAAGAGTTGGGAGCAGTCAACTGGTAACACTTCAAAAGTGATTGTGGATGTCCCAGTGAAAACCACGGTAAGCACGAGCCCTTTGGGCTTGTGGCCGGGTGCTGGCAGGCACAGTGAGCTTTGAAAGGGTCTCCTCTGGTCCCCCTTCATCCTTGATGAACCCCAGTCTTCCACAGATTTTCCTTGTGCTGAGAAAGTTGACATCTTTCTTCTCAGCTGAGCCTTGTGTTGAGCTCAGCTGCGGAGGGAGGGAGTGGGAGGTGCCCGTTCAGCTTTTTGGAGAAAACAACCCATGTCAGAGCACGTTTGCAACAGGGCTGCTGGTGCCGGGGCGGGCTCCTGGGTCAGGGCCTCCTGGGGTTATCCCGCTGGGAGGATGCACTGCCAGGGAGTAACAGAGGGGCTTTGGTGCTTGAAGCTAACCAGACCTTCCAGGGCTTGGCTTTTTTAGCTTGCAAGTGCCTCACGCACGTTTCACTGCTGGTACAGGGTCCAGAGGAGGCCACAAAAATGATCAGAGGATGGAGCATCTCTGTTACGAGGAAAGGCTGAGGGAGTTGGGGCTCTCTAGCCAAGAGAAGAGCAGGCTGCGGGGAGACCTTATTGCGGCCTTTCAGTACTTAAAGGGGTCTTATAAGAAAGGTGGGGACAGACTTTTCAGCAGGGCTTGTTGTGATAGGACTAGGGGTGGTGGTTTTAAACTAAAAGAGGGTAGATTTAGACTGGATATAAGGAACAAATTTTTTACAATGAGGGTGGTGAAACACTGGAACAGGTTGCCCAGAGAAGTTGTGGATGCCCCATCCCTGGAAAAGTTGAAGGCTGGGTTGAATGGGGCTCTGAGCAACACTGTCTGAGTGAAGACGTCCCTGCTTACTGCAAGGGGGTTGGGCTAAGTGACCTCTAAAGGTCCTTCCCAACCCAAACCATTCTCTGATTCTATGGTCGTGTCTCGATGCAGAAGGACGGTTTACAGGTGTGGATAAAAAAAAGGCAAAAAAATTAAAAAGGGGGGGGCGGGAAAATAAAAAAGAAGGGGAAAAAAAAGAAGGGAAAAAGAAAAGAAGTAAAAAAAACAAGGGGGGAAACAATAAAGAAGGAAGAAAATAAAAGAAAGAAAAAAAAAAAAAGAAAGGAA
>Ga0065711_1035977_pt1 | contig 21593 bp, 13 predicted proteins | sample Hoacrofraction12_FD_59098 | JGI IMG/M metagenome (GOLD analysis project Ga0065711, IMG submission 59098) | Hoatzin crop microbial communities from Cojedes, Venezuela - Epithelial fraction 12 v2 (version 2) | ecosystem: Host-associated > Birds > Digestive system > Esophagus > Crop | place... | reverse complement strand
AACCTCCCCTGACCTGCTGGCCACACTCTTCCTAATGCACCCCAGGATGCCATTGGCCTTCTTGGCAGCCAGGGCACACTGCTGGCTCATGGTCAACCTGTCATCCACTAGGACACCCAGGTCTCTCTCTGCAGAGCTGCAAATTATCTCTTATGTTATGTCTCTTCTGATATCTGTTATTTCTTTATGTCAGTCATGCACCAGCTTTGAAGATGCAGTTGCAAATCTGTTGCCAAGTGGTCATGTCTGCCAACTTGGGCATTGCCAGCCGTACTGCTGAACATCCAAAAAACCCAACCCAAGCCAAACAAAGCCAGCATCCTCCAAGCATTCTCTTCCTCATTTGAGTTCTCTAGTGCTTGGACAAGGAAGGAGTCAAGACTTCTGTTGAAATTCTGAGAGCAAAAATAAAAATATTCTGGGCCACACTTGAAGTGGACTGTTACTTCACAAAATAGTGGCTGAACTGTTGGGAGGTCGAATAGTGTAGCCGAGATCCAGAAATGGAGCTGACAAGAGGCAATGACAAGGTAGCCAACTGTAATAAAATAAATGGAACTGAGGCTTACTCTTATTATAATTCTGTGGTAATGAGGTGAAAATTCTGGGACATTTTAAAAGTTTTTTTCCAAAATTTGTAAACGAAGTAATAGTTATCCTGAAACAACTCTGAAAAAATAAAATGAATCTTGTTTATTTTCCCTTTAGGCTAGTGCCATTGTTGCTAAGCTGTCCATTGGTGCCAGAGTATGTAACATCTCAGTCATCAGCAATCTGGCAGGTATTTTGTCCCTTAAATTGATCCAATCCATTATGCCAGGCTGTTTGCACCATCTGTCACACCAGAGTCAGCAGAGGGGACAAAAGGTAGACAGCTGGCACTATCAGTCTGCAATACCATTTTAAGGGAGAAATACCAGAACCTATGTCAAAAGGCATAGAAAACAAAGATCCTCAGTGGTGAAAACACTAAAGCAAATACTTTTCAGATGCAGCAGCTCATCTTTCCCATCACGGTCTCTGTGTTTATTAGAAATAAACTTCCAAGAATGGAAAAGGTCATGGGGTGCCTACGCTAAACATAATCAGTCTTCATTATGCGTACTTTAGGTTTTCCAAGGAAAGCAAAGTTGCCTAAAATGACTGGTGATAAAAAACCAATCTGTAATGAATCCCTCAGCTGCAGAGAACTCAAATAAAACTGCAGTAGAGAGAATTTCCGGATTGATTTTTGCCATAGAATCGTAGTTACCAGGGAAGCATTCATCAAATGCTGGCCGGAAGCTGACCTCCATTACTCTGCTCCTCCTTGCAGGTTAGTCTTTGGTAAAAAGCTGTTTCACAGTCTTTCAAATATATTGGCAAGAGAGTAATGCATAACCCAAAGCAGGATGCTTGAAGCGATTTTTTCGTGTGTCCAAAGGCAAGTTAACCAATATTCAACTACACAGTGCGTCAGCCAGGCCATCAGGCAGTGTTTCAACCAGTCGAATCTGCAAATCAGCCAAGAGAGACATTAGGAAATTCATGGAACCATACATTAAAGGTTTTGGTAAAGAGCATACTGCAGCAAATGTGATTCAAGAGTTACTGCACCGTTTTGAAATTTACAGCCAGTCTATACCTTCTGGATTAAAAGTGGTGCCAACATAACATATGCAGCTGAGGATTGTGCTTATATCCCTGTACTTGTTTTGCAAAGTGTTGCAGTTTGGTTTTGACAGACTTGAATGATAACGGCAGCACTGAAAATAGAATCATGGCTCATCAGAAGACAGTCACTTTGCATATTTCACTGAGCCCAGCGTAATGCAGAGTGAAGACCAGGAAGAAAACAACTTGTTAAAGACAGCTGAAGCAAAATAGTCTGCTTCTGGAGTTCAAAGATGAAGGCTTTGCTATTATACATAGGAATACTGAAAGCCAGCGATTTCTGCTCAGTGGAAAATATTGAAATTTCAAATTTTGTTTCAAGTTATAAGAAAAAAAATTTGTCCAAAGCTTATTTTTAAGTAGTTATTTGACTAAAAACCTGGGTTTTGACATTAGCCCAATCTAATGACTTTATGTATACTTACATAATCCATCATCAGTAGAAGAATGGTATGACTAGAATATGAAATATTTTTATTGACAATCTGTAAAAATAGGATTAAAGCATTCTCTTAAAAATACAACTTTCTTTCTGGAAAAATCAATTCATTCTGAAGGAAGCTGGGATTTTGAGCAAAATAGTGTTTTATGATAAAGGAACAGATACTGAAGTAGTTTTGACCAGCTGTAAGAATAATCCATAAAATTTCCTAAGTCACGTATAACATGGGAGACAGGGATTTTATATAATTCACATTCGGAGTGACACAGAGCTGCTCTACAGGTTCTAAAATGTGCAAGCTTCTTCTGAAACCTTCACAAAACAGCAATGACAAAGTAAGTGAGGATACCATAATGAAATTTAGCCTCAACTGTTATAACTAACATAGGAAAAAAATGCAATTAAAATTTTTTTATTGCTATTGCATATAGCAATATTGGAGTCATAGAAATTGAGCTCTGATTAATCAGATATCTGACCTGTCTGTTATTTCTCTGCAGTATCTCTGACCGGAGTTAGATTCAGCTCAAGCCTTCTTTTGCCTAAGCTAAAAGGCAATAAACAACACTGCTCCAGAAATATTCTCGTTGTGATCAGCCTTCTGTCAAAACTACTTAATGACAACTTCTCTCCAGAAAAGTTCTTATATCATATAGACATATTATCCAAATCTAAGTGATTATTAAAAATAAGAAGAGAGAATGAGATCCTGTGAAGTGGATACTATGATACTGGAAAGTATCTTCAGTCTTCACATATGTCCGCATAAAACAGGATGTACTAAATAGTGGATGGCTGAGCTTGTGTTAATTTTCTTTGTAAAAGAAACGAAAGAAAGAATGAAAAGTACTGCAATCCCATTCTGTTGCAAGACGAACAAATTCGTCATCCCTATTCTAGACACTATTGTTTGTGAGTGACTCCTCATTACTCTCACCTTCACTGAAGTCTGCAGTCTTGTGGAGATGTTCAAGGTCTGCTAGCCCCCGCAGAAGCAACTGGTGAGATTGGGGCCTACACAGCCATATCCTGTAAAACATTGATTCTGTACATAATTTCATTCTCAGGGTTAAATTCAAATACCAGTCTTGACCTTCCCTTTCAGGTTTGGCCTTGGACAAAACGGTTACAGCATTCAGGAACAGCTGTGAAGCAAGAACTGAACACTTAAGACTATTATCCACTGTTTGCAACAAGATCTTTCAGAGTATCCACGAACTCAGAAAAATTTGGGATCTGAAGTCAAAGTATATGTTGTTTTCTGCCTGTCTTTCTACTCACCAGAGGATCAATTCTTTCTTGTCAAGTGCTGCGGTTGTTGAAGGACCAGTAGTCCCTCAACTAAATTTGAGATTTCTGTTTGGGTTTTAAAGTGTAAGGATCTGCCTCCATGATCCTGGGTTGGAAACAAAGGAGTTTCTTATGAGGCAAAGTTCATTTCATGTTGTTGCAGAGACCTAAAGCAGCTTTCTTCTGGGACAGTCTTTGGAAAGCAGCAGTTCTAGTTCTGCTTTTCCTTTTGCCTTTGGCCACTGCTGCAGTAAGACTGACTTATCATAAATGGGGATGCTGTTCAAAGGAATAGATAAATTATGTCTCAGATTTTGTGCACTAGATTACAATGAAAAATTTTTACCAAGTATTATTACACTCTCATGAGTGTACTTTGCCTAATAATCGTATTCCAAATTATATCAACATTCAGATGAATCCATCATCTGAAATAATACCTGCTTTCTTCAGTCTGTCTCACAATAGATGAACATTTTTTATCATTGTCAATAAGAAAATTACTTATGTCACCCTTGATATTGAAATGAAACTCAATTGCTTTGACCTTGATATCCAAATGAACTGTCTCTAATATAAAGACATGTTCCAGACTTCTAAAATTAGCAGAAGTGATCTACCGTTTCATATGATAGATGAGTTATTAAAAGAAGTCAGGTGGAGAACTGAGAAAACTTTTGGTTAAATTAAGTAGAGGGTTTAATTAATAATTTATTTAATATAGGAAGAAAATCACAACGAAGAATTGTCAGGAAATGGAGAATGACTTAGGTCAAACTCTTCACAAGTTTTCGTTCTTTCTCAATAGAAATTAATGTGAAAAGAGGCAGGTGCATAGACTGTAGTTTCAGGGGAGAGTTTAGATCAGAATGCTAAAAGCAGAAATTACTGCAGCCTAGGAAGACAAATATGTTAAATTAAAAAGATGTAGAAGCATTATTCTGTATCCTAAAGAATTTGGTAGAAGAATACTGCTTGTCAGTGCATTTGGTGAGTGCCAAAAGTACTGTGCATGGCGTGGGGTCTGTAAAATCAGGATCTGCTCTGAGATGTTACCAGTCATGAAGGTGCAACAGCCTAGGCAGCAGTCAAGCTCCTCACAGTACTTTGTGGGCACAGCACTCCATGGGTAGGATGTGTGAGAGCCTGTTTCTTCAAATTTGCACAAGCAGCCCCATGCAAAAATCTGTGTTCAGCAGGATTATAAGTGGTTTTCTTTGCTTGAGAAAAAGTCCTTCTAAAGACATAGAGTGGAATTTTCATAGGAGAGAGAAGCTGTTGATTAGAAGAGACATAGAATATCTTTCAGAAATTGCTTGATGAGAAGTGTGTTTCAGTATTTTTCTTCCTGTGTTCATCTGCCTTTTTGTAAAGCATAGAGATGTTATTTATTTTGTCAAAAGAAAGAAAATGTCAAACCTTTGAGCTCTTAGCCTTTCAGCAGGTGAGCTCACCAGTGTATAGAGGAGGTCAGTGAGCTGAACTTTGGCAGGGTTATTAATACTTTATAATGCTTTGAATCAGCATAATTTACCTCATCAGTTAGGTCATGTCGCAGTCCTGTGCCTTTGAAGCCCTGAAACATCACTGGCGGTTACGAGCCCTGCATTCGTTGAAGACAAGAGGCCTCTGAAGATAATTGCAACTCAAAGCAAGCTCAGATCCCTGGATGCTTTAAAATGAAAACAGAACTAATTTTTGAATCCTTTTTGCTGAACAGAGAAGGAATGCAAGTAGATAAGGGGGATGTGACATTAATAAATAAAAACAGTTGAATTATCTCTCTGAACCAAGGAGCAAAATTGGACAGAGCTATCTCTACATGATCGTGGTATGGGGGCTTTCTATAGTGGGATCTAGGACTATGGAAAGTGTTCCCAGGCTTTCTCATAAGAGGGAATACTAACTGGCAGCAAAGCATTTAGCAGGAGCAAAGGACTCTGCAAGGAGGAAGTTAGTTTATCTCAGCAAAACTGAAATCCTAATGATACCACTTGCAACAACAAAACAGCAAGTGCCACTTACCAGTGGCTAGTTACTATATTTCAAAGTGCTTTTAGTGTATTTCAAGACTGAGAGGAAGAAAAAGCAAACCTCTTAAAAATACGCTCACTTAACTTCAGCATGTGGTATCTGCCCTATTGACTTGCAGTTAGCGGGATTCCTTATCGTGCTTATTTGCCACACATCCCTCATTTAAGGTTCCCTGAAGAGTCCCACCAGTGCTCTTGGGTCACCCCTTCTGAGAGGTGTGGAGGCGAAATCTACTTCATTGCTAGAGTTAGCATATATCTAGCTACGGTGGGAGGCAGGAAGACTCAGCTTCCTAGCTTCCCTCAGCATCCTGCAGTAGCCCTGGATGACTGTGGGATATGATGCAGGGTGGTCTCTCAGCTCTACTTTCCAAAGATAAACCTTATGATTCCCTTCTGTCTTCCTAAATTTGAAAAATGCTGATTGATGTGCTTACCCAAAAGCATGGGTAGGAATTCTCTCTAGCAGCTCATGTAACAGTCTTATCTGCCAAGACACGTCGGTTCAGACCTGCTTTAACCCTGCTGTGTAAGACTTCCTTCAGTGTACCTGCTCAGTGTTGTGAAGCTTAGTGATAATTTGGGGATGTAGAGAAGCAGATCGAATATATTTTCCTCTGTGTCTTATGTCATGCTCTGAGCATGTGTTTTCAACAGTGATATGATAGTACCCACTGAGCCACCTTGCCTCATGTGTTATAGCAGTCTATAAATCTCAAAATAATTTTTCCTTCAAGACTTCCTATTTTACAGTCATAAAAGTCCCTGCACATTGTAGGCACCTGTTAGAATACCATCAATTATGGCAGCAGTAGAAAAATATTAAGGGTATAAGAACACGCTGCTCAGACTTTTTCAGTACTGAATTCACAAGTATCGCCTCACCTCTTCTACCTAGGAATAATAAATACTGTTGCAGGAAAGTTCATGTGCATGGGCCATTAGCTATGTGTGTCACTTAAGATAATTAGTATAGAATCATAGAATCATTTAGGTTGGAAAAGACCTTTAAGATCATGGAGTCCAGCCGTAAACATAACACTCCCTCCCTCCTTTAAATGGCTTGGACAAATAACGGTTTTTCATTTCTCGCTAGTTTGTATTAAAGCATCTAGAAGTGCCCTTCTTTTCAAAGTAACATAATGATTTGAATGTGAATATAAATACTCAGATTTCATACACACATTTTCAGCTACCTGCTGTCAGAATTCCACAGAACACAGCCTATGACACATTGAAGAGGCAGACTCAATAAGTCACCTTCCCTTTAAAAAGCTGTGCCAGTGTTTTCCCTGGTGTTTTGGTCACAACATTCATGCTCTTCACACTGACACAAGAAGAGAGATCTCCTGACTTAGTTTTTTGGCTTCTAAGTTCAATGATTATGACTGAATTCATACCAATGTCCCTTTGCTACTCTCCTAGTAGGACTGGAAAGGGGCAGGGAAGCTTGTCTATATGCTCTTCTGTTTTTTCTGTGCTCAGAATGTCCCACTATTAAAGCGGGCAAGCCGGCACAGGAGAGTACGTTCTCAAGAAAGCAGGAGTTAAGATCAAAACCTAAAGTAATGCAGCTTGTGGCAGGCAAACTCAGTAAACATTTGTATTGTGCCAGTTCTGCAGTCAGGAATCATTTTTAAAAGCTGACAATGGCTAAATTAGGCAGTTTTCCGTTACTGCCTAGAAAAGTAAAAGCTTAATTGCCACTTGCATCTGGTAAAATGGATTCTGCATTGTGATATTTAACACATACTGAATGAGCAAGCTAAAATCAATAAAAAGTAGACTGAAACTTTTTTGCTTGCCCTCCCTTTTCTTATTGTTGCCTAGGAGCACTAGGTAATTGAAGCAAGTATTTATTGTAGAGGTTTGGATGCCACACTCTTCTTGCATAATCTTTCTCTATAAAATCTGTGTATTCCAGTCAGAGTTCGCAACAAATGTGTTGAATGAAGTGCAGCAGGTTTGCTATAGGTAGTGAGTAACGGAGGCTGTGCCTTCTCAGAGGCAGAGGTGAATGCCACTTTTAGGACTTCTGTAGGGCAATATGAAAACATAATTCTGGAATACCAGGACTGCAGCAGCCTCCTTCCAGGGGACCATGTTATTGTCTTGTGGGCTCAGAAAACAGAGGTTTTGGGTAGCTGTTGGATGATTTTGTTTGTGCGCTGCTGGTAAGGGGGATCCCTCTCACCTGAGGTCCCAGACTTGTGCGTGGTAGAACAGACAGTAAACAAGAGAGAATTGTCCCATGGGCTAGCTTTAACCTGCAGGCCATTGGCTGGACAACTCTGAGTAGGTCAGCCACTGGGCACTGGTGTAGAGAGGATACCCTTCAAAAGGCATCATGACTAATTTTCGTTTTAACAACCTCTGAAAAGATGTGGTGAAAAGAAGGCAAAATAAGATCTTCATAAAACCTTCCTTCTTAAATTAACAGTTTGGAAAGTTTTCAGACATTGATGTCACTGAAACAACAGAGTTTGTCTTTCCTCAAACATGGAATAGCTATGGTGACGTGTATATGAATTAAAGCTGAAAGAATAATCTGAAGGGAATAATTTATTTGACATATCGGTCTGCCCTCTCACCTTTTTATCTGCCTTGTCCATTTAGACAGAAATGTCTTTGGTCACATCCTGACCCCAGTAAAGTCAATAGTAAACTGCTGATAGACCTCACCAAAGCCTGGATTTTACCCTGGGGGTTTTCGTTTAGCAGCTATATGGAGTCTTGATATTTACAAAGCAAAATGGACCAATTATTTAAACACGGATACAAGAAATGAATAAGTAGTTTTGTGAGCACCAAAGAAAAGATGCTTGCTCTGGGCCCTGGGTCAATTCTCCAGTGTCTAATAAGAGGGGAATGCACGCCCCAGGCTTTCCTTCAAGCTTGTTTTTGATAGACTGTTTTCATGAGGGTATGGGGAAGATAATACTTCAGAGACCTTTATCCCTTTGTCAAATCGGTTTTTAGTTAAGCAATAGGAAGAAAATTAATGAATGGGAAGGAAGGGAGGAGACACAGACACAGAGACTGATTACATAGGCCACATATTCTAGGAAAACAGTTTTAAATTAATCTTTTCAGAAGAATTTTACTTGGTAGCCCTTTATTTCTGTTTTATTTTAGAGCTTTTTAACAGTAGTTTTAAAAGGGAATTTTAATAGATCCCTCATTTTCACTAGATGGAGTTTTCTAAAGTGTACCATCATGAAATCTAATAAGCATATGTATTTCTTCACTCTCAGGGTTCCTTTAAAATAAATTAATGTGGAAGTTTGTCACAGACTATCAGAAACCAAAAACAAGGAGTGAGGGAGAAAAGTGCCTCCCCTGATTCCTGTTGCTTGTCCTCTACATGCACCAAATGATAAAACAAAGAGATCATAGCTGTGCTTTACATAGATATCCACATGGTTAAGCATGGATCAGAGGGACTTCCTAAGTGTGCAGAAAGATACGACCTTTTCAGATTTTAGGAGAAAACATTTTGGAGAACTACATCTTGTGTAAATGAAGGGTATACTCAATGCCTTTCCAAAGAATCCTAAAAACAAGCAGGAAAAAGAAGGAACAAATTAATGGTTCTTTGAAAAATAACAGCCATAACAGGCATGGGTGACAAAGATTCATAATGAATTGCTTGAAGATTTCAGGTTTCAAGACCTGTGGGAATGGAGAGAGCAACTAACAGAAGAAAATCAACTTCTATCCGTTATCCAAATTGCACCAATTTTGTCCAAGAATCACTAAACTGTTAAGCTGCTTATAAATCTGTAATCTATCTTCACCAAAAACACAAGTCTGCAAAATTTGAACACTGATTACTTGCGTAGATTTTGAGCACTCTCAATTCCTGATAATGTCAGTAAGTGTATTCAGCGGGATAGGGTAATGGGAAATCAGAAAAAACTGCCACGTGTCTTGGAATGTCCAGAAATTTTCTGTACTATTGCTATTAATAATTTTCTGAAAAGTTTTATGCTTCCTGGGTATGAGTTTGTATTTTACAGCTTGACAGCAAAAATGTGGATGTAATTTAAAACTGTTATGTACAGTGAAATGGTATTGAAGAGCTCTGAGGTATTGATCAGAACATGCAGGAGAATAAATGACTGAGTCAGGAATGGATTTAAGTGATGGACTTCAGCTTTATGGCTTTAACAAAGCAGCTGGGCAGTAAACTTCTAAATCACACTTACATAGTCGACAGTTAGAAGTCAGTGCATGGTGAAAAGAGTCCAGCCATAAAATCAGTGATTTGTGGTGGAACTCCCTCTTCAGCCCGTACAAGGACATAGCCTTTTTCCCGTGTAAGCTGGTGTAGAGGTTACCAAGGCAGGATTCTCCAAAAGTCTCATCTTTCTCTGCTGCTAAATGGGTCTGGATTCAGTCTAACTGTAAATATCTCACTGAGTTGTCCAAGTTGGAGGAAAATGTAAGAAATCAAAGATGGAATGGAAATACCACCAAGAGGTTCGTGTTCTCAACGGACTGTATCGGAGTTCTGAACAAGCCTAAGCTAGGCACTTCAATTAAATGCCTAAAATAAGACTGGATGAAGCCAACTATGGCCCACCAGCTAAGTCCATCTCATTTACCTCTGAGAAAAAATGAGAGATTTTAGACAAATTTATCTTTGCATTCTGAACATGGAAATTTCATATCTCACTGTGCTTATATTATAGGAGGGGGAAAAGAAATGAAAGTCAGCGAGTGACGGAAATACCCCAAAGATCCTCAAAGCACCTTCTGCTGAGGATTGCAAGAGTGTCTAAGGATGAAGACTAGAATTTAGCTTGCCTCAGACCTAATATGCTCCAGCCAATGAGCCATCCGGGTTTTTGATGAAGGACTGAAACAGAAGTGTCTAGCGCGTGTCACATTCTCTGCTACAGTTGTTTCCCCCTTCCAATGATCAGGATATCAACACTGAGGATAGGAAGCAAGTGAATAGAGATAGGTATGTCATAATTGTACGAAAGAGGAAAGGAGTATGAATGCTTTTTGACAGTCTGCTTCCATATATCATAATTTTGAGCTGTATAGCCTCATAAAGTCCTTCTACTACGCATCATTGTGCAACCCTTCCCTTGTTTTTAAATCCAAGGAGCAACTACTCACAGAGGGCCATTGCTTGGTGGCTTCAGAAGGAATTAATCCATGGTGTGCTCTCTGCTGCTTCAGAGGCAGTCTGCACAGGTCTTCCAGTTCATTGTAATTCAGCTGGGCCAGCTGCAGATCCAGAGTGTCTGCATGCTCAGAAACAAAATTTTCTCTTCATATATACAGCAATCTCAAGGGATGTGCTTGGCTGGGACCCTGACCCACTGGTAAGAAAAGCTTAGATCCTAGTGGATCTGACTCCCAGCACCCAAGAATCCAAACTCAAAGTCTTCCAGGGGCCAAATATCTCAGCTGCCTCTGAAGCAGTCCTATAAGAATCCATAGCAAAACACAGCAGGGACAGCTCAGCTAGCCAATATTGTAATGCCCTTGTCAAACTGATTTCAACCTTACGTGTGATTAGCAATCCTGGCATCCAGGATCACGTACCCAAAAAGGCCTTGTCAGCTTTCAGAGGACAAAGGTGTCTGTGCCTATATTCCTTCAGTGTGACTCTGACCCTCTTTCTCTGCTGGTTTGTTTGTGAGCACATTAATTTCAGTGGCACTGCTTCTTGCATAAATTGCCCATTCAGTCATTCCAATGCATGCCTGGAGCTGCTCTTCTGATGCCTGAAGAATGAGATTGCTAATCCTGGAAGCCAGCAAAAAGGCTTCAGCAAATGCTGCTTTAATCAGTTGACTCCCATTCCTACAAAAGTGATTTCTAGGTAAATATCCTATAACCTGAAAACAATATTGGTCTGGAATATGCATTGCCTTTCTTGTCTTGATGCCAACAGCGGTTTTAGTAAGAGTATCTCTTTTTAGTCTATTCCAAGCATGTGACAGATCGGATCTCCCTGATCCAATCACAGTTCAAGATTACGGATGAAGTGGATTTGGTGTGAACTACTTATTGCTCTTCTTGGTTGTATCAAGCTTAGAGATGAATCAAATATGTTGGAATATGACTTGCAGTCTCCTACATTTGACAAATTCCACCAATATTTTTTTGAAACCTTAATTATCCAGGGTTTACTGCAGTTCTGAAGCTTGAGACCAGTCCCACAACTGATAAAGATCAAATACTAGGTGAAAGTGACATGAGTCCCCAAATTTGTCCTTCCTACAAAAGATAAATGTGGTCCTGTGGATGTCAAGAGTGACAGACTGGAAAAAATCTCCTTATGCTAGATGTCATTTTTGCAGGTACTCACTAGACAACATCTATCATCACCCAAAGCTGGAAGCTGGGCTTCTGACCAGTACTATAGTTTACAGTTGCCTTTCGACCTCCGTATTTATTGGCAACATTTTCAAGCCTGAGTTCAGGAGCTTTGGATGGTGCACTGACTTTCACATTAGAAGACTGTTAGTATTCAAGTAGGCAGTTCATATCTAACATTACTTGGAGTCTGTTGAAACAATAATTCTTCAGTTACCCTAAAAGTGTCTCTCTCAGAGGCAATAATATTTTTGTATTAACTGTTTTTCTATGTCTTTATTGAATCTAGAACTGAATATTCATTGAGGTTTCAGAAGCATTATCTTTTTCTCCCCAGTGGATTTGTTTTCTTCATTTTCAGTTTGTTCCCTTTATTTCTGGACATCAAGATGAGGATAGAAACATAATACTTAGGAAAATTATTATGGAACTGTGTTCCCAGGGCAACCTGATACACAAAATAACAAATCTTTCAAAATCAGAGGAGGTCCCAGTGCAAAGTCTAAATTTGGATCCCTTTCCTAAGGGTAGCTGTCTAAGGCAGTTATGGGTGCATCGTAATTCCAGCTCCAATCTTTTTTCATTGCTTGAGTTGCAGCCTAAATTGTTAGGAAAAGTTTAGATAAGATTAGTCTCACCTCGGTGCCTGGCAAGATCATGGATCAGATCCTCCTGGAAACCGTGCGAAGACACATGGAGAATAAGGAGGTGACTGGTGGCAACCAACATGGCTTCACTAAGCGCAAATCATGTCTGACAAATTTGGTGACCTATGATGAGGTTACTGCTTTGGTAGATAAGGGTAACTGACGTCACCTACCTGGACTTGAGCAAACATTTGACACCATCCCACACAACATCCTTGTCTCGAAAGTGTAGAGACATGAATTTGATGGATGGACCATTCAGTGGATAAGGAATTGGCTGGATGGTCACACTCAAAGAGTTGTAGTCAACAGCTTGGTGTCCAGGTGGAGACCAGTGACGAGTGGCATTCCTCAGGGGTTGGTATTGGAAGCAGCACTATTTAACATCTTTGTTGGTGACATGGACAGTGGGATTGAGTGAACCCTCAACAAATTTGTCAGCGACACTAAGGTGTGTGGTGCATCTGACATGCTGGAGGGAAGGGATGCCATCCAAAGGGACCTTGACAGGTTTGAGGGGTGGGCCTGTGTGAACCTCATGAAATTCAACAAGGCCAAGTGCAAGATCCTGCACATGGGTTGGGGAAATCCCAAGCCCAAATACAGGCTGGGCAGAGAATGGTTTGAGAGCAGCCATACCGAGAAGGACTTCGGGGTGCTGGTTGATGAGAAGCTCAGCATGTGCTGGCAAAGTGCACTTGCAGCCCAGAAGGCCAATCATATCCTGGGCTGCATCAAAAGCAGCATGGCCAGCAGGTCAAGGGAGAGGATTCTTCCCCTCTACTCTGCTCTGATGAGACCTCACCTGGAGTCCTGCGTCCAGCTCTGCAGCCCTCAGAACAGGAAAGACATGGACCTGTTGGAGCAGGTCCAGATGAGGGTCATAAAGATGACCGAGGGCTGGAGCACCTCTCCTATGAGCAAAAGCTGAGAGAGTTGGGGTTGTTCAGCCTGGAGAAGAGAAGGGTACGGGGAAACCTTACTGCGGCCTTTCAGTACTTAAAAGGGGGCTTATAGGAAAGAAGGGGACAAACTTTTTAGCAGAGCTTGTTGTGAAAGGACAAGGGGTAATGGTTTTAAGACTAAAAGGGGGTAGATTTAGGTTAGGTATAAGAAAGACATTCTTCACTGTGAGGGTGGCGAGGCAGTGGAACACGTTGCCCAGAGAAGTTGTAGATGTCCGTTCCCTGGAAGCGTTCAAGATCAGGTTGGATGGGGCTTTGAGCAACCTGGTGTAGTGGAAGGTGTCTCTGCCCGTGGCAAGGGGGTTGGAACTAGGTGATCTATAAGGTCCCTTCCAACCCAAACCATTCTATGATTCTATGATTCTATGTTTCTATGGTCAGGATAATCATATAGATTTGTAGGGGCTTATTTGGACTGAAAATTTGAGCTTTTAAACATTCTTCCATGGTAGCTCTAAATCTTGTAGTCAATAACTGTGAAATGTACTGGATGCCAGTAACGTCAAATATTTTATAGTAAGTTCTGATGAGTACAGTAGTACCTTTGCAATTTAGGCACAAAAGACAGGAAATGTTAAAGAAAATGACTGAAATAAAAACTGTATATGAAGTAATTTGTCTAATGAAATAATAACCCAATGTCTTCCACGAGTAAAGAAAAAATGGTAAAATCTCCTCATCCAATTCAAAGTAAAACAGTTTTTTTTGCTAAAGGAATTGCAGAGAAACAATTCAGAGAACAGATACGCCACAGTATCTTGCCTTCTTACACAATAGGTGGACTAGCCCTGGCAATTTTCTGTATTGCTATTCAAACTGAAAGAAATATAAAGTAGTTGACAAAGTTTTGCTTTTCTGTTCACAGAGATTTATGAAAAATAGGTAGGAAAGCTGTTCAAAATCACTCAGAATTATTTATGAATTAAAAATACCTATTTCATGCTTACAAAGTCCTGGCTGCAGAAATTGAAATTGTGTGGTCCTTCATGGTGGTGGGATATTTGCCATATTTCAGTTTCTCATCGTGATCGCTGTAGTACATCTAGTGATAGGGTGGATTTGTATATGTAACTGTGTAAATTCACAGCTTATATTATGCAGTTTCTTTCCGAACAAGTCCTCTGAGCTTCATCAGGAAGATTTGCGTTAAGCAGCGTAGGTGGCCAGAGTTCATGGCAAAGCAGCTGAGTGGGAATGGTGTATACCCCTGCACTCCCCTTGCTTTCCAAACCCAAGAGTTGCTGTGTTCTCAATGCATTTAGGAAAGTTACTGAAAATATAGTTTTGTACTTGTGAGATGAGTTGAAATAAAAGTCTCCAAAAAACTCCACAGTATTTTAAAAGGCAATTTTAGTCCTAATGGAGTCAATCAATAGATGTACCAGTCTCACTAGATTTGCTTCAGTTTCCATTTGAGTCAATGGAGAGAATCCCATTGGCTTTAAGTAGGAATTAGATTTGCGGGTTTTATGAAGTGATTCTGTTCAGTCTGTATTAGGAATAGGAAGCTCTTGAAATGATCCCCTTTCTGAGGAAATCAGATCCCTGTACCTTGGCTTCAGATTGCATATTCAGAAAGAGGCAGAAAAAGTCAAACTTCCACTTAACTCGGATAGTCTGTGTATGTTGCAATGTGTGGAGAGACAGAAAAATGCCTACCACAACAGCAGGCTGACAAAATCAGTTGTCCCATCCTTAACTTTAGAAAGTAGTAAGTTGAAATATTTGGGGAGCAGGAATTAAACATGCAGAGTGCTTTAGAATTATGGGTATTTTAACCTTTTTTCTTGCAGTTTTTATTCATATATACATCAGGCCTTGAAGCCAAATTCAGTAGAAAGTAGCTTGTGATCCTGACACAAGTAGCTCTCACTGGTTTCTTTTTAAAAGAAGGGAGAATCAAAAACATATGTACATACAGGCTTTGCAAAATGTATCTTTCCATGGTAAAAAATCATGTACTGTAATAACTGCAGCAAGAATAGCACCTTTTCTTTTCACCTCTGTTTCACTAAGCCTATGTGTGAGCTTCTTTTCTCTTATGCCTCTAACATAGCCTCCTAATTTATTCACCTTTCATTTATGAATGGGGTCTGAGCACAAAGTTCAGTCTATTTCCAAGCTCCTTGAGGGCTCAGAGGCAATCAAATCTATCTTTAAATGAAAATTATGAATGTAAATCCAGGAAGTCCTATATATATTTTTTTCTAATGACATCAACTTCTGTTTTGCCTGCCTTATCTAGAAGTCTGCATTCTCCTTGTCTGTGAAAGAGCTCATACATCATTCAGCAACCTCAGAGAGTTTAATTTAGGATGTGAATTTTACTGCTGGCTATTTTTATAGCAAAGGTTTATATATATATATGTCTGTACAGTTCGGTGAGGTTAGAGGTGTGTCATCCTGTAGAAACATCAGTGCTTTCTATTCTCTCTAGTTTCACCAGGAAGGGCTTACTACTTATGTTGAAATTTTCCCATTATTTAAAGGGCATTTGATGCTTTAATGAATACATCTGTATTTCACAAACACTTCAGCATCTGACTTGTCATTATACAGATGTAATACAACATGGAGAGAATACAGGAGGCTGTAGTCCCTTTCCCCAAATTACCCAGGGAACTAGAGAGCAGCTGCACAGTATTGTTGCCTGTCTTTTACAGCTCAGCTGTATCCATCTTTGTTACCAGGTCTTCTATGGAGAAGTCAGAATTCTTGCAGTGAATGATGAAATGAGAACTGTTTCCTTTTACAGTAAGACTTTAAAAAGTCTTTAGTATTGTACTCAGCCATAGGCAAATGAGCTCACGTGGAGATTACAGTGCTAGCAAGGAGAGATAATGTGGAGAGTGCTGTAGGTCTTTGTGGGCTTTGAAGATTGTGACTTGACTATAATATTATGCAGTCCTTAAAATGCATCAAAAATGTATAATCTTAGGGAAGTCAGTTACATACTCAGAATGATTCAGTGTCTCCAAAATGATAGTGTTAGGCATGTTTATCCAAACCAGTGATCAGATGGGACAACTGAATGAAAATTCCCTAAGTGCTTTATAATGGCTGTAGCTTGCAGAGTAAATCATACACATTTTACAGTTAAAAATAAATTGAGCTTGTGTTGCTAGAGAAACTACTGCTGCTGTAGTTTTGGGGGAGGTGCCCCCCCATTATCATGCTTAAACCCAGACATCAATAACAACCTACAAAATACAGAAATGCCCCAATAAAATTCTGAGTATTTTGAAGCTGCTGCACTTAATAGCTTATTTAAATATTGTAACCCTTAATTATTTTATTTGCATTATATTTTTTTACAATATACATAAAGCAATAGTTAAGTCTGATAGTGATGCAGCTGGAAAATTGTGAAGATTAGAACACTGACCGTGGAATTTCTTGTGGATCTGCAGCAGGATATAGTGTTGTGATGCTCAGTTGCATACTATCATTTTGGAACATGTAGCTGCACATGAGGTACCTCTAATCCCTGCGACGTGTTGGGAGAATTAAGACAGATTCAGAATCATGACAAAACAGAGGGTATGGCTGAGCAGCCATAAAATCCTTTTGAAGACCCAGCCACACGAGTGTGGAGTGGTTGTAAGAAGTCAAATGAAGATTCATGCCTGGAAATATTTTTTGAAGCTGCTTCTTCAAAAAGGAGAAGAAAAGGTCTCACTTTGGCTTGTAAAATTGGCATCTGGAGAAGCTTTGTTTCTGAAATAAAGCCTTTCTTTCCAGACTCCATTGCAGGACTGTTTACGTATTTTATTTTAAGACTGTTTAGGCACAATGTGCAGATAAGTCTGGGAACAGGAAGCAGAACCAAGTATCTCTGTCTTATAAACCAAGGGTCTAGTCACCTCGGCTAGGTCATTTCCCGCACTTACTTTCTTTCATGCAATGACCCTTGTCTTTCTTTCCACAGCACGGCTCCATGCTGTGGGGAAGAGCATTTCTTCTGCCTTACTGATGCAACTCTGTTTAAACAGGACGGTATGAACCTTTAGCTGAAGGAAGATCGAATCTGTTGCATTCTAAAGAAGTCCCATAAACTGCTGAACTGCTCAATAAAACTGAGCCAGCATCCTTCCCTGCATTTCTTAAGAAGCTCTATTTTGCGTACAGTATTAAGTGTCTTCAGCAGCTCTTAAGCCTGCCCTGTGAAAACCTGCTGAATAGCTTTTAGACATCTACCTCATGGAAGCGATAACCTGGAGGATCCTTCTTGGGCTCTGATATCACAGAACCACAGAAAGGTTGACGTTGGAAGGGAACCTTTTGTCCAACCTTCCTGCTCAAGCAAGGTCACCAAGAGCAGGCAGCTCAGGCACCGTCTATGACATGGGCAGATGTTTATTAAGGTAGTAACAGTTCTGTCTTCATGTAGTAACAGGACTTTTTAAATTTCACTAGAAAAAAGTATCAGTTTTCTGAGGACCCATTCAGTGCTTTCAAGGATTAAATTTTTAGCCTTAGATCTATACTCAGGCACTGTCTGAGCATAGCGTCACTTTTGGTGGATTGCTCTAGTGTATGTAATTTTTCAGATCAGATATAATGGATGTCTAGAAGGTCTATGGACCCCGAGGGGTATTCTGTGGGCTGAAAACAATTCAGCTTAATAGGGAGAATAGCGAGAGGGCCCTACTGGTATCAGTTCATCAGATGTCACAAGCCGTTGCAGCCTATAGGGAAAGATTTAATCCCTTGAATCAAGTGTACAGACATTGTGCTATGGAAGACTACACTGGTGAGGACTGAAACAGCTAATGAAGGTGCTCTTTTGGAATATTCCCATATTAAATGTCTGCCAGGGGAAAGCGGAGAAGTGACTTGTTATGGATGTTGCCCTGAAGCACAGTGGAGGATTTAATGGATGCTTTTCTTTCACCCTGGGAAAAGTCTAACTCGGCCCATTTATTTTTTCTTGCTGTACAGATCCTTATAATTTTAGTTCTTTGGATGCTATCCCACTCAGCACTTCTTTTGCTTTAAAGATGGCCTTTCTGGTGTTTATTCTGCCTTTTGAAAGCACAGGTTTAAAATTTAGGAAAGATTTTATAGCAGGAGTAGCAAATACAGAGATTACATGAAGTGCAAAAGCTGAAGTTCCCTGCACCTTGTAATTTGACCATTTCCAAGGTAGTTAGATAAGAATCCCTGTAATACAGTGCTGGAATTTTAAGTACAATATCATTTTTGTTAGCTGTGGTTTCATCCTGTGGCACTAGTGGCAATCACTTTAGCATGCTCATTTCCTGAACATGTACTCCTTGTAATGCAGTCAATAGGAGAAGCAGGTTAGTGAAACAGCTGTTAATTTTCCACCATGAATGAATACTCCATACTGCTTGGTTGATTTTTTTCCCCCCACAAGTTCAATAAATATTTATGTCAGCCGTGCTGTCAAGTAGCACTCTCGGTAACAGACAGTTGCTAAATTAAGATACTTTCCTTGGCAGTAATGGAAAGCTAATAATGCAATTGCCATATGCAAGCCTTGGAGAAGATTTGCCTTATAATTACCTTAAGAGGTTGAACCGCAGACCTAAGAATAATAAAACACAGGGGCAGACTATGGTACCACCAGGTGAATCGAAGTAGCGCTGAGACAACATAAAAAAATCAGGTTTCCTTCCTCAGTACTGTTTCACAGGGGCAGCTGCACGTGTTCAAGGAAAGAAAGCAGAGGGGTTGGGAGATGGTGCTGCAGGCTATGACCTGCTCACAGAGGCATTCCTTGAGCAACATGTCCCAGCAGAGGTGTGCGGCTGTAGTTGTGTTACTCCTCAGAAGGTCCCAGCATGGACAGAGGTGTGCTACTAGACAGAAAGTGCAGGAAAACTGCTACACATTCAACCAGACCTTTTTTTCCCCTTCCATTCATCTCTCAGCTTTGCTCAGGGTTTACTCATGTATCCTCAGTAAAATGGGCAGATGGAGAATTAATGCTCTTTTTCACAGCTACCATTTAGGAAAGAGATCTTGGAATCATTGACAGATCTCTGAAATAATTGTCTCTGTGTGCCTCAGGTATTTATATAGATGGCTAAGGTCCCCCCTGAGCCTTCTCTTCAGCAGGTGGAACAGGCCCAGCTCTTTGAGCCTCTCCTTGTATGAGAAGTGCTCCAGTCTCTTAATCATCTTCGTGGCCCTTTGCTGGTCTTGTTCCAGTATGTCTGTGTCTCTCTTGCACTGGGGAGCCCAGAACTGGACAGAGTAATCCAGCTGTGTCTCACCACTGCGGAGTAGAGGGGAAGGACCGCTACCCTCAGCCTGCTGGCAATGTTGTTCTTAGTGCATCCCAGGAGGCTGTTGCTGCAAGGGCACGTTGCTGGCTTGTTTTCAACTTGGTGTCAGTAGGATCCCCAGGTCTTTTTCTGCCAAGTTGTCTTCTGGCTGGGTCACCCCCAACAAATACTGGTGCATGGGGCTATTTCTTCCAAGGCTTAGGACTTTGCATTTCCTGCCTGGCAAGGTGACTTTAAATGGCAGCATAACCATCTGGTGTATCAATCACTCCTCCCAACTTTATCATCTGTAGAATTGTTGAGAGTGTACTTTTATCCACTATGCATGTCACTAATGAAGTTATTAGACAGTATTGGCCCTAGTATTGATCCCTGGGGTACATAGCTGGTGTCTAGCCTCGAATGTCTGGACATTGTGCTGTTTGCAGGAGACTATGGAGGTAGACAAGTATTAGCAGACCTCTAAGGTTCCTATCAAAAAGAAATTAGACAAATTCATGGACGACAGGTCCCTAAGCAGATACTAAAAGAACACACCAGGGATGTGCCCTCTAACATCTCTACTGCAGCAACTATGCATACTGGGAAGAGAATTGGACTGCAGAGGCTGGCCAGCCTTTGGGAGAAACTCTGACATCATGAGAGGGAATACTGGTCTGGATGGGTCATTAGTCTGGCCCAATATGATATTTCTGTTGCTTTTCCTGCTATCACTCCAGGCCAGGGTCTGTATGATAACAGTTCAGAAAGAGCAAGCCCATGGTTGCATTAGCTATGGGACCAAGTGCTTTCTCCATTTTCTCTCTCCAACCATCTCTCTTCAGCTTTGCTGATTTCAGCTTTCATTGATTTCTTGTCATCTGTCTGGCACCAGTAGCCCAGCAACATATAACGTTCTGGACCAAGTAAGCTCTTCTCTCACACAGCTGACAAACTGAGAGATCCTTGCATACTCACTGGCCTTTCTGCACTCCCCCTGTACAGAGAGGTGGCTAAGGCTTTTTCCTAGGTCCTTGAATTTTCCTGCATTCTTGGAAAGGAACGTAGTACTGGAAAAATACGTCTTACTCATTCTGCGAAAATTTTGAATAGAGAAGCTGTGCATGAAGATAGTAGAGAATGACAGTGTTGGCAAGGGTCATACCATATGGTGGTGTGGATAGTATGTTGTGAGATGTGGGGGATAGTACACAGAAGAACAGCCAGCCCTATATGAGGGCATCCTAGAGGGTCCCAGAAAAGCCACTTTAAGGTCTATCAACCGGGGTACTCATCAGATAACCCAGAAGGTGCTGCATGGCCTAGGCAGATTAGCCAGTCAAGCAATTTTGTAGGATCATAGAATAGAACTACAGAATAGTTTGCATTGGAAGGGACCTTTAAAGGTCATCTAGTCCAAACGCCCTGCAATGAGCAGGGACATTTTTAACTAGACCAGGTTACTCAGAGCCCCGTTCCAACTTTGCCTTGAATATTTCCAGGGATGAGGCATTTACCACATCTCTGGGAAACCTGTTCCTGTGTGTCACCATTGTAATTTTAAAAAATATCTTCCTTATATCCAGTCTAAATTCACCTTCTTTTTGTTAAAAAACATTACCCCTAGTCCTATCGCAACAGACCCTGCTAAAATGCTTGTCCCTATGTTTGCTATAAGCCCCCTTTAAGTACAGAAAGACCACAGTAGGGTCTCCCTGGAGCCTTCTCTTCTCCAGGCTGAACAGCCCCAACTCTCTCAGCCCTTCCTCATAGCAGAGGTGTTCCAGCCCTCTGATCATTTTTGTGGACCTCCTCTGGCCCCGCTCCAACAGCTCCATGTCCTTATTGTGCTGAGGGCTCCAGAGCTGGATGCAGGAGTCCAGGTGGACTCTCACCAGAGCAGAGCAGAGGGGCAGAATCCCCTCCCTCGACCTGCTGGCCATGCTTCTTTTGATGCAGCCCAGGATATGGTTGTCCTTCTGAGCTGCGAG
>Ga0065711_1035973_pt1 | contig 21593 bp, 16 predicted proteins | sample Hoacrofraction12_FD_59098 | JGI IMG/M metagenome (GOLD analysis project Ga0065711, IMG submission 59098) | Hoatzin crop microbial communities from Cojedes, Venezuela - Epithelial fraction 12 v2 (version 2) | ecosystem: Host-associated > Birds > Digestive system > Esophagus > Crop | place... | reverse complement strand
TCCTCAGCTTGTCCTGTGTATCTGCAGTTTAGCTTTTATTTTACTGTAAACTAGAGTCCTAAAAGCTCTGGAAATGTCTGATAAGATTGGGAACGAGAGGGACACACAGATTTCCTGGTGGATTTTCTGAATGTTCTGCCATGGGCATGTGTGTGTGTGCATGTGTATAAACACAGTACACATACTCACAGCTGAGAATAAGGTAAAAACGTGTTCTGGATTAGAAGACTAAGACACCCTGTAAGAGTATTTCACAAAAGGAGTAATCAAAGTTTACATATACAACCTTAGACTTAACATGTCCTTAAAGACCTAAGGGTAATCAGAGATAATTTCAAGTGGATTTTTAAGATAATAACATGAAAATGAGTGAAAAATCTTCAGAAGTTGCTGGTCAATGGAACAGCTTCATTTCAACAACCTGATTCAGAGTCCTAGTGAAGAGACCAAGCCCAAACCTCTAGGTGGCATAAAAATGGATTTGTTTCAAAAGTAAGCAAAAGCGGATGCTTCATACGCATTCGGATGTATGGTACTCACCAGAGAAGGGACAGGTTTCTTTTTTTCCAAGCTCAGTTTTCTCTCAATAAAGGTTGCACTGCTGTTTTCTTTCACAAAATTCAGCTTGTGAACCTCCTCCATCAACTGATGTTGCACTTCACAGATGCTTGAGGAAGACAGCTGCAAACACAAAGGTGGGTTAGATGTCATGAACAACATGCTAAGGAGATTTGAGAGAGCAGATTTGGTTTAATGGGCTGAATGCTAGGAGTCAGGAAATCTGACACGTTACTGCTATTTTCTGCAGAGCCCATAGTTTGCTAGGTATGAGACGGAAAGCAAAGAAAGGTCCTTGCTTAAAGAAAGTTTCTAATGATTGCTATTAGATTTTTAAAACATACTAATTAAAGTTAAATCATAAAAAAATATTCTAAACAGTGATGAAAATGAACAGCCTTGCACTTATGCTACTGAGCCACCTGCTTTCAGATGCAAATGTGCATCTCAGCAGCTATCAGTGGCCAATGTGCTGTAAGGCTTGGAGTAGTTTACCCTCCAGCTGTGTGTTTGTGCAACTGGGTGCTGCCACCAGGTTAAGAATCGTTGGGTAAGCTGAAGCTCTGTCTGTGGCACTGAATAAATGCTTTTGGTCTATGCCTAACCCAAAAAGTATTTGCTGATGTAAACAGAAAAATATGAAGGTAATTTTGTAGGCAGAGCTTCACAGAAAACAATGCTTGACACAACAGCTTTTAAAACATGAAATGGTCAAATTACAGGGATACAATTTCTTCATGCGGGAAAATCCTTCATTTTCCTATTAAACAGCGCAGCTCTATGTTTTGATCCTGACCTTGCTTTCTTAATTTTTCAGCTGCTCTTGACTATAAAGTGCTGTGTTCAAGCCTTGACGGAAAGGAATACTCCAGAACTGCCTCACTGCAATGTGTTTCTGATCTGGAGTCTTGCTCTTGTTCAGGTCAGTGGGTTTGGATGTGTGGAAGGCATTGTTTCAGCTGTGTTTCTTGGGGGGCTCAAGTCCTCTAAGCAAAAGTACAACAAAACTGAAACACTGTAGGGTGTTCACGCAAATGAAGAATAATTTCTCAACTTCAGTCTTCAGGTAATGATGACAGTGCCCAGAAAGAGAAGAATGGGCTGGAGAAATTGATGCTCTACTGTGTAGCTCAGACAGGCATCTTTGGTACTTTTGGCTACACAAGTGAAATGATTTGAGCTTTCTAAAAATGCCAGCGTAGACAAAGCTATTCCTTACTGCGTAGAGATGCATGCAGGAGCTTCTGCAGCATATTTGGGTTTAAAAGCAATTTGCTTTTCATAGAAATTATTTCATCAGCTCTCCTAGCCTGCTTCTCCTCTGCAGTCAACTGTGACTCTGCAGGTCTAGCAGCAACGGGAGGGTTCATGTACTTTCTTAGAATTTCTCTTCCTGTGTTTTCTGGGCTACTCAGGGTAGATGCTAAGAAACAAAGACTAAAGTGCTAGCAGCTGCCTCCTTCTTGCCTTACTGTAAAGTTCTTGCCATTACTATCACTGTAGCAGCTGGAACAGCTGCGTTAGGATCATTCTTGGTGACAAGTCCAGGCCTGACAAAACTTGAGCTCAGAGCCTGACCTTTGTTAAGCTTGCAAGGAAAAAAAACCCAAACCTGACTGTGCTTAGCAAAACAAATAAGGTCAGGGTTGCTTGTAGGTATGTGTCCTATGTCACTCTAGCCAAATCGTACAGAAAGAAAAAAGACAAATAAAGGCAGAACTACACCTGTTTCTAATGTACTTACTGGAACAGGCACCACCACATCATAATTTGATCGAAGTGCTGCAGACATAATATTCCTGAGGAGGGTGATGAAGCAATGCAGGCAGTTCAACACAATCTTTTTGGCTGCTCTGTTGAATACCTGAAGTTCTTCCACTAATTGTGCATTTAGAGCTTCATAGTCTTTCTTTGCCAGGTCCATCTCTTCTCCAGTTGACCTCTGAAGGTAGCTGTTGTAGTCCAACAACTTGTCATAGCGCTTCTGGATGAGCTTCTGTGGGCCTGGAAACAAGGCTTGTAGTGCTGAGAGAGGACTCAAAACAAGCTTGTCCAGTTGAGCCATCTGGAGAGGTATAAAACAGACCTATTTATTCATACAGTTCTTCAGACCCAGTAACAGGTTAAGCCTGATGGCAGCCTATCGAGCAATCTGTTAATTACTCTTTGCATAGCATTGCTGTCAGAGGCAGCTTCAAGCAGGGTCTAGCATGAGGTAACATTGCAAAGGAGAGGTAACAGTTTTGCAGCTTCAAGTGTCTGGTAATGGTAACAGTCCCTGGGAGCATGCAGCCTGCGGTACTGCCCTTAGCGTGTTACCACGGAGGAAAAACTGGGCAAGGATCAGTGAAGTGGTTCAGTGAAAGTGGGATTTCCGTAACTGGAAGGCCTATGCCAATATACAGCCTAGAGGCAATGAGGTCTTGTTAAATGGCAGGCTTGCAGTCTTGAATGCTATCAAAGCTTCTTTTTTTTTTTTTTCCTGCAAACAGCTGTAACTCAATTCCTGTTTAAGCAAACACAAACAATCGCTTGATTGATTATATTATGTTATGCTTGTTGGTTTTATCTCTAGTAATCAACAAAATTAGACACCTGGTAAAAAAACCTGAAGCATTTCTCAGACTTTTTTATTAGTCTCTAATTGTCTCAAGGGATTAATATTGCATGAAATAAAATTTATTTTTGTAACTCACTTCAAATACAGCACAGGCTTATAGTGAGTGAAACTCATCATCATATTAAAGCTCTTGGATGTTCTGTGTGAATTCAGTTGTTGGGCTGAATGTGAGAATAAAAGTGCAGCTGTCCCTCTATCCTCCGTAACACACCGCAGTTGAGGAAAGATCCATTTTAGCACCAGAATTGCTCTTCCAAGGCCAAGAGGATGTACACTAGCTAGATAGTTCCTACTTTATTTCCACCTGAAAACCTGCACTGTGTTTAGCAAACCAATTTTTGATGCATTAAGAAAACAATTTTTCCAAATTCCTGGACCTGATTTCTGGAAGAGGCTATTGTGGATTTCTGCCCTAAAATTTTCCATAAAATAAAATGAGAGAGGAAGGTACTCATTATGGACAAATGCACAAAGGAAAAAAAAAATTAACCTGGGCCCATTGCTGAGATCTCCATTGATAACACCCTTTCAGGAAAACATGTGAAGAACTCTGTGCATGGTTCAGTGAGAATATCTACTCATCGTGCAATGTCAGGACAAAAGTTTTTTTAAAAAAACCTTATACGTAGGGTAGTAAATCCATGTAATCTTGTAAATCCAAGGCACAGAAATAAGTAGAAATTAGCATGGTTAATAGTCCACAGTTAAATGATTAAGATTTTTTTATTACTATTACTTAGACTTTCAGAATAGCTGGATCATGAGCCAAATAGGAGTTACAAAATTTTTCCCTGAAAAAAAGTTTTCCTTTTCATCTCTTGTGGAATGGCTTCTGCTTTTCTTTGATGTTTCTGAATAGGGGGGCATCTCCCATACTGGACACACTCACCACTGCAGTGACAGAAGGGTACTCTTCTGCACTTTATGCACTCATTCACTGTAAAGACATTGGAAATATCTTTCTGATTATTGAGATTAATTTTTGAGATTCTTTTCAAATGTGGGAACTTCAAAGGAAAGGAAATACAACATCTTATTTCCCTATCTGGGGGGATGTGGTCTGTCAAAGATCCTTCTGTTTCTTGGTAGACTCCATTTTCAGTGTTTTGGAAAGGATTGAATGGCTGTATTTTAGTCAGCACAAACCTAGAGGGGTATAAGAAAACCTCCACCTCTGAATTTTTCCAGCTTGAGCAGCTGTTTGAAGAAGCAGCCTGCCCCAGTTTGAAGAGAAATTTTAGTCCATCTTAGTACAGCCAAGCATTGGAGTTTGTTTGGACCCTGAAAGCAAGAGACTAGTTGAAAAACTATTATTACCTTTGTTTTTTTTTTTAATTGCTTTTTAATTCCTGTGGGCTATATTCAGATTTTTCATGGTTTCGTTGTAGGAAGGATAGTAACTTACTTGAAAAGGTAGTAAAGCTGAGATTTTCACAGATCTGTGGTTCCAGAAGCTAATAGTTCATGAGCACAACAAAGATCACGCAAGTCACTCTAAAACTGCAAGTGTTGATACAAAAGTAGCAAAGCAAAGATCATAGAATCATAGAAAGGTAAGGGCTGGAAGAGACCTCAAAGATCATCTTGTTCCAACCCCCCTGCCATGAGCAGGGACATCTTCCACTACACCAGGTTGCTCAAAGCCCCATCCAACCTGGCCTTGAACACTTCCAGGGAGGGGGCATGCACAGCTTCTCTGGGCAACCTGTGCCACTGCCTCACCACCCTCATAGTAAAGAATTTCTTTCTTATATCCAGTCTAAACCTACCCTCTTTCAGCTTGAAGCCATTACCCCTTGTGCTATCACTAGATGCCCTTGTCAGAAGTCCCTCTCCAGCTTTCTTGTAGGCCCCCTTCAGCTGCAGCAGCAGATCTGCTGCTCTTGTCTGAAGCTCAGATAAAACGTGCAAATTTAGCACAAAGATTTGTTAGTTTAAACCCAGGAACTGAGCTTGAGAAGTTTTCTTTAGCTCTGCTAGGGAAAACACAGTGCACTTACACTGAATTTTATCTTATTTCTTACAGAAACTCAACCAAAAAATCCACTCATCTTTCCCAATGGATACCTAAGGTTTTTTGCTCTTTTCTGTCCTAGTCTTCCTCACATACACCTGTTTTCTCACACACACAGATAGCTGTGTAATACTGGACATTGGATAAACTTACAAGGTCTTCACAGAGATTTGCAGTGTTCTGTTTTTTTAAACAGTCGTCAACTTCGTTGTTTTTGTCTTGCAAGATTTCCTGAAGCCCAATTATATTCTGTGCAGCCAGATTTATAGAATCCTAAATGAGAAGATGGTAGGAAGATGAAATTGTATTATGATCCATTTCAATATACTGCATTCACTTATGCAGATACTGCAATAATACTGATGGAATCAGAAATATTTTCCATCTGTGACACCTGTGCATTTCTGTGCAGTCTCCAGACATTGTGGGGTTGTTTACTGTGATAACATTTTCCTATATTTTGTCTGTTTTCAATGTAAACTATTTAAGAATCATGTTGTTAATGTTCAACTAAAAAATTATGCCTCAACCTAATGAATGTCCCACTGGAAGTTAGCTACTCCTCAGCAAGAAGCCAGCCCATTCACTCTCAGAGGCCTCTTTTGGAGGACTAAGTAGGACTACAGTGGTGTATTTCACTTACTCTGAATTTTAATCTTAATGAAGCATGCATCCGTTTGGATAAGGAACTGTCAACACCAATTCCAGGCAACAACCCTTGTCAGCTGAGCTCACTGGCCTTCCCCTGTTTGCTGAACCAAACAAGGTGCATTTGTGATAAGCTCTGGCCAGCTGGCTATTGGTCTTGCCTACCTCTCAAACAACCTTCGTGTCCGGTCTGGGCACACTGACACTTTGAAGGGCCTCATGCCATCTACAAAGTTGTCAAGTTGTCTGTGAGAGGGAAAGTTGGTAAGTCTACAAGCCAACCCACATCTTCGGAGAGGAGGATTAAAGCAAAGGCATTTACAACACTTGAGCACTCTGTACATCTTACACTAGCCCTCAACACAACCTAGCAACGGGATAAAGGAAGGAGTCCTCACATCCAAAGTATGTATTTTAGGACATTTAAATTCATATGGCTGCAACTCAGTTCTTCCATTTGTAATGAGAAGCAGCTGGTGCTGCACTGCAGCAGATGTGCCTGACCCATATGACAGCTTCCCACAGTGCCACCAGACAGCACCTTCTTTTCTGCACTGCACCCATGGGTCTCCACAGAGTTGGCTTGTGAAAAGGGAAAAATGCAGAAGCGTGGGCTTCAAACCTTCTTTGCCATGGGCTCAGTAATGCAGCAGCAGCACAGCGTATTTATTTAATGTGGTGATGTAGACAGGCCTGCTTATAAATAACTTGGTGTTGCCTAACCAGTGGCAGAAATGTGTGTTAAGCTGGTTATGGACATGGTTTGTGGCCCCATGTTTCAAAACAGCCTGTACCTACCTGTAGATGTTGCGAGGAGAGTGAAATGTTCTTCACGCACCATTTCACAGTCTTCTCTAAACTTCGAAACAACTTTTCTTCCTTATTAAAAGTTTGATCTTTCACCTAAAATAGATGTTTGCACTGTTTATTTGGCAGCCCAAAAAAGCCTGGCTAATGAAAGAAATGTCCAGACAGCTGCTGGAAAAATCCCAGACCTTCTCTGAACTCCTCCCTTTGAGAACAGAACAGATCAGCCCCTAATTCTCCGAAGTTTTAATCCAGTTAATTTCTCTCCAGTTTTAATCCAAGAAAAGTCAACGGCACAGGGCAACATGACACAGAATTTAACTTTCAATCCTTGCAGAAGCAGGGAGTTGCTTTATTAAAAGCACACCTATGTGTGCCAATAAAACTTTTAATTTTCTGTATATTGTTGCTCCATTTGAGGAAACAATGGTGAAAATGGTAAGACATTTTCATCTCGTGGCGTGACTTCCCTGGGTGCTGATTTGGGGGTGATGGGGAGATTTCCCTCAAGCAGGCTGTAGGTGGAGCTGTTACCTCTAGAGCAATGCCAGCTCTTCAGCTAGAAACCTCAGCAGCTGGAAATAGGCTTGTACTACTATTTTATGCCAGCTGACAAAAAAAAAAAACAAAACCACAACCACCTGAAAATACGTTGATTTCTGCCTACCTTTTACTTGAAATCTCAAGTCTCATGTTCAGTGGTCTTGCTGTAAGGGTCACAGCGGGTTTCAGAGATGTGAACTGGGAAACAGTCTAATTAAGCAGGAGAGAGGGCTGAATCTTTAACAGATGTATCCTGATTCTAAAATGATTCTCAAATGTTTTAAGCTTAATTAAAAAAAAAAAAAAGTAAAAAACCCCCAGAAAACAGAAGCTTCTAAAGGGAAAAAAGAAAAATCACATCTCCTCTTAATCAAAATTTAATTCCCTGTTTTTCTCTGATTTTATAGCCTTGCTGCTGTTCTATTCTGAATAAAAAAATTTCCACTGTACAAATAAATGAACAGAAAAAATAAATGTGGGTAGTCTGCGTCAGAGAAAGGGGGAAACCACTGATAAAAAACAAAACAGGAAAAAACGGCACGTATCTTGTAAAGTCACATCTAGAAAGGCAAGTGACCTTGTATAATCAGCCATCTCATGAAGTGAGGTGCACTGGGTATCATTTTCAAGTTCAGTTGTAATTGATTTTCTTTGAGATTCAGACTTAAGCTTTCCTGAAAATGTTTATCCTGCTAGGTTTTGAATTACAACCTCAAAATTATGAAGGAGTGTTTTCGTTTTGGCCACCCAACACCCATCAGAATTATCACAGGGTTCTTTGCTTCTGGTAGTTTTGACAGTTCCAGGTCCTTGCACGTGTAAAGGCAAACCCCATGGCCCTTCCTGATCAGAAGTATTGGTCATCTTCCTTGCTAGATTCAGAACCTGAATGTTATGGTGCAGAGCAAGATGGACTGAACACCTTTTCAGTACCGACAATAACTATGGTCAGTTTGTCTGCAAAAACCTGATCTGAGACTGAGTTTCACAAAACTACCAGTCACTTCCTCTCTGCTGAAGACCAGAAGTTTGAGAAACCCTTAGATAAAAAGGGAAAAGGTGGAGAACACATTACGTTATTTTCTATTTCAATCACAAAGGTCTCTCCTGTCTTCTGTGACAGTCAGAAAATGACTTTATAAATGATGCAGGGAAAAAAGCAACACCACAAACTCCATTGCTAACATGTTTTAAAAAATGCCCAGTGCAAAAGCAGAACAGAAGCTGTCAATGCAAATCTGCAGTTGGATGAGTAAGCACCTGAGGTTCTCCTCCCGTCAGTATTTTCAGATGGCTGGTGACCCTCTTGGATTTCTTGCTAATGGAGTGGATATTCAGTCGGGAAAACTTTTCTTTAAGGGTGTCATCATCATCATTCCTCTTATACTTCAGCACTGCAGACAGAGAGTTTCATGACACTAATCATCTGTATTCACAGGGCTTTTCACAGGGACAGGCACACAAATATGAAACCATTTGAGAGCAGACACTTTGATGTCACTTGCTGTAGTCTTGTGTGAGAATGCTTGAGACGATGAAAACTCTGTTATCAACGCTAGCCTTGGGAAGAGTGAAGTTAGGGCTTCAAGGTGGCAAGTCTATAAGAAATATTGCTATCATTGCATCTTAATTATTATCAATGTTTGCAACTGCATTACAGACAACGAACATGGGCATAACATGAATTCTTTCATCATTTTCATATTTCTGGAGTTATCAGTCAGATAATATAGCTGGCTGAGGACAAGTGACATTAAGGCATCTGTCACCTTCTTGAAACCCAGCGTACTGCACAACTTGGGTAGCACCAGCCAAAACTGTTGTAGTGATATGACTGGAGTTGAAACCTCTCTTGTAATTGTCAGCCCAAACCTACAAAGACAGAAGAATTTGCAGTGACATTTTCTTACCCAAATCTTTCCTCCTTTTAAGTTCATTGATGTTCACATTAATATTTTTCATAGCAAAAAGGGCATCTTGTAGCACCTTGTGGTCAGGGTGAGAAGCAGGAGTTGAATTCAAGAGTTCACAGAGTAACAAGGGATATTTCATCACCCGTTGCACTGGTTTGATCATCAGGGATCCCATGTCCATTAGATTTGGCTTTCCTCTATAATTTGTACAAAAAAATATCACATAGGAGAAACTCCTTGAAGACAAAAACTTCTTACTATTTCTGTCTAGTCATTGAAGCTGCTGCCTTTTATATCCTTCAGCTGAGCTTTCAACTACAGAAAATACCGAAAGCAGAGCAGTGCTTTGCATTGAGTCATAGAAGTTCAATTACCACTGAAGTCAATAAATAAGATACATCTGTCAGGGAGCACGGGGCCGTTGTAAACGAAACCCTCCTCTTGCCCCCTCAATGAGAAACGCACACCAGGTCTGAGTTTTCTGTATTTTCAGTGATCTGCCAGACTGTTGCTTAGACATTACCTCTGAAACAGTCCCACTCAGCCTGAGGGTGCGTGTGGTACAACTCACACACCACGACACCCAGGAAGGGAGATGTAGGTGGAAGAAGAAATAACAGGAAGTTTGAGAAAGGTGTGTGAGAGGGGCTGTTACATCCTGCTCTGGCCCCTCAGGCTTAAAATTGCAGTATCTCTCTGCTGCAAGTAACTGGGATGCCCGTTCACGGCTGCATCCCTTCTCACAACATCTGTCAGCTTGCCACAGTGACCTTTAAACTTTACTGTCTCTCACCCGTGGTTTTTCTTTGCTGGCTGCCGGTAGGTTATTTCTAATGATGCCTGAGCTTCCAAAGGGTTCCAGATCTGGGCTGGGGAAACGCTGAACCTACAGGGTGTTCACCCAGGCTTGATCCAACCTGCTAGAAGTCACCTTACACAAAGGCAAAGCCGGTAGCTGCCTGGGGTGGCAGAAGGATGAAAGTAGGAAAGTCACAGCTTCCAGCATTGGCACAGGGACACTGCGGCTCCAGGCTCGATACCAGCTGGCTCAGCAGGGGCTGCAGAGCAGCTTCCCCAGGCACCCAAGTGGCTCCAGCCATCAAGGCCAACCAAGCTCTCTGGCCTCCATGCAAGGGGGTTACCAGCCAGCCAAATTCATGCTCCAGCTCCACTCTGGACAAAAGCCTTTGCTCATACTCTCTAGGCTTGAAGGGGAAAGGCTGTGCAGTTTGCAGGTCATCCCAACAGCCTGGGAGAAAACAGGGGAAGGGCAAGGCTAAGCCACACGTGTCTTCACTACTTTCCATGTGGCTGGTAGAAACATGGGTTCTCCCCGGAGAAGGTAACACCAGGTGGCCGAGCTCTAGGGCCAGGGCCAGCCATTAGTGAGGCTCCAGCAGCAGGACAGACATGTCCATTGTGTCTTGTACCCGTGACTCACAGACCTCCCCTCTGAAACCGAGCGTGAGCTGTTGGTAACAGTGTGAAGGGCAGCCAAGCAGAGCGAGGTTTCCATTTGCATGCCCGAAAAGGCTGCTTTGGAGGGGAAAAGGTTGTTTGACATTAACTATGCAAGACTTAATGCTAGGCAAAGAAGGATTTCTGCATATGGAAAGATGCAATAACACAATGTAGAAGGAAAGTACAAAAAGACAGGGAACAGCCACTTGGTTTTTCAGGCTGACATCTATTGTTTTGTGCAGCAGGAAGAGTAAAAGAGGAAAAAAAAAAAGCTTTCATTCCCACTTTTATATGTATAAAATGTACAAGAGCCAATCCTTACTGCTGACTAATTAACAATTTGAATGCCTTTGAGAAGAGACATCTGCATATTTAAACCATCTCTCTCACACAGGCATTATCTGTAAAAAAGTTCTGCATGAAAAAAAATTAACAGTAGATGCCTTTTAAGGCTTCTTGATGTCCCCAAACCTTCTCATCATTTCAATCCCCCTCATTTCCCCTGTATCCTACATTAAATATAGAGAGCTATTTTCCCTTCTTTCAGCTTCTGGCAGCAATAATGAAGAAAAAAAAAAATCTTAAATTGTTATTGTTTTCTCTGAAAAGCCCCATGAATGCAAATCTATAAAAGCTGCCTCATGAATGGAAAAATCTTCAAGTGTCTTCTCTTTATATAGTTGCACTTTGGACAGCTGCCCAAGTGATAAACAGCCCTCTGTTCGCATATCTGCATGACACAGTCTTGCAATATGGTTTGAGAGATGGTAGGTTTGTTATAAGATAATGACTCACTGGGGCACTAAATGCCACAAAGTTCAACTCATCTAATTCTCCCCAGCAAGATTAGCTGCTGATAGCCACTCTCCCTGGACGGGTCCCGTTTGCCATGCGCCCTGTTAGGACAAGGTATCCAGCCGCCGGGCAGGACATGGCCTTGCCACGCGACCGAAATAGGCAAGTAATGGCTTGTGACATCTATTGTGCAGAAAATTAGGTTGATAATTCATTTGGGATGCTACTTCAGCCTTCCCCCCCGTTACTGGGAGTCTAGCAAGTATTCTAGGTCATATGTAGCTGTACTAATCTCACCGCAAATTATTACCATAGCTCTGCAGTAAACACAGCTGGCTTAACTGCAGTGAGCTTCACAGCATACCCTTCCTCCCTCCTCCCAGCAAAACAAAGTCACAAATGCAGAAGGAATCCCGCCTGTTTAAAAAACACTTGGTGGTGAGACATGCAAAAACAGGTGATCCAGGATTTAGTTTCATTTGCTCTCATTACCCAGCAACGAGGTCCAGTGGCAAACCCGATAGCCCGTGCGGTACAGCAGGGCTGAGGCCGGTGTCATATTCAGCTTGGCAGTTTTGAAATGGTGTGCGTGCATCAGAGGCTGCAGCGCGACTTAGAGCCTCGGGCTTCATGGTTTACTGTGCGTGAGTTCATTTTAGTACAAGACATGCAGGGCAAATAATTCACTGTGCCATAAGACTCTCATGCAAACCCAGGGAATTCAATGAGGCTGCACAGCTGTTAAGCGAAGCAGAATTTAACCTATTGAGCTGCTAGCAAAGGGCAGCACTGTCTGGTATTTATGTAATTGTTTTCTTGATCATGCCTGAATGAAAAGCAATCTGGGAGCAGCCACATCACAGGCTGTTTGGGGTGAGTTACGCTGTATTTTCCAGTTCAACGTTAATCAGATTTTTGGGCACAGTCTCACCAAAAGGCTGCTTAGGCTTTGCAACCTCTAAGCTGATTTGCAGGCGATGGCATTTCTGGGTGCCCTGCCGGTCAGTGGGGAAGGCAAATGCCACCACACCGTGCAAGGTAGCCAAGCTCAGGGAGGGTCCCGCAGCTAAACCTGGCTCACTCCACTCTGCACAGCTTTATAAGAGCCAGTTTAAACTCAGAGAGTGAGTTGCATCCTACACTCCACTGGAAACTGTTTGAAAGAGAAGACTAGGCATTCATTTCTGATTGGGTTACGCAAGGCAGAGCAGCCAGTCTTGCGCTATTTCTATGTGCGTTGCTGTCTCGCACAATCTTACTGTGACTCTTGGGGTATTTTGTTCCTCTTGGAGCCCCACTCCTTGGGAGACAGGACTATACAAGAATGTCCCTTATCAAAACAAAATGCAGAAAAACTATTTCCTATCTTAGACTAAAGCTTGAAAACCCTAACTGTAGAGTTTCAGCATGCAAATCCTTCAAAGTCTATTTTACACTGCTCGTATTTATGACGTGCGATTGACTAATTAACAAATTATCTGACTTGGTGTTAGTCTCCTACCAATATAGTGTACACTTGCTCCTCTGTTCTCTCTTAACATTTCTGTATGGGGTTGTAATCATTTTCTTCAGTTCAGCTAACCCCTCCTCAAACCTCTACCTGCAGGTAACTTCAGGAGATGCTGCATTTCAATGAGCCCAACCTGCTGGATGTCCAGAAACTGCAGCTGTGATAAACTGTCCTTTATAGCTTTTCAAAGATGTCACATTTGGCACAGAAGTCCCTTAACCACAAGTGATCGGTGGCTAGGTGAGTATTCTGGCAAAGTGTTGAAATGAGCCTGTTCTTTTCTGATGTTCTTCCAGCCACTGTCAGAGGGAAGATCCTAAGGTGGACTTCTCATATAGGACTACCGAAGGGGTCGTCACCTTAGGAATAGCTTTACCGGTGAACCTAACATGTATTGTAGCAGGTCTACAAAGGCCTATGCAAAATGATTTCAGATTGTCTGGATTTTGAAGACTGACGCTATGTTGTTGACAAGCACTCCTGCGGACCTCAGAGCTCCCTAACCACATCTATAAGACAGTGAGGTTATAATAAAGGGCTCCGAATGAACTGGCAACTAAATTAAGTAGCTTCATAAACCACAAGTTTTGAAAGATACTGCAAAGCTAGTGCACTGGTAATTAGAAAACTAGACAGGCTTAGGGAAATTAAACCTGAGAGTCTTTATCACATATGTCCTGGAAAAATCTATGGGTTATACTGACACAAAAGGCCTGTGCTCTTAAAATTTCCACATGTACAGTTTTAAGCATACTGAGGATAAATTAAAGATATTTTCAAGATTATTTTACACATAAGAAAGGCACAGTACTTACTCTTCCTCGTATATCTTTCTGCAAAAGAGAAGAAAACAAAATGTGTATTAGATTCCTGCTAAAAGGATTTCTACAAATCAGGGGCCAGATTCTCAGATACTCTTCAGTGACACAGAGCAGCCATAACTAGCCGGTTAACTTTGGTTTATGGCTGCTGTGTGTCAGCAGCACTGCACAAAACAGCCAGAGGGTACCAGTGAATCTGGCCCTGTATCTTTTTGAAAGGACAGCCCCAAATGAGAAAGGATTGTCAGAAACCTGGCTTTGGCTATAAGACCCAGCCTTGTCCTGACACTGTTAGAGAAGGAAGTTTGGGTCACTGTACTAACAACAGTAAGTAACATCCAGTCCTTAATACAAAAAGTAAAGTTAAACATGTCATTCTTGTACTTTACATACATTCTTGTCTACTCTCTTTAAATAGAAATGTATTTGTAAATAAGAAAGACTACACTGCAGCCTTTTAGGATATAGAATAAATGAAGCTGTTAAGTTTTTTGTCAGCTACACATGAACTGGAACCTCTGCAGAGTAGGATGCTGTTGATACACACACTGAAAGCAGCAGGGACACACAACTGTAGTTTGGAAGCACTCAGACATGCACATAGAAGATTTTCCTTATGGTATGAATTCACTCAAATGCAAAGGAACCAAAATGTCACTCATCTCTCGTTAGGCTTTCCTGACATCACATCATCAGCCACTGCTTTTTCACTGCCTGCACTCATCCCCTTGCACACCAGTGCCTGGCTAAGCATCTGGAAGCTGGTGCTTTCATTGCTTCTGCACTGTCAGCACTTTGCGTGCTTATGACGTCCCTCTGCCCCTGTAATAGCTGACCAAGCTACTTCAGGCTGAAAGCAGAGCAGGTAGTTGCCAGCATCCTTTCCTTTCATTTTTACCAGCTGCATTTCTTTGGCTAAGCTAGCAAACAACATCCCCAGTTTGCATAATCACTGCTGAAACACAGGACTCTACAGAATTTGGATTTTCACGTCTCCAAAGCAGACACCTACATTTTGGGATGGAATTTCTCCTTTTCAGTCAACAGGAGGAATCGGAATCTCAGCAAGACTAATTAAATCTGATTTGTCTGTACAGATGTGCAGAGTGCCACTCTCAAATTGCTCCTGATATAGAAGTTATTTTTCACATGGCAGATACTACTCAGCTGAGGAACAGAAGCCTCTAGTAACATTAGCCCATTTTAATTTTTAAAAAATGGAATAATATTCCTGCCAAGGAAAAAAGAAGTATTTAAGAAGTAAGCATTTTTCAAGAATAGTCGTCACCAGCCCCCGCATTTATTATGCCTCAAAATGGAAAACAGCCTATAACTTATTTGGTAAAAATGCTGCATAATTTTCTTCTTAGAACAAGTATTCTCTAATCAGTAGTAACAGGTTTAGGTGACCACAGCTCTGCGTTTGAGTGTGCACTTTTAGGTCTTAATACTTGAATTGCCTGCAATCTTTATGCTCTGGGAAAAAACACAACACAGTATACATGCACCAGTTATTTTTTTGTTGGTTCCTGTTTAAAGGCTAATCAGGGAAGAACAAAACAAGGCTTCATTGTGAGGAAGGCTTTGTCACTTCCTGCTAGCAAAGGCTACAATGGCTTAGCAGAAAATATCCTTTCTCTTCACAAATCCCAGCTGTGATTTTGGAACAGGAGCTCCTCTTGCTGGCTCTGGAATTCAAGTGGCAGCATCCACACTAGCATGTACGTGGACACTACCTTTTATCTTTATTTCCTTCCATGTCCCCTTGCCTTAGCAGCAGGGATGAATGAATGACAGTAGCAGCTTCTCTTGATTAGCCAGAAAAGAATATTGTGGGCACCAGAAACTAAAACACCTCCTTAGGGGAGACACCTGGCCATCCGTTAGCCTGAAAGCCTGAGTTTATATGAAAATCTATTTCTTTCAACTTCCAGCATAACTAAAGCCTAAGTACCCCGTACCATATACTTTGTTAGGTATTTAATAACTGGACACGTTGCACAAAATAAACCTTATTTTCAACATAACCTCTCTTCAAAGTGAATATTTCTCTTTTAATGTTTTTAATATTTTCCTCCACCACTCTTCCCAGATTTCACCTGGACATACTTCCCATCCCCTAAGTCTTAAGACTTCTCTGCACACTAACTGGGGTGTGGTTGAAATATCTCCATTATTTGTGATAGCTTTATATCCCTCCTACAAGCATGCAGCATGGGAGCTGGAGTTAAGCCTCCAATCTGAAAGACCGTGGCACGCTCCCTTCTGTCAGCACTGTGTAATGCTTTTGGGAAAGTGAGAGGGTGAGGGGATTTATGGGTGGGAAGAGAAGCACTCTCCGTGGAGTGGATGAGCTGGTTCCTGCGACTGGCTGCGGGAGGAAGCCGCACTGGAGGAAAGATGGATCCACTATTCTGCAGCATCCCCACTTCTTGACACCTTTCCCTGAGGGGCTGGCACTGGTGCCGACGGCACAAAGCACCTTCCACTGGTGGGACCTGGCAGCTTGCTCCAGCGCTGATCGCTCTCAAATACCCCCATCATAAGGGGTCCGGCACCACACAGCCGCTCCAGACCCATGGGGCCTTGCAAGGGGGGCCCAGAAACACCAGTGTGTGTGAATAGCTCCATTACGGGCGTTTTTTAAGTCAAGCAATAGAATTGCTGAAGACGGGGGTGGCAAGTTTCCTGGGAGCTGGGCAAGGTGTTCCCAATAGCCCACAATATGATACAGCATTTTTTTCACCAGTGTGGGGCACTGAAGTTAAGGGAAGAGCAACCTTTCTTGCACTATTTTTGGCCATCTCAGAGAGAAAGAAATCTAATCATGGCCCCTGGCTTGTCATCTTTTCATGAAAGCAGCATAAGCCAGAGCTCCCAGCAAGCCTCATAAAACTCCAGATTTACAGGGGACCTTTCATCTACATCCATTTAAAATGTTCCCTGCCAGGCAACTGACTATGGACGGAAATCATCATTTGAAAAGATCTTACTTTAAGGACTGTACACAGTGTCTTAAATGGTGCTTCAGTTCTTCATCCTTTTCATAGGATTCCAGCATGGTGTGTGCATCATCGTGGCGATAGCAGTAGATTTTATACGTGTCTTCTAGTGGGCCTTTAATCTGCAAGAACACTTCGCCTGTTAAGGAGAAAAACAAAGCATGTCAAGCCAGACAGCAGCATCTCAGAAGGAGTTTTATTATTCCACCACATTAGCCGTGAGCTAAAAAGGCTGGCTTCCACTTTACTTCCCTTAGAAACGATCTTACGTGTTTATGTGCATTATTTATTACATGTATTTCTCAGCTGCTCATCTTTGTCATAGCCAGGCACCATTATATGAGTGTTAATGCACAAAAATTCCCTCAGGAAAACGCATGAAATCTCTACACCCCGCACCCCTTCACACACAATCCCCTAATTCACCTCCCCAGCTTAATGCCCCTTCAGTGGAAACCACACAAGAAAGCTTAACTGGTTTTGTGTCGTGGGCTGGCAGGAGGAATGAATGTAAGGCTGTTAATTTTCCTTTTGACTTTTTTTCCAACTGAATATGAACTTAAATGGGTTATAACAGGAATAATGACTCTATCTCCCATTAGCCATTTCAGTTTTATCTGTTTTGCAAAATCCTGCAATGGCAATTGTAATGGCCTAGAACAGAAAATTTTCTTCACATGACAGAGGAACAATCTTCACCCCTCCCCTAATTAAAAAAAACCACCATGGATTACAGCCATTTTTATATAGTCTCTAGGTTTATATGCAACTGAAGGGGGAAAACATTTCCATCTCCAGTCCTCCACACCACCATTTTACCCCAAAGAACAGTTCGGAATTTTAGACGCACTAAAGTAGTCCTGCACCCGTTTCCTGTTTAATTCTGGTGCCTAATTCTCCCAGCCTAAAACTCCTGTGTCGGTTTCTGTGTACGTAAGAAACATGATCTGAGCGGAGAAGCCATGCTTCATCTCTTCTGCTGAGATATTCATTCAGTTCTTCCACCCTTACGTAGCAGTGCCCTGATCAGCAGCCTTGGAAATGCATATAATAAACAACAGCAACGGTGAAAACTCCTGTCTTGGGCATTTACTGAAAATTATATCTATGTGGCAACCAGTCCAATGTTTTATAAACATTCCTGTTGAGTTAGAGCAATGATTATTAAAGTTCAAAACTGAACACCACATTAATTGTGAGCTCTCTATTCATTCACAGAGTGAGCACCAAGCTGTCACGCATCCTGCATGTTTCATCCTGACCGGAGTGGGCTGTTTCATAATACATTGCATTGAACTGCTCCGTCTTAAAGTGAAAAATGATTCAGTTACCACAGTAACACAGCTCTGGGTTTTTTCCCCTAGCAGCGAAGGTTAACTGGGCTGTCTAATGTATGTTGGTTTCAAGGTGCGAATAAGGGAACAACAATGACGGAGCTAAGACCACACGAGTTCATTTTAGTCACTCTAAGGCCACAGTCAGAAAAGCATCAGCATCCCATAGTTAAACGCGCTTTAGCTGTCTGTCTTCTCTGTCTGATGCTTAATGCTAATACTGATGGCTACCAGCACACACTGCATCCTGACTTTCCCGTGAACAATCCTTACAAGACCTTTATTAGCCAACGGTGTAAGAGGACACCTTAACAAACTTTCTCTTGATCCTGCTCCTTTGGCACCCAATTCTCAGAGATGCTGAGCTCTCATAGTTTCCACTAACTTTAGGTGGAGCTCCAAGTGCTTAGCATGGCCCACACTAGATAGATCTGCCTGATGCCTCTTCTTGAGTGTGGTGGTGATCAGTCTTAAAGAGAAAATCCTAGGAGGAAGGCTTTGAGTGACAGAAAGTTTCTCCCTGTGGCTTTCAGTGCTGTTCCCTGCGTAGGCAGCAGTGGGAGAGGGAGGAAGAAGGAGTCTAATAGCTAAAGCCAGGCTGAAGTTACAAAGTCTGCATATTCCTCCCTATACAGTATCCAGAACAGAGAGCAGAAAAAATACAGGAGAGAAGTAGAAAGGGTATTTAACCTCAGTGGCATTTAGCATCAGAAGAACAAGCACCACAAGAGGTCCGTCTACATTAGCATTTTAGCTCAGATTAGGAGAGGGCTTTTGAAGCCAATCTCACAGTAGTCCTCATCTTCCATGCCTTGGATGTGTGTGTAGAGCTGCACAGACACACAAACTGGATCCCTTTGAGGATGGTAATTACCAGAAGATGTAGTCCGAGAGCATATCTTACGCAGTGCAACCATAAAGGGTTGGACTCAATCTACAGGAACAGGCTACAGCCAATCTGAAGTAAGACCTCTTGACATGTATAGTATGGATACCAGGTCCTTAGCACCAACTGTTTCACTCTACAAGTCTGCTCCTATTGGACATATACTACTCATCAATGTGGGCATAGCATAAGATGTGGAGAACATAGACTAAAACAAGACATGATACCAGCAACCACATTGTTTTGGTTTCAAACCACTGAATTAGCAGTTCTCCTCAACCTCACCATGACTGGGTTGCCTTCCAAAGTAAGATATTTCAATGCAAGATGTTTAAATAACATAAACATGATAGAATATGATGAGTGCGTTAAACAGATTCTCAGCCAGCTTTTTGTATGGACCGACTTTAACAACTTTTACAGTGATTACGAAGATCCTGAAGACAAAATTATCACCTTGCTGTACTTTTAGAGGATGACAAACTTACTAATTTATTGTTTATAGTGATGTAATTATTCTCTCTGCTTTTGTCTCAGCCTTTGAAAGAACATCTCACACCTTACTTGCCATCTTTTTCCCTGCCATAATTTAGCCAACTTTGTGATCTACAGTCCCATACATTTTCATGGTTCTTTGTCTGATTCAGGAGAAATACACCCTAATAGATGGATGAAATTGTTTGTCTTTATGTCTGGATGTGGCAGGGAACTGAAAGGATGATTCTCTTGGCTGTGAGAAAGGCACTTCCTGCTAGAATAGAACATTGCTTATTAAGGGTATGACTCATCATGATGCACTTTTATTGAAATACCGCCAAACAACACAGTCGCATCAAACTACGTTAAGCTGTTGCCTTGGCAAACCAGATTGAGATGTGCTAGGATTAATATTTTTCCCAAGCCTCATATGCTTTAATATCATGTTTCTTAGTCAAATGGCAACGGATAATTTTTTATCCCATTATTTGTGAGTAAAGGGGTCCTTTCCATAACATGTTACCTGTGATATGTGGTCAGTTTAGGCAAGAAAGAACCTCTCTGACCTCTGAATCATGTCTGGAGGTTTTTTAAACTAAACTGGCTGACTTTACACTGAAGCAAATTGAGAATTCTCACCTGATCCCTTAAGGTGGATCACCTACTGCCTCTGCTCTGAAGCAGCCGTTAAGGGAGAGCTGATGAGCAGTAACTTCTTCAATCTCTCCAGCTGTGCCAGAATGTCAAATGAATAGATCACAGCCTTAACATTCATGGCATGACCTGCAGAACGTGTGACTGTTGTGACATACCCAGGGGCAATCCGTTTGCTGAAAATACCCATGATCCCTACGGACATTCCCGCACAGATTCCCGCAAACTTTGTATCAATTACAGCTTTCTTGCCTTTATTGACCATGTCCCTGTTAAGCTTTATCCATCTCTTACATGAATTGTATCGCCAGTAGATACATTTACAATGTTCAGGGGGCAGTTGTGTTTATTATTCCAATAATTTTTAATGCTTTTCTTGAATGGTACAATTATGAGTATGCAATATAAGAGCTGGTGTAAGCATGAGCAGAGTTAGGTAGGCAATATCAATCTAGATGAAAAGGATATTATCAGTACATTGCATAACTCAGTGCTGCAGTTTTTACTCCTGTTAAACTCACTCTCCTTCCTTCCTGCCCCTCAACATCCAGATGGATAGAAAAGGAGCATCACGATCATACGAGTACAGTAGAGTGAATAGACAGGTTTCACATGTCATTTTTCCCATGTCATTACGGACAGCTTGTAGCATGTTAGCCTCTGGGAGTGGTACTAGTTAAGTCTGATGAGGGTAGAGGACAGGAGAGCATTATGTTTATTCTTTCACGTAGCTTTGTAGAACTCAAGAGGACGGTAAACATACCGATTATTTGCATGGGTGGTTCCACATCTGTCGTGGCTTCTTCCAACAATGACAGCAGTTTGGCTGAGACTTGGTGGACCAATTCAATGTTGCTAAACAAGCCATCCACGTCAAAGCGAGCAATCTAATGGAATACAAATATTAAGCGGCTGCTGACGAAGGATAAAGAAGGACATTGTGTATTACAGATCTTCTCTTGCTATGCCCTGAATGTTCAACACTCCAGGAAGCACCACTTCTGCAAAACCTCATATAAACATCCTCCCTGTGACTTCAAGGACACATACACAGTTTTCAGATTAGTATAGTATGGTTGGCGCAGTTAACAAAAGGCATATTATCAAGTGCTTTTAACCTTATTTTGAACTATTCCTAATCTGAAAGTGTTTACCTAGGAAGGAAATAAATATTATCATCTGAATAAAGAAAAGATCCTTAGCTGGCTTTAAAATGTTTGTTTACTGCCGAGTTTCAGCATCCATGCAGGGTCAGGAATGACTCTCACACATTGATGCAATGCACAGTCAGTTCACTTTATTGCTCCACTTGCGTGGTTATATACATTTTTCCATATCTGTACACACGATCACGCTTATTCGGATAGGCTACAGACATAAATCACACGCTGTTCACGCGCCGCACATTCCCTTATGATCGGTAACTATGCACTAATGCCAAAAGCAACAGACCGCCTCCACGTCCTTGAACACATCTTGTTTTTGCTAACCCACACCATGTGCACTATCAGAACTTTCTCAATGGCTATTCTGAGCTGTCCTTTCCAGCG
>Ga0065711_1035976_pt1 | contig 21594 bp, 16 predicted proteins | sample Hoacrofraction12_FD_59098 | JGI IMG/M metagenome (GOLD analysis project Ga0065711, IMG submission 59098) | Hoatzin crop microbial communities from Cojedes, Venezuela - Epithelial fraction 12 v2 (version 2) | ecosystem: Host-associated > Birds > Digestive system > Esophagus > Crop | place... | reverse complement strand
AAAAAAAAAAAAAAAAAAAAAAAAAAAAAAATCAATTCCCTTAAGTCTCTCAGGCTGGAGCTACAGATCACCTTGTGCCTTTCACTACTCAGCAGTGTCCTCCAAGACTGGGAAAGGAAAGAACACGAAGCAGCGCAGCAGACAGACAGACTTCACTGCCAAGCGGCCACGCTCAACAGCAGAGCAAGCCATGGAGCAGCAAGCTACGCTGCCAGCGCTACGAGAAGACGGGGTGCAAAGAAGGGCACCCTAGGAATTCAAGTACGCAGCCAACTGATAAAATCTTCTTACAGCAGACAGAAATGCTATATGAATAACAGAAAAAAGGATGTATGCGATCGAGCCACGGGTAGTACCATTTATATAAATTTCAAAAACAGTTTCAAGTCATCTCTTTCTAAAATTCTGAGACTAAGTTCTGCTTGCTTTGTAACATTAAATCTCATTTTCACCTTGCACTCTAGTTTTACGCAACTTTACTTGCATTGGTCTAAAAATCAGCCATTCTCGATGAGGGCGCTGTAGATTCCTGCAGTCCCTGGACTATCTCTCAGGCGTCTAAACCAGCCCCTCAAAAACCCGAGGGCTTGCTGCGCAGGAGTCCAGGACCTCCTCCAACTATTTCAGGAGTCCACTGCAGGTTCAAACCCAAAGCATTTGGTGACATCGGCTGCCTTTTCGCACACCTACCAACCCAGTGCTTGCCCAGAGCTAAGAACAAGCGGTTCTGGCAGCTTTTATCCAGCTTCACCACTAGATGCCAGCGAATCCTCGCACACCCAGCGCCTTCCCAGCTGCAAGGGAGTGCAAGTCCATACACAAGCGTTACACAGTGAGTACCCAACCCCTCCAACCGCTTCACTCCTCGCAGACCCTGCAGATGCCAAATCCCACCTAATTATTAAAAAAGCTGCAACCTTCACGGTCTTTTCCCATATATAACAGCAACTTTGCCTCCGCATTGAAAGGAATGTGTCAGCTCCTCAAGTGGGAGAATTAACTTGAAAGACGGCTTTCAGTACCGAGTTCAACCTCATGTTGCAGTAGGATTTTTGCGATCGTTTAGAAGAATGCTTGAAACAGGCAATCTGATACCTTTAAGCATGAAAAAAAGAAGACTGCATGGCTCCTACTGCTCTGAATAATACAGAAATGCACCTTTGCTCCTTTATTTTCAGGTGAGGTAATTCAAGGAAGAAGCTGAAGTTCAGAATCAGGCTCCACAGTGTTACCTCTCCTAACAAAGCTCGGTTTCCAACAGTGATAAGCAACGCTGTGTGTCTTGAAATTGCCCAAAACTCTACTCAGGCAAACGCATAATTAAGGGAAATGACCACAAGCTCTGCGAAGCGAAAGTGCATTTGTGCAAACTCCTGGAGAACAAAAGACTCTCTCGCAAGTTACGTATTTGTCCATCTCCTTGACACTAACCCCCCAGGTAGATTTTTGGCACAACTTTGACTCATATTTATCATAGTGTTCAACCAAAAACCTAACCAGATGCAAAGTAAACCCACTGTTGTTCCTGTTTAGACCTTGGTTTCCCAAACAGCAGCACGTGAACCCTGCCCGCACCTAAGCAAGACAAACCCATGAGTGGTAGGCTGACAGAGGGAAGATGAGCGAGAAGGATGAAGCCACAGGCTCCCAGCTCGAGTGTGCAACAGAAATGTGAAGACCAGAGCTCTGGGAATCTAGTCTTTTGGGTAATGAAAGCACACGATAGATCACCAAGGGGAAAAAAGGATGAAGGTGTGCCCCGTCCTGCTCACGCAGGTGAGCTAGCAGCGAGGGAGTGCCTCCAGCTGCTACACCAAGTTATAACCAAGTAAACTACGTTTTGAAGTGCCAATAGACTTTCTCGTGGCAAAGGAAAACCCTTCTGGACTATGAGCTCTGACGCTGAATCTACAGTCACAACTCACCCACCCCCAAAAGCCTTTCGCATTATAATTTCTACTAACTACAGGCCTTGGCAAGATACCATCCAACTGATCTATGGGCTGCACAAAGGAATTAAAGAACAGAACGACTCCTTCCACTGCAATAACAACTCCAGGACTTAACTGAGTCATCAGGCGCGGCGGGCCAGCCACGGCTCTGCTGCCAAGCAAGCTGGCTACATCAGAACAGCTTTCCACACGCTGCTGGCAGAATAGCATGCCATCTTGGTGTCTGAAGCTGTCAATCACCACTAGAGAACACCATAGCATTAATATTTTGTGTTTGTATCGGTAGCCTTTTGAATATGTGTCAGGACACAGCCCCACCTTGGCTGCAGGCTGACCAAGCACTCCCTTCAACAAAGGGGAGCAGTTGCAAGCTGGTTTTCCGATGTCTCAGATCCCGTAACTTCAGTCCTCTTCCCGAGGGTGATGCTGCAAGTCCATCTCACGAACCAGACAGAAGCAGCAAGTTTCCTTGTAACATGTATTCGGCATCACAGATTGCAGCGTAGCTTTGGTGCATTTGTGTCGCCTATTTAAATTATTTCTCAGCTAGCCCTGCTGTGTGGTTGACCTCTTCGGAGCCTCTCACCATAGCTGTGACTTCAAAACTTCTTCTGAAGTATGTTATCAGTTTAGACTGAAGACTCTTTGGGACTTTACACATTATCATGTATACGCTCGGTCGCTTCGCAGACCCTGTTCTGCTTTCTGGTACTCTTCATCTTCAGTTTTCATTTTACATTCTTGGCTCCAACTTTTCACATGAATGTAATAAAACCCACCGACCTCTTCCACTAATGCCCCATAAAACTAATTTACCACCACTGTTTGAATGACTATGGAAGCGAATGGCAAAAAGTCCATCTGTAGCTAGGACCACTTACACTTTGGGAAAGACTGAAAGTCAGGGCTATCCTTTCTCAGTTCGGGGCGACCATCTCTCATCTCCCACAGGAAGGCTTGTGCTCTGGAGGGTAACTCACTGACACGTGCAGTTGCAGGCAGGAGTTGGAGGAGAGATCAGGGAAGTGCATCTGAAAGCTCCGAGTTTGCAGCTGTTACGTGTGCGATGGACTCATGCAGCCACACACCTAAATATGCAAGTTCTGGGGACAGAAGATTTCTTTCTCTGGTCTGATGCAATCCTTTCCATTCTGCATCATTACAATGAGGCATTCAAGCAAGCAGATCAGTTAGTCTACACAGAGGATTAAAGGTCATGCCTTCTGTGCCTTCAAATGCTATTATCAGTTAAGTAACAGCTTGGAAAAAATCCCGTTCTCCGTACATCCTCCCCTGCTGATCAGAGAGGAGCATCGCTGCCCGCCTGCCACATCCGACACAGCCGAAGATTGGAAACTACGTTGTTTTTCCTCAGGGCTCCGAAATACCATTAGGCATGTTATAAATATCCACAAAGCTCCCTTTCTCTCAGCCAGATGACAACTTGTACCTTATTATTCTTCAAGTACAGAGCTTATTTTAAAAAGGGGAAAAGAAAAAAAAAAACAGGGAAAGAGGAACAGTTATGCCATAACCACACAAGATCAAAAAAAAAGTGGTGCGGGGTGAGGGAACAAGGGAAGAAGGAGCAGCGCCAAGCTGAGCCCCACGGAATGACTAAGATATTTTATGAAAACTGACGGCAGTTTAGTAGTATTTCAGGAGTAGTGCTAGTGCTATCAGATGGGAACATTTCTGAATCTTCCACTGCAAGTATGCAACAATTCTTTTTGCATTCGCAAGTGGAGAATACTTTCCAAAAAGCAGGCAATGGGCAGAATCAGAAAATTACATCCAAGAGATGACAAGCGCTCCAGTGTCATTTAGTCCCCAACAGCTCTTCTTCAACCAGAAGAGCATCATCTTCTTTCCTCTTCAGAGCTAGTGAAAAGGACAGAATTAGCAGAAATCAGGCCAACAAAACTACATTAAAGGTAAACTCATGCCTTCAGTCTCTTTGCCAAAAAGCACTCTCTACCTACCATCAATAAACACACAGAAATGAACCTCCATCCCAGTGATGACAAGAGCACCCCTGGCATGTGTCAAAGCTCCTTTTTTGAACCGCAGTCTTCCCATGGTGCAATCATGGACTTACTGAAGTACTTGCCAAATTTTCATCGACTTTATTAGGGTCCGTATTCTGTTCCTAGTATTTCCAATAAGGCTCTGCCAAGCAGCTGAGTAACTAATGTAGTGGCCAAGTTTGTATGCAGGGAGGATTTTTTTTTTCCCCTGAAGAGAGATTAGTAGGAGCCCTAACACCTTTTGACAACAGGTCTACTTGCCCAGTGTCAAAGTTTCCATGGTGTTTTATGTACTTACCATAGAGACAGGACTCGGAGAACTTTGGGTAAGTGCTGTCATCTGCGAGCTTGTCAGTACCCCAACCTATCCGGCTGTGCAAAAGCATGCAGTCCAGTTCAAATAATCATCAGTCTGGACCTTTATCAAGCCGTTGAACAGAAGCTGAAACAAGTTTTACTACTGACACTTCAAAGTTAAATAGCAATTAAAAGGCCTTCACTAATCTTACACTGTCTGTAAAAGCTGATGAAGCTCATGCTTCAAGGCAAAGATACAGCAGAGAGGGAAATATACTGTGCCTCAACACATTTCGTTCCCTTAAAGCTGCATCTTGTAATAAGGCAGGATTTCCGCAAAAGAAGTCACTAATGGGAGCGAAAATAAACAGCAATAACACAGTTATGTGACATACAGCTGTGGGTGTATATACAACTATTTCAGACAGCTGTGCGACATTCAGATGAAGATCTGCAGGATCTGGATTTAAAACAGAAGAGAATTCAAGCGCCGCTGCCCTGTGAGCAGGCACAGGCGTCGGAGCAAGCCTGGCTCAGCTGAAAGAGGGACAATCTCTCAACAATTACACAGAGCAGATGACAACAGAGGTCACGAAAAGCACAATCAGGACAACTTCCACTTTCTCCCATGCTGATATATATATAGCTTTTGTTTACATTTCTTATTTCTCAGAACAACTCCCAGCCACACGCAATTGTTTCTGATCCAAGCAGCACTGCAGAAAGGCGCTATCGGAAGCAACTGTTCACAGAACACCTATCACGATGCACAAATTCACTTGGGAGAAGGAGGGGACACTCATCGTCCAAGTCTGTATGGCCAATCACCACAATGTCCCAACACGGAACATACAATGCTCATGATTAATTGTACAATATGATAAGGAAAAACCAGCACATGCTGGGTGTAGTAACTCAGACTCACATGCTACAGAGAAAGCATAACGCTCTTAGGGTTGATTAATTCTCCTCTGAATCACAACACACTTAGAGATATAACCAGTACACATTATAGAACTAAACCCATTAACCCTGCCATTTTATTTCAAATCACAACATGGGCAACAACTGCGGGTTTTCTAGGAAGCTTCTTGTAGCTGCCATGAGATACAGCACCGCTCACTTACCCTTTCAAATCACTGTGTGCCACGGCTCCATTTCAGTTAAGAGGTACCTACATTTTCATGGGCAGCAACAGATCTCTCTGGTGAATGAGGTGTTATTTTAAGTGTAGAAAGCATGAGCAGTTCCTTTGGGATGAGAGGCATGCTATTTATGTAGGATGTTATTACAGAGGTAAGTATCTAGTGTGAGTTCTTTCTGTTACATTTCATAGCCGCACTCAACGAACCTCATTACACACGCAACGACTAGCCCTCAGTTCAGCTGAATCCAGTTGCTCTCCTCTGGCAGCTGCATGCAATGATAACCAAATTCTTGTATGGAAACCTAATATCGTGGGTAGGAGGTAAAGAAAGCTTAGCTGAACCTTCGGATTTCAGTGATCTCAAAGGCTCTCGCACCAACTGGTTACAACCAAAACGCTATCTGGAAAATCTATTCTGCACAGAATGAAATCATAAAAAGTTTAAGTAGGTGAAAATGGCATTTTAGAAGCTGGCAGAAGCCATGACCAGTGCCATGACTTTCTCAGATTCCAACGCATTTGGCACTGGAACACAAATTCTTCAGAAGATCTTTAATTTTTCTGGTATAGGCCAATGTTGCCAATCTAACCTATTAACTTTCCGGTATCCTTTTATTGAGCGGCAGTGATCAGGCAGTCTGAAAACTGGTTTTCCATTATCCTAGCAGAGAACCTCATAAGCCACAGATTCACGTAAAAACTGTTCAGTTAGGTGCAGTCTTCACACCCTGTACCCTCACAAAAATCTCACTGTGGCAATTTTTATGCTTACTGTGTCTGCTCCCATTTACCTACCACCAGTATGCCAACTCTGGGTGAAAGAATCTCTATAAATTTAGAGATAAGACATCTAAAGGTAGCTGCTGCTCACTGTTTATGGATAAGGTTTTGAGGTTTTTGCCCTCCTCTGCAGGAGGACTGTGCATGTCTTCTGCAGACAGACAAAGGCACAGCTTTTTCCACCGACTGCTGGAAAGCTTTGACGAGATCTGCAGCAAGGTGGGAGAAGAGTCACCCTTCTGCTCTGAATTTCTCATGTTCAGCAGTCTCACCTCAATGCGAAGAAAGCAAGACTAACCTTTAAAGTTGGAAGGGTGGGCATCAACGTTTTGTCCGCTCGGCCTAAACTACCAGCCAGATTCTTGAATTTCCTACAGATTATCTACATAAAAAGTTTAAGGAGTGATTTTCACGTGGGAAGGCTAAGCCACCAGACGAGCGAACAACTAAGAACCAGCCAGCGGCTGACTCCTTTGCAACCGGCAGAAGACAAGATACAGAAGGCTACTGTTCAACGAACCTGGCATCTCCCAGCAGGATGAGCTCTCACTGCCTCTCCTCTCCATTGCTGACATCATCCCCACCCCTTCATTCCTTCCCTAGGAGAGATATGACATGTTCATACACGAGACGGCCGGCAGCGAGCAAGGTACGGCAGGCTCGCTCCCTGACGGCTCTGCCAATTCAACTCGGTCCCGAGTCAGTACATCTGCCCTGCACCTGCGACGTCGCCGCTTTGCCTATCGAAAGCTCAGTAGTTTTCACACCAAGGCTGAGACTACGGTCAAGATCAGCCAAGATTTCCCTCTCATTTCCCCTTAACACATGCAATTCAAAACCTAAACCTTTCGCAAGACCCGTGCTAACACATTTACCACCCTCAGCCCCCAGTATTTGCTAAAAGGGCTCAGTGTTCCACGGTACCCAAGCGCTCTGCGGAAGCTCGAGAGCACAAATTCAGTTGGGCCACAACCATGCGAGCAGTTTCACCAAGATTTTCTTTTCAAAGGGGAAAATCATGGAGTCGTTCCAATAACGAAACCGCAGTCTTAAAGTCTTATGAGTAGTTTAGCGAGCAGATGTTCAGTGTGCCAACAGTCTTGAGTTTTCTTGCAAAGTCCTGAAAAAATGGAAGCTAAGGAGCTAGCAGCAAAAGCAAAAACTAGGCATAAAGCTAAAATTGGTCTGGCAGGGTAATTCTGATTAGAAAGCAGAAAGTTGCACCAGCTCGCTGTCACCACGCAGCTTCTTTGAGCAAAAGGTGCCGGAGCTCTTAATAGCACTTTAAAGCTGCCAATTAGCTTGAACACTGCTGAGCTCCTCTAAGCTTCTTACATGCCGCACAGCCGACTGCTAAACTTACAAAGGGTAATTGATCCTCAGCTGCGCCCCTCTCCGTCCCTGTTCTCATGGTCCGTACCCAGCCAGGCTCATGACAGACAGCGTGAAAGATGTGTCTATCAAGAGACATCAGCGCCTTCTTGAATGGATCGGTGCCAGCAACCTCAACTCATGCAATCATCTGTGCGCTTTGTAGCTCGACAAGTGGAACCAGAAAACACAGCCCAGTCGAGGTGGGGACCTTACAAAACACGCAGGTGCTCTTCAGGCTCAGCCCAGCCTCCCCTGTTCGTCTGCAAACAAGCAGCTCATTGTGCAGCCTTGTAAATCTCCTGACATCACCACAGCAGAAGCTGCTATCTCTGTAAAAACCAGCTCGGTTCCCAGGACACCTAGGATGTCAAAGAACCTGCAGTTGTTCAAAGCCATCGCTGTGACCCTTCCTACAATGCCAAGCAGGTTTTCCTTCCTCCTTCTTCAGTTCTCGGTCCCTGCCCAGGACCACTCATCTTTGCTCCTGAATATTAACTACATTTTTCTCTCACAGCTGAATTCCCACTTGGCCTACAAAACGCTTTGGAATCTCAAAACAGAAATGGTTATTACCAACCTGTAGAGAGGATTATAAAAGATTACATGCCCCTATTACATAGCTGCCAAGTTCTGCGAAGATTCTCAAGTGACACTTCTCCCCAAAGCAAGTAGAGGCTTTCGTGACAGGTTCAGGAAGCAGAAAATAGAGAATAGCAGAAAAGTTAATTATTTGTGGGAGAAAAAAAACCTGCAGTTTTTCCTCTTAATTTATGCATAGTCCTTTTCTTACCCAGCTCTATACCCTTCCCCCTGTTCTTTTCTCTGTAATGCTTGCTTTCACCAGCCCCTAATCTCCATTTCACAGCCTCTCCAACACTGAGCATCCAGACTCGGCTGTTCCCTCTTCATCATTCTTTACAGCAGTGCAGGAAGAAAACTAGCAGAAAAGTATCCTGAACTTGAAAAGGGCCTTGGCCCAGGGCAGCTGTGCAAAGAAAAAACCAAAAGAACCAACAAGTTAAATCCAAACTCTGCTCAGTTCCTGCACATTTTTTGGGTGCACCAAAATGTGACAGTATACTCGTGGTCAAAGCTAAACGTATGTGTACACAAGCCATGCACGGAGCTCAGCAAAAGCACCATTACCAAAGGTTCTGCCCCCACAGACTGCTTTACCCCCTGCCCTTGTCAATGAGGCATCAACCAGCTGACATTCATCTGTCACAGACCCGTTTCAAGAGAGCAAGATCCTTTCGCCTTCTTCGGCCAAGCAGGGAGGTATGGGAAGAGCAGAGGTAGAGAATTGTTTCTGTGGAGACAAGAGTGAGCCACAGGTATAGACAAGGTGATGAGACAGCGGCCACAACAAGTTCAAGATGAACGACTGAAAACCAAACACACCATCTTTTAGGCTTTGGCATGCAGTTTGAATTACACCATGCAGGCTGTTTCTTTTAGAACCTTTCATCTTTGGCTTTCCTTCAAGAAAACCGATACATTCACTGTCACTGCTCTGAACAACCTCGGCCCATACACTGAACTTCTCACAGCAATGGCACGATCGCTGAATTCACCTTCCCTTCAACCCACCTCTACAGAAACACAGCCTCTGTGGTCCCAAATCCATCCCTGTGTGTGGTGTTTTTTGTGACAAGAGAGAAGAATAAAGGAAAAAAAAAAAAAAAAGAATAAAATAAATCGCAAAGCTCTCACGCTATGCTCTCCCGTAGCTAGGAGTTTTATATGCTCGGTCACCCTGCTGTCACCGCACAGCCTGTTGCTGCTGCACTCTTTCAGCTATTTTCAGCTGAATGCTTCTTGAAGTCCAAGTATACACGAGTGAGCAGGGGCTTCTTTTGGGTTGTTTTTTTTGCCTGGACAGACTTTTTGGAAAAGAGAATATAGGAGTTCTGACCACTGCTGATGTCTCAGACAGATGAGTTTATTTCCCTTGTTGAAGAGAGAGATCATAGGACACTAAAATCTACTACTACGCTGTGCATTTTCTTGCATATTATCCAGGTCATTCAGGCATATAGGCTAAACTTAGCTTTCTTGTTTTAAGTAGTTAAAACAAATGACTTAGTAAGGGCCCACCTCAAGGGATTCAAACAGAATGTAAAAGCAGCTCTCCAGTACTCCCCATGCTATTTAAGACGACTCGCTCGGCTTCCTTCTGGCATTTTCAAAATGTTTTCAGAATAACCTGGAACCAGCTATTACACATCAAGTCATTGATTTGACCTACTTAAAAAAAACCCTAACCCATACAAACACACCAGAATGCTCCTCACTCCGTTCTTCTCCCTAACATCTGAATTGTCTTCATGTGTTTCAGTAATGCAATGCTAACATACAAAGGACTGGACATCGTCATCCTTCAAAGATGGTTCAGACGCAAAACTTTAGAGGAAGGAGATCGGATCTTATATAAATGCAATGGGGATTCTGAGCCATATTTAGATTTATGCAAAGAGATGTTTCATTGCAAATAATCTGAATCCCACATTTAATCCAGTACAGCGAGGTAACGACCTGTAATACCTCTTTTATCAGGTCTACTCTTTAACCTTTAGTTAAAGGTTATGTGAGGTTCATTTCCCTTTGTAATGTAACTCAGCTATTGTACCTGCTTTCAGGAGGAAAAGCTGGCTTTGGGAGAAAAATCCACTTTGGTTAAGCATAAAGAGGTCGTCACCAATTTGGTCAAAGCAAGACACCGAGATGCTGGCTTGGATGAAAGCTGACTCTAAGCGCCTTGCTCTCCTTATTGCCACATGATCTAAATACTTGCAAATCAAAGCTCAATTCTGTTCCAAAACTGCAGAATACAGTGGAGGATTTCTCTCATCTTACCTACGCTATACGATGTTGAGGGAAAATAACTGTGAAAGAAAGAGGCAACAAGGGAAGAAATAACAGTGCCAAGGCAGAGAAACTGCAAGTGCTGAGCTGACGCCGTGGCAAGGGAAATCCATTCTTGTAGGCCAGCCAGGTTTGGACACCTGAGCCATGGTGAGATCAAGGCTCCCGAGATCCCACCAAAACAGGCGGAGCAGGTTTACTGTGCTTTTGGCAAACCCCAATAAGCATGATTAATGTATCCTTTGATGATGGGCTAGCTAATTAAAGGGATCTGTAGCTGGGGTGCAGTACTTCAGGTGTTCTTCGACCGGGTTTTCCCTCTACTTCATATTGTTTCCTTCTCCCTCCAGTCAGTTTGGCCATGAAGAACAAAGGCAACTTTACATCCTCATCCCAAACACCCTCCACCCTAGAGCCCATGCCTACTTAGTTTTTCCTCCTTACTCCTCCTGCTTTCCCCAAAACTGGCAAAATGTAAAGCTTGTGAGGACCAAACCAGTCATTCTTCACTACGCTTCTTTTCATCTGATTTATCCGATGCTCAGTGTAATGCCACAAACCCCCTAAGTGCAAATACGCCCTTGTTCCCAGATGTTTTCCCTGCTGTGTGCTTTGCAGACTGACACCACGAAGTACCCCCTAGCTCATCCAAACCCCCTTCTATCAGAGGGTAAAGCCATCTCATTTGGTGCTCATCTCCAAAAATCCCAGCAGGAGAATAAATGAACCCAGTAAGTGTAAATAACCAGAAGAGAGAAAATGTCTTTCCTACAGCAATGCTAAACAGCGAGGTATAGGTCACAACCTTGCAGGAACAGGCCTGATAACATCTAATTAGCAGTCCCGCTGCGCAACTGCATTTTGTAACAGTAAATCCAACCAGACCGGGAGGAAAGGGAGAAGGGAATCTTTATATAAATATAATAATTTTCATCCAGTTTGAAGAGGTTTGTTTTATGATACCGTTTCATGGGGTTCCCCCGTCAGTAGGAATAATCAACCCACACAAGTGATTTTATGAGTTATTACCGAAATTCATTTCACTCCTATTGGGAAACAATTTACAGGGGCAGCATGGATTTCTATTAATTAATTCATTTTTAAACTGAAATACTAAGAATTCAGTTTGCTGCCAGAAGATGGGTGGAGAAGGTAAGGAAAGTTCACGTACCCAAGAGACTATTAACCAGAACCAGCTTGGACAATGCATTTGAGAAGCATTTCCTTCCAGCTACTGTAGATAGCTGTCCTTAACATGCCTTTACTTGAGCAGCCAATTTTCCACTGAGTACAATGAGATCTCAAAACACACACGAAATCAGAGTATAAACAGACACAAACATCCACTTAGTGATATAACAAAAGAAAATACAGGGCAAAAAAGTTGAGCTTCCCCATTTTCTGCCCTTTATAAAATATCCTGAGGTTTCAAACACCCTCTGCTACATGCCTCCACACCCCTGTTTTTTTTAAGTGACAGTATTATTATAGAATACCCTGCTTAGCTGTCTTTGCAGTGGTGTTCTTGAACAAAAATAATAAATTCCACCCAATATTACTGCACAGTTTAAGACAAAACAAGTGGCAGCTGCTAAAGCATGAATGAGGCTGCAGCAGCAGCGGCAGCAGGCGGGAGTGGCGATTCAGGTAGAGCAGTACAAAGCGAGAACACTTAAAATACGTACGAAGATCTTGTCACAGACAGGAGAAATGACAAACCGATGAGAGGCAGCACCAAAGAGTGAGAGATGAAGGAATAACTTCCTTTTTTCAAGAGTTTTAGTTTGTTAAAAGACAAGACAGTGCTGCTTCTGCATCCTCAGAGCTGGATGGTACCCTACCCCCCAACCCCTGACGGATGTCAAACTTCTTTTGGTACATCTCTGGCGATAAAAACCATGCATGGCATCTTGTTCATTTCCTCCTTACCGCTTAGGTTGCCAAAAACTTCAAGCTCTGCTTTCCTTGCCACATCTCCAGAGCAGTACTATTTGTTCTGCTCTCAGTGACTAAGGATGATCATGCACCTGTCTTGTCTTTGTAAAAGCCTCTTTAACAACAGGATGATATCTTGGTACCCGGGACCAGTTTTGCTAGCCCTGAAGCAACCAGACACCATGATGAAAAGAAAAGGGGGGTGGGATGGGGGTGTCTATTTTTTCTTTCCCAAATTCTCATGTGATTAAAATCCATTAAAATGCAAACAGGCTTGAATTTTATTTTACCCATCAGTGACCACACTTCACTGTCCCTGGGCTATGACTGTCTCTTTGTGAATTCTCTGCGCATAAGAGGAGTCAGGCTCTAGGTTTAGGAGCAATCAACAAGTAAACCTTGCTAAATATATATGTGTGTATATTTTATAATGATCTCCATTTTTCACGTTGGTTTACATTGATCATTGAAAAGTACATTCAGCCTCATGTTTGCTCACCTCTGAATAAACAAAGTGAAGGCTGTTGGGTATCCAAAGACAAATGAGACATTACAGATGTAGACAAAATCTATCATCACCCTGAAAGCATTTCTCTTCGAAATCATCTAGCCATGCAGAAGTTTTTCAGAGAGGAGATTCCTATATGTGTTCTCAATTCAGCCCAAGCCTGTTGCGGGCAGGGAAGGAGTCTGATGAGGCTTTTTTCCCCTCCACATACTTGACGATTCAGAAGCATACGACTTCCTAAGGAAGTTTTTCTTCCCCTCACATTCTGTAGTTTCCAGTTCTCAGGATGGGTCTCCTTAGGTTCACATGTCTAAGATAATATATAGCACACCTACCTGGAGGTTCGGCATTAAAATAAATGCATTTACATCCACCTGAACATGTGATTCCCCATCAAGCACAGCCATGTAAATCAAATACAGCCTGTGCACCAGCTGGGCTCATACCGCACAGGAGCATTTCCTTCTCATCTGCAGACTTTGTCCCCTTTTGCCTCAGCAGGAAAAAAAACCCAACCCTGTTTCAGGGACATACAAGTCTGGAGTTGGAAATGATAGTTTCCACAGTAACAGTAGGAAGGCGTCAGAAGTCTGGGCATCTAAGCTGCACAGCGCAGCTCGGCTCTTGTAGAGCTAGCATCCACCAAATTCAAGATGCTACCTAATAAAGTGTTTTGGTTGCTGCGCAAACACAAATTTCTCAGTTAGTACATTTGAGCCATTCATGTCTTTTGTTAAAGTAACTCAAAACTCCTGCTGTACACATACAGTTCTCCACAGACAAAACCAACGGTATTTTACAATTATATTTAAGGGCCTTCACTGCTGTTCATAGAAGCGTTCACAGACAGCTCAGAAGAAACTCCACAATGAAAAAGGGAGAACATATTTCCTGCAAGGAAGTTTTCCCCTTTTGCAGCTATTAGAGTATATCTAAGCAGCAGCTAACGACCTGCCGCCATAACGAGCTCCTCGGGCAGGTTTTGTGGCAACCTCCATTGAGCCCTCTGCTGTTGCAGATAAGCCAGCTAAAGCCAACCTCGTTAGCGCGGCGATAATAGTGGCTGCAGCCATCATATATCTGTACGGGGCAGGGGAAAATAGTCATTAGCAGTGCTGTATGGCATATGGGTAGACCTCAGAGGCAGCCCAGCCTGGAAGCCGCACAGGGCAGACTCCGGGCAGAGACTGCGGGCTGTCGGCAGCGCAGGGCTGTCCATCTCATCCCCCCCAGCATGCCCAGCCCCAGCTTGGGCTCACTGGCACCCAATGCGCACGTAGGAGGGCACCAGCCTGATTTTGGACATGCGCAGGATTTGTCTCTGCAAGACGAAGATAAAGAAAATTTTGCACCATCTTTTACTGACACACATTGGTTTGCTCTTTCCTTATTAATTATACACACTGCTATCCCACTGACTTTTCAGAGTCCCAGGGCACCTCGCTCAGCTGTTTCCTTGAGATTATGTATTAACAGTAAAAGATATATAAACTTCTGAATGCCTAACCCCACACAGTCACAAGGGCTCACCTCCCACCCTGCCAGAGCATTCAACACGTTCCTAGGTGCCCCACGCTTTGCCCCCATAGCAGCCCAAGTCTTCTTGGTTAAAAGGCTTTTATCGAGACAGGTCATGTCTAACACTGAGACATGGTAATTAAGGGACAAATCTCCACGTGACAGTGACACATGCAAGTGGAGGTGGAGGTCATGGTCAGAAACCATAAAAACCAATGTCAAGACAAATGACTCAGCTCTGTCGCAGCAGGCTCTGAATGATTCTCCCTTCCTCTCTCATTCCTTTTCAAAACTTCATCCTATTTTTGCTAAGAAAAAGTCTCAGCATCATTAAGTACTACCTCAGTAAAAGAAAGGACTGTCATTTCAAGACATTGGTGGCTTGAACCACACTCGTTTTATCAAGCTACAGGAGGGCTGACAGGAAACCCACGGTCAACCACACTGCAGGTAGAAGCCTGCCCTTGCTAAGCACCACACACTCAGCAACCCCGGCCAGAAAACGCCAGCATCTCAGTAGATTAACCACTCAAGTCTTCATTGCTTAATAAAGCTCGCAGAGGAACTGGTTACTAAGCGAGGCTATTTATACGGGACACGCCAATATACTTGATCGGTAATGTAAAAAAAGCCTTGCTTGAGCGGAGGTGACTGTAAGCAGCTGGGAGCTTTTCAGATCTCTGTATTTACCTTCTGTCCCTCACACGCAGCACTACCTGGAGCCGTGTTGCTGACAAAGCCTCTTCTCCTGTACAAGTGCAGTCAGAGCTAAGAGGAGTGATAAAGTAGATGGAGACACACGGCAAGAATTTAAAGTTTGGCAGACTTTTTTTTTTTTTTTTGTAGTAATTTATCAAAACCGCTTGCCAAAGCATCTATGTCACTAAATGACTGTTAGAGGAAAACTGCTTTTAAGAGTGACTGCATTAAAAGGGCTTTTATTTTTTCTATGAAAATGCATTGTAAACTCATAGACTTAAGTAGCAGAAAATCTACAGCAACTCAGCTTTGGATGAGTGAGATGCAGCTAGAAGTCTGACCATTTCCATCATCACAGAAGTATGCAACAATCTCAGAAGATTTTAAGGTTTTATTTGGGACTAGTCAGAGCATGGGATGCAGGAAAGCGCTTCAGTTCCTATAAAACATGCAAAAGCAAATAAAGTCAGACATAAAATGAATAAGCATGTCTGCTTACAACTTGCCATTGGACTTGGCAGCATACTTTCTTGTATTTCACTTTTTAGAAAGAGGGATTCGTCCACGATGCGGGGAGGGTGAGGACGAGGAGAATCAGAGAGCTTAGCAAAATAAACTAATATCAAGAACTAGAATTCAAACCTCATACAAAGACTAGAAACTATTAAACCAAGACATAACTCATCCTCTAGGTCTCAAACCTATAAACAGCACCAACAGCGATGCATGGCGATAGACAAATATATGCACCTGGGCCACAGAAGTGTGTTTTCTCAATACTTGTTCTCACACACCACTGTCAATAACCTGGCTCCTCTCTGCATCAGTTTTCAGATAAGTGGTTTTTGAGAAGGATGCTCCTACATCAAATGCACACATTAAAATGCCTGGCATCTTCCCCATAGGGAATAAAGACAGAGAATGCCTGCTCTCTAAAACACCAGCTTCTCTGAGAAACTATTTCAGTAAATTTTTTTCACTTTCTCTGCACAAAATATTTTTTAACGGCACTTGAACAAGCGGTCCTGTAACTTGTGAAAAGCTCTCTCGCCCACAGAAGACCAGATGTCTAGCTTCAGCTTTCCTCACAGTAAGAACAAAACCACTCAGGGGACAGTTGGTTTCAATGTTAACGTGTCAAGAGTTTCATGCATTAGCCTGTTGTTTACACAAACAGCTTCCTTGAAACAAGTGATGATTTACAGGATGATGTAGTATTTATTTCAGAAGAGTCCGAAGAGTCTCTACCACAGAGAAAGTATTACCACAGAAAGCATAAGGCTAAACAATAATACAAATTAATGTTAAAACAAGTGATCAAGTAACTCTATAGTACCGCAATGGTATAAATAAGAGCACAGAGGGAATCCTGTGTATGTTTGTTTACTTCTAAAATGCCATTGCTTTCAGTCCTAAATCACATGCTGCTAGCATTACAAATCTACACCATTCGTTATTTGGAAAAAACCCAAAGACCTAAGAACCAAATACTTTCCTTTGGGTTTGTTATTTTAAGGAAAAAAGGGTCAATGTGCCTAGGAAGCGCTCGTTGTGTAAGCATGCAGGCAATTTTCATCTCACGCCAAGTTCCATTACGGGCAGCATTTATGGAAATGCAAACCAGGGAGCTCTGCCTGCAGGAAATTTTACCACAGCAGAACTTACCCTCTTGCTACAGGCTCTAAATGTACGCGTCTACAAGAGCTACGGTTCCCATTTCCAGACACCCTCTAGACCAGGAGCATCTCCCGCCGCCCTCCGGGGGATCCTGCCCCGGCTTGGTCTCAACAGCTCCAGTTTCTCCTTCCAGAGCCCAAAAGTTGAAACATGCAGCTTTGCCAAAGACTCCAAACCCAACTGCTCCAGACACAGCTCCCCCTCTGGAAAGCAAAGATTGTTGTTTCTCCTCCAGCCATTTCCTTCCGACCCTGTCTGGCCTGTTATCAAAGGAAAAGCTTCTCCCACCAAACCCCCAAATCTTTACTTTACCGGGAGCCCTTTCTCCTAATCTCCACTCTTTCACTCTTTGGCTGTCTCTAAGAAAGCTGCATCTCTTCAAACCTCTACCTCCCTGCAAAGAAAATACAGGAGATGAAACGGCTCTAGGACACAATTACTCTTCTGCTCAGATAATTTCTCATGATCAAGGCAATCACAGATAACATCCTTCCAAGCACCAGCTGTCAGTCTCCTCTGCACAGAGTAAAGCACAACATCCCGACAGTCCCACGGATACAAAAAACAAGAAAAAGCAACCTGGAATGCAAGCCTCTGTCATTCACTTGCCATGATTTCATGAGTCAGAAAATAGCTCTTGCAAATATAAATGTCCTCATTCATCCCGCTGCATGTCAATTTTTAGAACCAAACAAAACGGTCTGGGAATTAAAGAAATGAAAATCAACAGACAGCACTGAAATGAGCACAACTACCTGCTCACAGACACCATTCATTAAGTGTAATTACATCCAGATAAGCATAATTCTATTAGCTTTAGATATTATGGCAAATTATTTGGTGTTGTGTTCATAAATGTTCAGCTGAACTGTATAAGCCTGTTGCCCACATTAACCGTGACAACGCCTGGGATGAAGCGGGCACGGTTCGCCAGCAAGAGGAAACACTTCAGGGCGCGGGGAGGGTGGTGGTGGGGTGCTGAAGTGATAATCAAGGCTGTCAAATGCCCGCAACGCTCCTCTGTGCAGCCCCATCCTCCTGGAATTTTCACTATCCACGTAACACGATATATACTACCACAAAGCCACATTACAGGTGAAAAAAGACAAACTGACTCTGCACTGCAACCTGTTATTTTCCTAGTTATAACCCTAAAAAAACCCTACAGTCATTTTAATGCAACGTAGGGATTAGGCAGAAGCAGCTATCTTGAATCTGTCCTGACAATTAAAGCTGAATGACTTTTAACGGTAAGACTACACCTTGCAACAAAACATAGGGGATTGTAGCAGAAGGACCATAAACTGATATTTGCACAGCACTTAACTGAACACATGAATTACAGAATAAGCTCAATTGTCTAAAAGTTCCCTAATAAAAACCCCACCAAAAATAAACTACTTAAGAGCAAAAGAGATTTGGGGGTGGAAGAACATGAGTCAGTAGAAGGACTTCTAAAATGAGAAAGTGGTTTTAAAAACATGAAAACAGAAAAGCTGCTCCAATGAGTAATAAATACTGAATTCCCATCTCAGACAGGAAAAAGTAGTTTTGTACTTTGGGAATCGCTGAAGAAACTGAATGTTGAACTGCCTCAGCTTTAATTTGAGTTATAAATGGGAAATATAAATCTCTAAATAAGTTTATATGGAAAGATAGAAGAAATAGATTTTTATTAATCTAGACTGTAAAGACATTAAAAAGGGCATAGCATTTTAATAACTTTAGTGAATTATAAAAAAACAAAATCAATTCCAGAAAAGTAAGAATATATAATATTCTCTCACTCTAGGTACAAAAAACTCTATAAAATGAATTAAAGCATAAAATCAAAGTTAAAGGACTGAAGAAACATATCTTCATCCCGGTGAAGAAAGAAGAAAATAATTCTGAATTGATAAAAATTGGAACACAAGAGTGACCGTGAAAGCTAAATGCACACTGAATAAAAGAAATCAGTGTTCACCCTCTCCCTCCCCCAAACCAAACCAGAGATACCAAGGGAAGATACAGGTAATTGGTTCTACTGAAGAATTATTTTGTCATCAATCCACAATTAAACTCGCACTGTCCTGAGATCCAGATAAGCAAGAACAGCGAATTAAATGTTATCTGAGAACTCTCTCGCAAACCCATTCTCAACAGTGTTAACAGGTCACTGGTAATACACAGAAATAATAAAAAAAGGTGCAGCAGCTCACCCACACCCCTTGGATCCAAGGCTTTGTCTGCATTGCTCCTTCCTTATCTTGTTTCTACCGAAATCATGGTGTGTTCGCAACCAACAAGTTGATCAGAATGACACTTCTCCTTCCTCAAGTTGACACATTCATTAGAAATTAAAATGTTCTTACATTTCTGAAGTTAATAAATAATAAGACTAAGTGCATATCCTTTTACCTCCATGCTTTGCATATGCTAATTTGAACACTGGTTCCAAGCGCCTAGCTTCAGAAGTGGTTCGATGTCAGCACATGTGCACCAAAAGCCCTTCATTCACAGCCAAACCTGGCGCAGGCTTCTCCGGCGAAGACCCACACAGCACACCAGGAAAGGGCTCCACTCTTCCCACCAACCGGCCACCCTGTCCGTCCTCTTCCTCCTACAGCCCGTGCCGCAGAACGCGTGCCACACGCTGGGGAGTCGCCGCACCTCGCCAAAGCCCTGCCCAGGGCCGAAAGAGGCACTTCTCCCCAGTCCAGCATCCTTCCATCACCAAAGAGGACGAGTGAGTCCATCCAGGAGGGAGTTCTACAGCCAAGAACCGATGAAGCAGTGTCTGAACATGCTTCCTAGACTCTGAGGCCAGCTGGAAAATATTTAACCAGATTTTTTTTTTAATTATTATTTTTTTAAAAAATCCCACTTCCCTCTTCAAGTTGCCAAAAAACCAACCGATCCTCTTTTGGGAGGCAACTATGTCCTGCAGAAGTGAACTGCTCTTCCCTCAGCTTACAAAAATCAGTAGCAAACTCCGCCAATCGCCACCCAAACCCACGCAGGCGACCCAGCCTCTCCAGTTCTGGTGCAGAGATGAAGCAAAACACCAGAGGCCAGGCAAGCGTTGGAAGAAAGAGAATCTTTTACAAAGTTGATAATCTGCAAGTATTTCAGAGGAAAGTAGAAATACTTTTAATGACATGAGCTTGTGGAAGTAAGGGGCTTGGCTCCTTGGACAGAAGCGAGACAGAAACCATGTCTCCAGGTTCACTTGGTTGAACTCCACAGCACGCCTCTCCCACTGTGTATTTCCCAACACAGAAAAGCTCCTCTTGGGTTTGGGTCACAGTGACAGGCATTTCTGTCCAAACAGATGTTTCTTGGGAGACTTTCGATCAAGCTCTTCGAAGTTAAACTGTCTGCACACTGGAGAAACCCCATGTCTCACACCATCTCTCGGCTAACAAAGTGCCTGAGCACTTTTACCATGGCCTTCAGTTGCCTGAGGATTCCCAAATTCTGCCTCTCCTGGAGAGGAAAACAGAACACATTCTTGGATTTTTCCTTGAACAGTAGACAGGACTGGACTGTAGGCATGGGAAGATACCTTCTGCCTGCCCAAGCACCAAAACTGCCAGTGGACAATTCGGTGACACCCTCCCCCCCCAGCTAAACTCAGGTGGTATTTGGAAGGAGAACAGAAGATTTCATCACTTCTGAGCATCTAGACTGTGGTTGAAGAATATGACAGACTAGGTATATTTCTCTCACCCCTTTTGTCTCCAAGTTACTTCCCTCAGACCCACAATCTAAAACCCCAGGAGCTCACAAGCTGTGCCCCGGTTTCATCAGGTCTACAGTACTGTGTGGGGCAGGAGACCCTACCACCCATCAGCTCCAGCTAACTCTAGCAAAAGCAGCTCTTCTTTAAGGAAAAATAAAACCAGTGGCAAGCAACTAGCTGTCCTGTGTCTAGATATGCCACACAGCAGCATGTTTTGCAGGGTGAACTACTTCTCTTAAACCTAAACTGCTGTCTGCTTGCAGAACAGAGGATGAACCTTTGAGCAGGCAAAGGCTGAAAAGGAATTCCACGGAGGTGTCCATCCCACCAAAAGCTCCGTGGTCCCGCAACAGCAGCCCGAGCAGGACCTGGCTGTTTCAGGCGATTTTGTGGGTGACTGCATCAGCCTTGTTCCCCCAAACACCTGCCCACCTACGAGCTCCTCCCTCGAGAGAGTTCGACTTTTAATCTAGCATCCCGTTGTTCTTCTCTCAGTTCCTGAACTGTGACTCTCTGCAAAACCAGTTCTGGCAGGCTCAGACAGAGGTTTGTCCGACCCCAAAGAGCCAAAAGCCTCTGTCATTGTTCCGTAACTGACATGAAGCATTTACAAGTGGTGGCTTCTCACAAATAATCCTTTTCCTCTGTTTACTTTTCATGCTATTCAAAGCAAAGCATCCCAGTAACCTAGTTGAGTGACAATACTTACAAATTATGAGAGAACCATTTGGCATCAAAGTGCACCAGAAGAGAGGAAAAAAAGGAACTACAGCATGTTCTGCCTCTCACATACTGCGAGATTTTGACCCAAAATGCTTATATCACATAAAATGCCTTCCCAGTATAGCTTGCCAATGTATATTGGCGGGCAGAAGAGATCAAAGAGAAAAACTGTCCCAAGCAGCCTGCAACAGTAATTCAGTCTCCCAGGAGCTCTCCACAACAGTGGGAGCCTGCAGTAGAAATCTTTGTTTCTGATGTGAATGCGTAGAGAAAAACAACCAACCAACCCCTTAACAAGTCTTCAACAGAGAGCAAGGGGGAAGAAAAAATTTTAAAAAGTAATTCTATGACTTCTTCCCCCCCCCCCC